>Ga0316217_10000281_pt1 | contig 74739 bp, 69 predicted proteins | sample 1anoAmetaG_FD_203633 | JGI IMG/M metagenome (GOLD analysis project Ga0316217, IMG submission 203633) | Freshwater microbial communities from Trout Bog Lake, Wisconsin, USA - 1anoA | ecosystem: Environmental > Aquatic > Freshwater > Lake > Hypolimnion/Profundal zone | place: USA: Wisconsin... | reverse complement strand
AGCTGATTCGGTGCATCTTCAATTCCGGACACGACATTATCCGGACAAAGACGAACGCCGAAGCAGACCGCGTTACCCGTGCCATAGCCGCACTCGAAGCCGCCCTGAAGTCAAAGGATGAGGATGCCATTGCCGTTGCCCGTAAGGCACGCACCAAGGCGCTCAAGTCCCAGCAGGTCGCTGAAAAGTGGGCGAAGGAAAAATCCCGGTCCCTTGGACACATTGTCGCCGCCTGGAGCATGTCGAAGCGCACCAACCGTAAGGCCTGGTGCCAGGCGATGCACAGCATTGTTCACAACAGCAAGTCGCCCCTCGCCACTGGTTCGTTGGCCATTCACGCGTTTCCCCAAGAATTTGTGGATGCGCTGGCTGAACGGACAGGCGGGGTCCGCTCTGTTGTAGCGATGCCCAAGGTACTGGGCGAGGTAGTGGTTGAAGATGATGCGCTGTTTCTCTATGGAGCGGGAAGAGCGAAGTCCTATCTCTTCCGTTACGACCAGAAATCGCGCGCCATCGTCAAGTAGTCGAACCTTATCAATCTTTCGGGAGGACGTTGCTCAAGCTCCAGCGTCCTCCCGGAAGGGATGGACCTGGATATGACGGCAACTTCTCTTAACTCGTATGAATTGGGCAAAGGGAGAGTCGCTATGTTTCTCACGTCCTGGTTGTTTGTGATTGGCTCGCTGCTGCTGTTGGCGCGCCTTGCCAGCCACGCAAGGCTGTTCACGCAATCATTTGTGCACGCCGTTAAGCCCTCCCATCAGACCGGAGGATCTTCGTATGTACCTCGAGCCTCCTCGGGGAGGTATCAGGTACAGATCGATTTTGGGAAGGCCGCAATGGCCGACGGCGCCATGCAGTTCCACTACCAATGGAAGTTGATCCAGAGCCAGTTCGGTCTCCGGATCACGAAGGAAGACAAGGAGGTGCTTGACAGGAAAATTCAGGCGCACTGCAAACACGCTGTAGAAGATCCAACAGTCGCAGCCGGTGATCACCGCCTGCTGCAGTGGTTTAACTAGCAGTACATCGCATGGCAGGGAGGCGCAGTCTGGCCTCTCTGCCATGCAGTCAAGAAACGGGGACCGCTAAAGACAAATGAAACTGCCGACCAGAATCCTGATTTCCGCTGCCATGTTCCTCATGTCGATCGGTGTCAGTGCTGCGGACACGCACATCGCGACCGAAGTCATCCAGCCGGGCAAGGTGACGCGCGTTGCCACCGCTCTGAATCACATCACGATCATTGAACTGCCGGAACCCGTTGTCTCATATTCGATCGGCAGTGATTCGATCCGCGTCGAATATCACGACAACCGCGTCCTCCTTAAGCCGACCAAGCCAAATGTTTCCACCAACCTTTTTGTATGGACCGCGACGAGTCATTCCGTCTACGAAATCCTTCCCTCCGGTGATCCGGCCACCATGTCGTATGTGCTCGATCAGGTCTTTCAGGTGCCTCCGCCAACACCAGAGCCCTCCCGGGAGGAGGTAGAGAAGCAGACGGACACCATGTACTCGAGCGCGTTGGCAAACCTTCGCCTGATTCGGAGTGGCAAGCTGCCGCACGGTCTCCGCTTCTGGTATCGCCATTCAGGAGAGGATCACTGCGACGAGTGTGTGCAGTTGCGCGTGACGCGCATCACCGAGGACTCCAGTAGCTACTATGTCCACGTAGTGGCCGAGAACAAGGCCGCCCACCCTTACCGGCTGCGCGAGGCCGCCGTCGCGGCTCTGCGGCCCTCCTTCTCGGAGAACATTCCCGCTCAATACATGAACCAGCAGATCTCCGTAGACGCGCTGCGCGAGATGGGCAGCTTTGCTCCGGAACCGCTTCGCACGCACGGATCGACACTGAATGCACCGCGCGATCTGAAAGCCGGCGAGCGCGCCGAGTGGATCGTAGGCTTCGCAAAACCGGGGCGTACCCCGGCCGTCTACCAGTTCAGTCTCCCGGATGACGAGCAGCACCCTGTCACTGCGACCGTTGTGTTCTAACTTCACGGCAGTTTCATAGTCGGCCTGCGACAAGGGCCGGCTATTTTTGGCCGAAAAACAGAGAGGAAGTGCGATGGAATCCAAAAATACGCCCATTGAAATGCCATTGACAATCATCACGCAAGAGGAAGGTGTGGCTCTTGCCAGGAAGGCGTTCAAGAGAGTGGAGGTTCGTGATTTTAAGACGTTCCTGCTCGACCTCATCACTGACCCTATCAGGAAATATTCATACAAGCCTGATGCCAACCCCGATGATCCTGGGCGGCGGCGCCTGCACCCCATCCTAGTTTCAGGGCTCGTCTGCTTTGGCTTGATGCTTGCCGTATTTCTCTATTTCTCGTATTGGCGGTAGACGCTGGGGTAACTCCGATGGCCCACGAAGCAAGCAACACGTTCACAACAATTCGCGAGAGATTTCACCCTATGGCGCTCGTTGGAGGCCGCCAATACGCGGCGTTTCTGCGCATTCGCAAGGTGGAAGGGAGGCTCTATGTCTCGGAACACAACCAGTGGTTGTGGAGTCCATTGTGTGGTTCGGAGCCGCGCATTCTCACGGATTGGGAACTGGAAGACCTGGCCTCGCCTCTTGATGTCTGCCGAACTCTGCTGTTCTCGGCGCAAGACGCGATGAATGAACTCCTACGCCAGATAGAGGGTGTTCAGGAGCCCTTGACCCCCACGTGGACGGAGCCCGGTCGCCGCTATGCCGACGAAATCATCAGCGAGTTGTTTCAGATAAAGAGTAAGTCATGACGTTCACATTCAATGAGTACCGCAGAAATAGGAGAGCGATAAGTGGATGAACATAAGATGACGCAGCAGGAGGAGATTCGCGAGCGCGAAGCATGGTTCGTGCTCTACGTTCTGGCCGAAGGCATTGTAGCCGTGATCCTTTGGGTCGCGCACAGCCGCCTCTATCTCACAAACCAACATCTCACTGAACTGACGGCAATGCCCCTTCTCGCCATCGCTTTTGCAATAGCGGTGTTGCGCTACTTTGCAACCCGCCAGTTACGCCGTGAAGCGCAGTGGCCGCGAACCGCTCCAGTGATTGCGCCCAGTGCGGACCGGAAATATCTTGCCGAGGCGGCCGCCAGAGACGCTGTCCTGGTTGGATATCGCACCAACGGGTCGCCGTTTTATTGGACAAACCAACTTCGCTCGATGCAGGCCATCTGCTTCGGCCAGACTGGTGCGGGAAAGTCAACGCTGCTGGAGTCCATTACCCAACAGGATATAGCCCGAGGCTGCCCAATCATTGTCATCGACGGCAAAGGCGAACAGAAGCTTCTTCAAAGCCTCCTGCCGGCCATACGCGCCGCTGGAAGGATGCACCAGGTTCGCCTGATTGATCCCCAGAATTCTGAGTACTCGGCTCTTTATAACCCTCTTTGGGTTCCCGATGGGGTGAGCCCGGAAGATCAGGTGTCGTTCATCTTCGATTCGTTCAAGATGAACACGAATGAGTTCTTCGATTCTCATCAGCGCGTTTATCTCGAAAATCTCGTCCGCATCCTGTACTACTCTGGCCGTCGCTTCAACATGCACGACATTCTCGTCGTCGCCTACGATGTCTCCGTGCTGAAACACCAGGTCCAGGTCGCGATGGCCAACATGGCGCGCCTTGCCCCTTCTCCGGAGGAGCGGCGTGCGTTGGCCATGAGCGTCCACAACCTTGCCGCAACCTTCGAGGACAAGGAGCGTGTCCCGAAGATTCAGGGTCTGATCAACCATCTCATGACCTTCATGACGAAGGAAATGGCGCGAATCACCGGAGCTTACGAGAACGTCGTCACCATGGATGAGGTGATCGACAAGCGGCTGATCCTATATCTGTCTCTCAACACAAATATCAACACAACTGCCATCACATCTCTCGGACGGATACTGCTTCAGAACCTGCAACTGATGATCGGGCGGCGCTACTCCAAGTCCGGTTATGAGACCGTACATCCGTTTGTCAGCGTCATCATGGATGAGTTCGCGCCGTTCGCTTACCAGGAGTTTGCGCAGATTATCAACCAGGCGCGCGGAACCAATGTCGCCTTCCTGTTCGCTCTGCAGAATCAATCGCAGTTGCTCCAGGTGGGCGAGTCCTTCCGGAGCGATCTGTCGTCCTCGCCGAATACAACCTTCATGCTGCGCATCAAGGACGACGATACGGCCAAGATGTTTCTCGACGCTTCATCCCGCGTAAAGGAGATGAGGAGGTCGGTGCAATTTGCCACTAAAGGCGTCTTTGCTCCCAGATACGAGGAACAAAATGCAGGTACTCAGACCGAGGTTTACGACACAGCGGCCAAAGATGAGCACTTGAAGCGTATGCCAACCGGACAGATGGAGGCGCTCGTCACCGACCACCAGCGTGGCACAATTCTCGAACACATACACATCCGCCAGGCCTTTCAGGGTTTTCTTAAAGAAGACCCGGCAGCGGCATTCTATCCACCTCTCGCCGTTTGCCGGAAGCGGTCACAGGGGCTTCATTTGACGTTCTCGGAGATGCCATCGCAGCTTACCGACACCCGCACCAAGCGCACCACCCGGCGCAATTCATCCCTTGGAGGACTCCGATGAAACACGTTTTGTTGCTCGTTGCACTTTTCTTCGCAGCACATTCCGCGCTGGGCCAGACCAAAACAGACCCGGTAGCGGCCGATACCAATACACAGCAGCAGGTTGAGTATCAACCCGTTTACCAGCAGCCGCACGACGCTCCTCCGATTCCACCTCCGCCTCCCACACCGCCGCAATCAGCTAATCAAGAGCGGACAGTGAAACCTTCTTCCTCGGAGCGGTGGCGATACGATCCCGCTGCCAGAAGTGGAGGCGGGGATCAAAAGCCCTCGAATCAGTCCGTCATCGAGCGCGCATTAAAGGGGATCAACCCGTGCAACGTGAACTATGGTGGGCTGCTCGCCGAATGGCGAATTGCGGAGGTGCAGGAGACGATTGAGAACGTGTATTTCTGGGCGCTGATCGTCTTTTGCAGCGGCTTTGTCCTCTCAATGTCCTACAATGTGTGGCTTCTTCAGAAGGTGGAGAATCAGGAACAGGCTACTGGTGCGATCATCGCACAGCTCTCGAACGCCCATGTTTTTGCCCGACGGAAGGTACTTGAAACTACCGAGGCGTATAAGAAACTGGTCGCACAGATCGATGCCGAAGATGCCGACGGGGAGGAGCAATCGACTCAACCAGCGTCAACTTCTACCCTTACAATAGCGGCGGCTATCACGCCGAATGCGCCGGAGTCTTCCGCACGGTCGGCCACAAACACTCGCGATGACTCGGCGCTCGCGTGGGCCGCATCGGTATTTGTAGAGCCTCAAAAGAGTTCCAATTCCGTCTCCAAAGAGGTCAACGATTCCAACGTGCGCTCGGAGCAGGATAAAGCACATGACGCCGTCCCGCTGTCGTTAAGAGCCGCTCGCTGGCAGGAAACACGGCAGGAGCAACCGCCGGCGAACGCTCCCATTCCCAAGGCGGCAACTGAAATTGAAAAAACCGTTGAAGACCTTCCTGATAACGAGAAAAATATTGAACCATCCGATGCTGAAGACGTCGACGCGATCAAACTCGATCTCCAGAAGGCCATGGAAGCTCTCGCGGCCAAGGATGCGCAGATTGCAACGAAGGATACGCAGCTACGAGCTAAGGACGACAAGATCACCAGTCAGCGGCAGCTTGTAAGCGATCTGAATAACAAGTTGAAAGCCAACGGCGCGACCGGGCGCGGTGCCAATTGACCGCCGCGTGTGCATTGCCGCACGGCAAGCTAATCGTGAAATGGGCTGGTTGTGGGGCGCTCTGGTGGCGCAGACCAGGCGTGACACTCACAGATACTGCGCTGATGAATACGACCGGCTTTATCCATGGATCGCGTGAAGCGCGGTGCTGGTGTACCCCGGAGACCAGCGGATTCGTTCGTATCAATTGCACCCGGTCCCGCCCAATCACGCGATACGAAGGGGAGGCTGGCGGGGTGTATCTCTCAGACGGAGTCGTGAGAGCGGGTGCAGAGAACCGGCTTCTTCTTCACCCGCGAGTCAGCAATCGCCTTCCGGTCGACTGCTATCTCGTCGCACTCGATCACAATATCCATGGTTCGGTCAGGCAGCGATCCTGTGCCTTCTCCGGGCGAGTACAGATCGTTTCAGTCAGCGAACGCAAAGGCGCTCAGCAAGTTTTGGTTCTCATGTGGTCGGGCAGCACGGTCACAACTACCCTAGGAAGATTGGAGTTGACATGGATACTGGAACGCCAGAAACCGCTGAACTGGTAACATCGGCGCCGCCTAAACGCAAACGAAGATCCCCCGCAGTTAGCAAGGTAACCTTCGAAGCGGACGGGGATGGACGCCTTCTCGCGCTGATCCGAAACGCAACCTTTATCTCGCAAAAACAGTTGCTTGGACTCGCATTGTATTTGGGAATCAAGTCCTCAAAAGACGCCATCCGTAAACGCATCCGTCGCTACTTGGAAAACGGTCTGATACGTCTGGTCCCGGCTGTGCCACAATACGTAAGTGCGGTTTACCAGATCACGCGGGAGGGTTTGAGCGCGCTGGAATCACTCGGGACCGGTATCAGTTCTATCTCATCTGAGACCGAAACTCTCCCATCCGCGTTGCAGGCGCCCCACTTTTTAGACATCAACGAGGTGCGGCTTGCCTTCTCAAGGGATCCAATTCTTAGTCGCGGCGATTGGCTCACAGACCCTGAGATTAAGGCGCGGAATACAACGCCTGGAGTCATACCATATGCCAAAGACTACGACGCAATCCTGAAGCTCACGGATAGGTCCGGCCAGGAGTTTCTCGTCGGACTGGAGTACGAGCGAACGTACAAAGATGCCCATAGGTACGACGAGATTGCTCAGAGGATTGAAACCGAACGGCAGCTCTGCTGTGTGTTGTATATCGCGGGATCGATTGATTTGGTCGCGCGGCTTGTTGATTCCATTTGTTGTCCACGCTTCCCACTGTGCTTCACCACTGCCGCTGTACTCAAGCAACAATGTCTGGAATCGAATATCGGTTTCATGGCCGGAGGAAGCCGCCGAAGAAGCACACTTCGGCAGTACCTTGCTTCATTGAAACACCCAATCTAACAGGCTTGCTTAGTGTCTTTGTGACTGCGCAAGGCGAGGCTTCGATCAAGCTTCGCCTTTGCTTTGTATCTGCTCAGAGTCGCACTAATCGGAGCCAAAGAGCGGCCCATTCTGAGCGAATTATATGCAGTGAAGATTTCATTGGACTTTGATCGCTCCTGAGTTTTCGCTCATGTGCCTGTGATGCCTTCTTCATCGCCGCCGCGCCTCATCCTCATCGCGCCTCTTCGGTCGTCGTGCGCGTTGATCGGGCTCGAACGGTCGTTTCCGAGCTTGCAACTTTCTCCCTCTCAACAGTTTGCCACCAACTACCATCTTTTTTGCTCTTGTTTTTCGGTTTTTCGCCATGTTGGTGTTTTTGGTGCTTTTGGTGGCGCGGTGGTGTTTGTGTCGCTTGTCGCCTCTGTTTGTTGCCCCCGCGCGCCTCGGTTCTCTGCCGTTTGTTGTGCGCGTTGTGCGGTTGCGTTGTGGTGTGGGCTCTGTCTCCTTGCTGCGTTGTCTCTTGTGCTTGCTTTCTTTCGGCGGTCTCGTGTCCTGTGCGTCGGGTGTCTCTGTCTTTTGGTTCTGTTGCGGCGGGTGTCCTCCGTGGCGCTGTCCTGGTGCGTGTCCCGGCGCTCGTTGGTGCGGCTCGCTGTGGCCTTGGCGGTTGGTTTGGAGCCGTGTGTTGGCGTCGTCTGTCTGGTCGCTTCGGTGTCCGTTTGCTGTCGCTTCGTGTTCGGTCTGCGTCGGTTTGCGTGTCTCGGCGCGGTGCGTTTCGTCGGTAGGTTCTGTTCGCCCTGGGGTGTCGTTGCCGTTGTCTGGCGGTTGGAATTGCGGTGCGGTCTGAGCGTCTCTTGTCCCGGCCCCTGCTGTCTTCCCTCTCTGCGGGGTGGAGCGGTGTTGCGGTAGCTTTTGTGTCGTGGACTGGCGACCGTTGCTGCGGTTCTTTGGGGCGGCCCGAGTACCGTAGCGGGTTCGGTTTCGCTGACTCTCCCTCTCCGTTTTGCTGGCGGCGGCTGGCGTGGTGGACGGGCCTTGGCGCCCCTCTCGCGTTGTCGCTCTGGCGTCTTGATCCATCTATTTTGCTGTCACTTGTGCTCGTCTGTCGCCTGCCGGGGCGGTAGCCAATCGGCCACCTTGAGGGGCAACGTGGGCGTCACAATAGCCGCCTGCTCGATTAACTTTAAGTCACTAGCAAAAACTTTCCCCGGTCCAGGAACTCGTCTGTAGGTCTCTCCAAAGTCGCCATCGGCCGCCCGCTTTCTCACTCTCTACACCAGTACATCTCTGTCGCACGTAGGAAGGAGTTCAATTACGAATACCACAGCAGAAAACCTAACCGCCCAGAACATACACATTCGGGGTGACGCCGTTCGCTACTACCTTGACCGGCTCACGCTGGAAGCACACCTGACTTCTCTGCTCGGCGCCGCACATCTCGAACGAGCACGGGGCGTGCGTGCAGGTGCGCCAATTTATACGGTTCTAAACCGGCAGGCCGCGGAGCAAGTACGCGACCACTGCTTACGCTGGCAGCTCGATCCACAACAGATCGAGGCTGAATTAACGTCACTCGTGGAACTTCGCCGCCTCACGGTGCAGGTGGCTTCAGCGGGCACAGGTCACGGTGGGAGTTGGTTGCTCACGATCGGATTGGCAGTCCTTGCAATCTCGGTTGCGCTGACTAGCGACTCAGTATAAGCGTGCGAAGGGAAGTGGAAATGCCGACTAGGTTCGCGCATTTCGTGATGCTCCCCTCGACCTCGTTCCCGGCTATAGCCTTCACGGCTTCACCAATTCAGCGCCGAACTTCACTCTCCCCGCACACCGATACGAACATCCTGGCCCACGCACGTTGGCGCCCGCCCAAGAACTGGACAGCCGCCAGCGCACAACCTTCCGGAGGCTTTCATTGATCACCCAATTTAAAGGACAGTACGAATTCCTCAATCCCGCGTACTACTGCCTGGCAGAATACGACGGCATAATTTACAACTCGGCGGAGGTGGCATTTCTGGCCTCGCAGTACGATGATCCCTATTTCCGGTCAATGTTTCGCGATCCATCCCTTCCTATTTGGCGGGCTCGCGAACTTTCCAAGCGGCTCCAGAAGCGCCGCGATTGGACCCCAGAGCTGTCGCTTGACCTCACCCGGCAGATCACTCTCGACAAATTCTTCCGCTCTCCGAATCTCCGTTCACTGCTCCTGGCTACCCGCCACGAACTGATAGTGGCGGAGAACAACTGGCACGAACAATTCTGGGGACGTTGCATCTGCAACATTCGACCGGGCAAATACGGACGGAAAGATGCCTGCCTTGTGCCGGGCAGCAACCACCTTGGAAAGATTCTAATGTCAGTAAGAGACCGGCTCACCGTGGAAGCGCAGGCCGCCTAGAACAACACTGCTGTTGGAAAGACTGCCCCACTGAGCGCCACAAGCAAAGCCCTACCCGAACATTTCACGTAATTGCTTTGGCAATGGTGTTCTCCCCACCATTGCCTGCCAGCGGGAGTTTCGGTTGTTCCAGGCTCCCGCTGGAACTCACCACATTGCAGCCACGGACAATGGGACGACAGTCCACTTCCTGACGACCGATGACCAACCGTCTGCAGTGTTGACGATCTGTTGGTGTCAACTGGCCATTGCCGGCATCACATGCAAAGCAAACTGTGCCGGATGCAACGCGCGGTACAATTTGCCGAGCGTGTCCGAATCTGAAGGATAGCGATGAAACTAGGTAGACCAATTAGTGCGAACGCCTTGCGGGGTCAACCTGGCCTTTCACGCGCGGCGTGTGACAGACTCGTAGCAGTGCAGCCCATGACCGTGTTGAAAGCGCTAGGCATTCGGGGTGTTGGACGCAAGACGACGAAGAGACTCCTTGCCCTCGGACTTCTCACGGACCCCGAGGGCGTCCAGACTCGGGTGCGAACGGCAGAGGAACTCAGCGGTGAATGATGGCAAAGCGAAGAGAGGGGCAACACGATCCTCTGGAGACAGTCATCCCAACCACCCACTGGCCGATCGGGGGATCGTTGGCTGCGGCAGCCGTGACGGCGATGGAGATCTGCGCGGTGTCGGGAGTATCTTGCCCGAAAGGTCGGAAGCAGGGCGGCGTTTGCGGTGATAACGGAACGCATTTCCCAACGGGCCGCCTGTGCCTCCAGCCTGGCTTCCTCGATCCCGACTTCGGGACCGTATCACAGTTGAGATCGGCGTTTTCCGTTACTGATCCAACCTGGCTACATGCTGACAACTCCAATTCGGTTAGCCGAACCCGGTAAACGGGCTGGCTTCCCAGATCGAGACTTCGGGACACCGTTGCAGGTGAGACGGGCATTTGTCGATATCTGCCGAATCGCTATCTATTCGGGTTCTTGAGAGAGTTCCTCCGACGTATTGTTACCGAGCTTCTTCATTTTCTCGTAAAGCAATCGGCGGTGAACGCCAAGTCGGCGAGCAGCCTGGGCTTTGTTTCCATTGCTCTCATCCAAGGCCTTTGAAATTCGATATTTTTCCCATTCTGCGATGGATTCGTGCAGCGGCAGTCTGATAAGTGTGTCGACCCACTGCAGGGTGGTGTCGCCACTTACCTGTTCGAACTGCAGATGTTCCCGTAGTATCAGGCGACCTTGGGCCTGCAGGAGAGCGCGCTCAACGATATGCTCGAGCTCACGAACATTTCCGGGGTAAGCATATTGTTGAAGCGCAAGCAGCGCACCTTCGGAAAACTGGGCGGGCGGGATCTTGTTCCGTACCGCACAGACTTCCCGAAAATGTTCGGCCAGTGGGATGATGTCGGAACGCCGGTCGCGAAGTGGGGGAAGGTGAATTGTGAAAGCATTCAGCCGGTAGTAAAGATCTTGCCGAAAATGGCCGCCTTCCAGCAGCTCACTTAATTCACAGTTCGTCGCGGCAAGCACGCGGAAATCACATCGTACGAGTTCGTTTCCGCCCACTAGTTCGAGGGTGTGCTCCTGCAGAACGCGGAGGAGTTTTGGTTGAAGGCTGAGCGGGAGTTCGCCGATCTCATCGAGGAAAACCGTTCCACCGTTGGCGACTTCAAACTTTCCGGCTTTGCGGGCGACCGCTCCGCTAAAGGCTCCACGTTCGTGACCGAAGAGTTCGGATTCCAGCAGATCGCCAGGGATAGCAGCACAGTTGATGGCCACGAAGGGGCCGCTCGCTCGATGACTGTTTCGATGAAGTGAGCGGGCCACCAACTCTTTGCCCGTACCCGTCTCTCCCTGAATCAGGACGGTGGTCTCGCTGGCGGCGACCCGTCCGATGTCCTTGAAGACTTCAAGCATCGCACGCGATGAGCCGACGATCTCACCATGAATCCGGCTAGTGTTCATTTGCATCTCGCCTCGCAGCTCTTCCACTTCATTCTGCAGTTGTGCATGCGCCAGCGTGCGATCTGCCGTTGTCACAATCTCATCAAGATCCAGCGGTTTGGAGATGAAATCGTAGGCACCGAGTTGAATGGCTTTAATCGCGTTGCCGCTGGTGCCGTACGCAGTCATGATGATGACCGGAAGGTTTGTTAGGGACCTACTGCCGTTCCGCAAGGCGCGCAGAAGATCTTCCCCGCCACCGTCCGGCATTTTCCAGTCGCAAATCACTAAGTCCGGGTGTTCGGTGGCGATGATCTCAAGCGCCTCGCCAGAGTTTGACGCCTCCTGTATCTGGTATCCGTGAGAATCGAGAATCTGGGCCAACGTGACCCGAAGATTACGCTCATCATCGACTATGAGAACCTTGCCTTTCATGCTTTCTCACTTTGGACTGTCTCGGCCGCTACTACTCCCGTTGTTGGGAGCTCTGGCCCCGAGAGAGGCAAGCGTATCGTGACAACCGTTCCCGTTCCGGCCACCGGAGTCACGAGAATAGTTCCTTCATGTGCCCGCACAATCTCATAGGCAATGGAGAGGCCCAGCCCTGTGCCAGTCGATCGTGTGGTGAAGAACGGATCAAACAGCCGGTCGCGAATCTCCTCCGGGATGCCATGGCCATCATCCTGGCATTCGATTGTCACCAGTCCATCTTGTCTGCTGATCCTAACATCGACTATTCCCTTGTCGCCCACAGCGTCAATGGCATTGGAGAGCACGTTGTCCATCACCTGGCGAAGCTTGGAGCGGTCTGCTCGAAGCAAGATATCGGTTTCTTCCGGCTGCATCCGCAGATGAATCTCTTTATCGCGCAATAACTCTGTCATCGATTCCATGCACTCTCGCACAAGGACAATCGGATCAAAGCTCTCAATTGTCAACTTGAGAGGCCGTGAGAAAAAGAGTAGTTGTTCGACAATTCCGTTCAGCCGCTCGATTTCCTCGAGAACGATTGTGCAGTTTTGTTGCACGGAAATATCGGGCGCAGCCCGTTGCGTCATTTGAGTGCGCAAACGGACTGTTGCCAGTGGGTTGCGAATCTCGTGAGCTACGCCGGCAGCTACTTGCCCCAGTGCTGCAAGCCGCTCCTTGTGGCGAAGTTGCTCGCGAAGATCACGTTCCTGATCTATCTTCTGACGCAGGGAGTCTGCAAGGTAGTTGACTCCATGATGGATTCGCGCCAGTTCTGTAAGACCGCTAAACGGCTTAGCCTCAGAGGACAGATCGTGATCCAACTCCTGCAATCTCGCCTCGATATGACTTACGCCTGTGCCCATGTCGCGTGCCACAAAGAAGGCAAGCAGAACACACATGAGAGACAACGCGACAAATCCCGCCGCTCCCAAAGCGAGCTTCAGGTCGTACTCTGAGCGCAGGCCGGCCAGGCGCTTCATTACCCAGGCGCTGCCAACCTTATTGCCATTGACAATAATCGGTGCAGCCTCGAACAGGATTACGTCACGAGCCCCGCGAAAGGTGTAGGAGACGCTTTGCCCCTGCCTCGACGCACGGCGAGCAACGTCCTCAATCATGGGACGCTCGATGGGCGGAATATCTCTCTTCACTCCCGGACCTTCGTGACTGGGATACGCATAGCCGAATAATCGGTCGGCGCGGCTCGAATAGAAACCACCCTCTGTGCCGCGCTCGTTTTGCAGTGCGGCGGCTGTTATGAGTGACGCCGCATCGTCCGACTCCGGAACAGCAGAGGGACTTGAAATCGACGGTCCCTGCTTCCGGATAAAGTCTCGCGCCATGGAGGAGGAGACTGAGCTTAGGCGTTGCTCCGTCTCCGCGGTGACGGAGCTTTCGCGCTTCTCCATGACGAGTAAGAAAGCAAAACCGCAACAGATCAGGAGTGCGACCACCAGCGCCGCGAGAATGGCAACTCGCATCTGCAGGCTGCTTGCCCACCCAATCCGTCTTGTCTGCCAACTCGTCATTCAAACCGTCGGGCTACCCTCAGCCTCAATCCCACCAAGCAGGATAGATGCCGGAAAACGCGGCCGCGATGAGGAAGAGAGGTCATCAGGTACTCTGCCCACCGGAGCTGGGCTGTGCAATTAGCGATTGCTTCCCGAGTTTCAACCGATGTTCTCCTCATTTCTTTCGCAGGTCCTCCAAGATTTCGAGGTACTGTTTGCGATCGATCTCTCCGCGTGCGTAGCGTTCTCGCAGGATCTCTTCCGGGTTCGCGCGAGGTTGTACTGATGCAGCCGAGTGCACGGCGTAGCTCTTCTGGAGATCGCTCCCAGCTACGGAGATTCGTTTTGAAATTGCTTGAACGGTGGGCGAGTCACGGACAGATTTGACCGCCAAGAATCCTCCGATCAGCAGGACGAGGAACAGCAATGGCCCGATAATCGGATCGAGAGCTGGTCCAAAGCCCAACGGGCCAGCAACTCCGCATGCGACTGTTCGGCTTAGCGCGAACAAAGCGAACAGGAAAGGGTAAGTCTTTGCGGGCATCTGAATACCTCCTAGTCTCAGAGTGTTCGAAGGCAGTCACTGCAACTGCCTTCGCCGAACAGGGCACTACCGCGGAGGCGGAGGTGGTCCAGGAGGCGCATACGCCAGTGTTTGCCCGTTGATCGACTGCACGTCCACAACAGTTTGGCCGTTCATGGTTTTGTGCGAGTAGCCGGTCAGCGATACAGGTGTGCCGACAGAGACCGCCAGGTTAGAGCTGCGTGGAGGCGGCGTTTTGGCAAACACGCCATTGTCGAGCAGAAAGCCGTCCACATCACCCTCGCGATTGTAGTTGAGCTGCGTTACCCGTCCTGAGCCGTTGTAGCTGGTGAATTGTCCGGGCTGCGGGACGGAAAGGATTTGGCCGTTAGCGTTGACGGTTTGCAGTTCGACGCGCTGCATTCCGCTCGGAGTCGTGCTGCCGTAGCCTGTTAGCTGGACGCTTGCACCCGGTTTCAGTGTGCTGCTCAAGGCCCAACCAACATGGGGCGGGAAAGTGACGAGTGTGTTCTTGTTAATGAGAAAGCTCGTGACCTCCATCTCCGGCCCGTAGTTTAGTTGCGACACGGTGCCCGATACTGAAGCGTAGCTCCCTGAGTCTGGTGGAGGTGGCCCTCCTGGCGGTTGGGCAAACAAGACCGAGGCGGCGGCGATGACTAATCCCGCAACCCAGCATCGCGTGTTGGAATTCGAAAATCTCATGTGCGTGATCCTTTCTGCATGGATTGGCTTGCGTAGCCTTACGTAATGCAAATGCCATGCCAAAGGTCGAGTGTAAAAATCTCGGAGGATCCACTGCATTCGCAGGGCGGAGATGTCATAGATCGCGTTATAAGCGCACATGGGTTGTGCGCATTGCGGACGCCATTTTCTTCTGTGCTGACCGCCCCTAGAACTCAGAACCTTGCGATCAGCGCTATGCCTGCGATCATAAGCACAGAGCCACCTATCCTCCAGGGATTTACATGGTGTGTGGGCATGTGGAACCAACCGAAGTGATCTATCGCAAGCGAAGCGATGAGAGCCGCGGTAACGGTGAATCCCATGAACGGCCCTGCGCCCACCCGATTCACCAATGTCAGCCCGGCATACACCTGTACAGCTCCGACCAACCCACCGAGAGGCGCCCACCAAGGCATGGAGGCGAAATCCTGTACGCTTGGCAATGGGCGTGGAATGATCACGAACGCGCAGACGAAGAACGCGGATATGACGCCGAACGAGACCGCGGATGCTAGCCACGGATTGCGGAGTGAGGTGTTTAGTTGGCCGTTCATCGGAGCTCCGAAAGCTTGCAAGATGCCGCCAACGATGATGAAAGGGTAAATCCATCCAATATTCATGAGAGTACTCCATTGCGATTGCGCGTTCACTCTCGTTTCCTCAGCGGAGCACTAGGATGCTTCCGAGCAGCGCGAGAGGCATTGCTACCACTCCGATCTTGAGGAACTGCCATCCCGTGATTTCGACGTTTTCCCGCCGCAGTGCGATGAGCCACAGAATGGTTGCGAGTGACCCAGTGACCGAGAGATTGGGGCCGAGATCGACGCCGATGAGAACTGAGTTCGCCAAGCTGCCTGCATGGCCAGAAGCGTGAACGACGGCGCCGCTGATCAGGCCTGCGGGCAAGTTGTTCATTCCGTTTGAAAGCAGACCGACGCTGAAACCCGCGGCCAAGTTTCCGACCACCTGGGGTACGCGCGCCAAAGCTCTAAATCCATTAACACCCAGATGGAGCATGCCTGCGTTCTCAAGCCCCTCGACGATCACGAACAATCCAGCAACCAACGGAATGACCGACCAGGACACGCCTTTCGCCACATCGAGGGGAGCGCTTCGGTCCCGAGCCGCTATGACGAACGTCGCGACAATTGCAGCACCACACGTCGGCGCGCCGAGGTCGAGGCCCAGTGCAGATGCCGATATTAGTGCCAGACATGCGAAGGCCAATCCAAACACAGCCAGTCTTCCCTGCGATGAAAGTACAGCGGGCTGCTGTAGGTGCGCGATCCTGTCCTTAAAGTCTGCAGCCGACGCAAAGCGAAGAACAAAGAATGTGATAACGATGGATGCGACGGACGGCAAAATGAAAATGCCGAGCCAAGTCGTGAGTCGAGGCATGTTTCTTGCAAAGATCACCAGATTCGCAGGGTTGGAGATTGGCAAGATGAAACTGGCAGCATTCGCAATCAGAGCACAGGCAAGCAAGTAGGGTTTCGGCTCAACCTTGGCCTTGCGAACTACCGCAAGCACTGCGGGCGTAAGTACTACGGCGGTCGCATCGTTTGAAAGCAAAGCAGTAACGACGATTCCGGCGAGATAAACGTACAAGAAGAGCCTGGAGGGTGAGCCGTGAGCGTACCGGCCAGCGATGTCGGCGACCCATTCAAAAACGCCTTCCCTCCGTGCTAGTTCGGCGAGGATCATCATGCCGGTCAGGAAAAGGTAAACGTCTAATCCCTGGCGGACGGCACGGCTTGCTTGATGGAGCGGAAGCAAGCGCGTGATCACCAGTAGATGCGCACCGCCGCATGCCCAGTACGCTTCGGCGATGCCGCGGGGGCGTGCCAGCATACAACCGATGCTGATGATCGAGATGACGCATATGAAGATGGCTTGAACCTGCAATGTCTTCCGCTCCTTTAAAGCAAGTGCGCGCTCTTTACCACTTACGTCCGTTCTTGTTTGGACCGAGTTGCGTCCCCAGAATTCCCCGACTGACCCAGGCGCCGACGGCGTTATCTTGATCTCGTGGTTTCCGCGACGGCGGTTCATAATTTCCTGCACGGCAGAGCCGAATAAGAATTTCGTCGCAGGCCAGTTTCCCCTCAGCATCAGTAAAGTCTGTCCGCAGGGAGTGGGTTCCGTCCGGCATATCTTGGGGATCAAACTCGGCCGTCCAGACAGCCGAGTTCTGAATCTGCCGCAGCGGAATTGCGTGCGACCCAGAAGACAAGGTGCCGCTGACAATCGGGCAATCTCCCCACACTTTTGCCCGGAGCGGCACCACGCCTTGAATGATCTGGTTGGGTGACGTGGAATCAGAAATCAGGCGTTCATCAGACGGAGTGGTGATCATCACGAGCGGCCACTCGCGAAGTGCTTTGAATCGCCAGCTAACAACGCCACTATCGAGGTTCGTAATGGAGAACCCGACCGGCCCCTCTTCGATCTGACCTATCGAACGGGTGGTCGTGTAAATCGCGTTTCCATCGTGCGCGATTTCGTTGTAATGGGTGTGTCCCATGTCCAAAAGCAGTACTTTGAAATCACGGATCAGACGGGACAGTTCGTCTGCCGATTCTCCAAGATCACTGGGATAGCAGTGCAGCAACAATACGATGGGAAGGACCCTGCGCCGTGCCTCCTCCATTTCTTGATTGAGCCAGGATAGCTGCTCACCCGACACTCCGAACTTCTTAGGATCAGCACTGTCAAATGTGTTAAGCACGAGAAAACGGTACCCACCAATTTCAAAGCCATACACGTGCGCTGGCATCATGTACCGGAGGAAGTTTTCGAGGCTCCTGGTGTGAACGTCATGGTCACCCACGATCGAATACCACGGCACTCTCAGTTGATCGAGAGCTTCACGCACGACCACGTACTCTTCCTCGTCACCATGTTCTGCGTTGTCGCCGGGTAGATAGGCGAAGCTGAGGGAGTGAGCCATAACAGCATTGACTTCGTTTACCACGGAGCACAAATCGTGATAGTTCTGCTCTCCACGATTCGTCATATGTAGGTCGCCGAGATGAACCCAGCTCACGATGCCGGCGGCATCGGGCTGATTAGGCGTGGGTAGTTCCGTTCTTCGGATTGTCATTGCGCAAATGCCTCCTTGCGTTTGGTCTGCGATTGCGTTGCGGGTTGGCCGTCTGCTTTGACAAGTGTTTCGGGTACGAGTAACCAGAGCAGAGCAACTGCTACAGAGGCTATGGAGGCCAGTCCTAGGAACGAGACAGAAAAGCCTGCCTTCTGGATGAGTTGACCACCAATCGCATTACTGAGAGCCGCGCCAGTGCCGACCGCGGTGGCAAGCGCTCCAGCAGCCAAGTTAAATCGGCCGGTGCCGCATGTCAGATCGGCGATCACGAGTATGGAAACGACGCCAAAGATAGCGTTTGCGATTCCGTCCAACGTCTGAATGGCGATGAGCGCGGCGGTGACATGGGTCAGCGTGTACAGAACTCCACGGATGGGAAGCACGGCGAAACCGACCAGCAGCAGCGGCTTTCTGCCCCACGTCCCTGCCAACCGTCCGATCCAAGTCGCCGAAAAGGCAATGACAACTTGCGTAACGATGATGCAAGCCGACATGAAAGGCGCAGCCGTTCTCAGGTTTGAACCTGTCAGTAATTCGCCGAGTTCCGGGAGCATGGCCGCGTTTGCAAAGTGAAAGAGGAACGCCGCGAACAAAAAGAACAGCAGAGAGCGATCCCTTAGCAGAACGCGCAGCCCTTCTGCTTGCACCTTTTCGCTATCGGGTCTAGCCCCTCGGGCTTTGGCGTAGTCGATCTGACGTGCATCGACCGTGAAGAGACAAATCAAGGTGGGTATGGCAAGCAACGCTGCCACGGCGAAGATCGCGCGATAGCCAAGCTTGTAGCTGACGTAGGCAATGAGGATTGCCGCGAAGACGTTGCCTGCAGCATTAAATGCCTGGTTGATCCCAAACTGCTTGTCGAATGCCTTCGCACCGACCACGCCAAGCGTAATTGCAGCCACCGTAGGAGCGAGGAACGGAGCAGCGCCGCCGATTAGCAATTGGGAGAGGTACACGGCAGAGGAACTCATCCGGCCCATCAGGAGAAAGGCTCCGCCTACTAACACTCCGACACCGGCGGCCAGTAAGGCGCGCTTGCGTCGAACGGCGTCCACCACCGCGCCCGCCGGGGTCTGCAACAGGACTGTGATCATCGCGCCAAAGGTCAGCACATATCCCACCCGGCCGGGATTCCATCCGCCAGCCGCTAAGTACGCCGCGAGAAAAGGTCCCAGGCCGGTTTGAACGTCGGCAAGAAAGAAATTAAGCCACTCAACCGACCGTAGACTTGATCGAAAGTCTGTCATCGACTGGTTCATATTCGATTCCGTTTCATCGAGCGACACGTCACAAAAACAATCTCCATCTTCTCGGGCAGCCTTGCGTCTCTTCGCAGGAAGGGCAAACCGACTGCCACTTGTAAGTGGCTGGACTCAGGGCAAACGTGCCGAGGAGTTGGAGTACCTGCGTTCGGATTTCACTCATCGTCTGTGCGAATCCCGTCCAAGTGGGACGGTAGGAGTTGTCTCGGAACTTCGTAGTCGGAAACGGCTGATTTGTTTGCGGGACCACCGATAGCACGCGGCCGAACTGGGCTTCAGCATGCGTGGGGAGCGGTTCTAGTCGAGTGGTTGGTAAGTCCCGATATGTCGGCCAGCGAGAAGTAGTTCCAGGAAAGCCCCCAATTGCAGTAGAGTTATGGGCTCCACGGAATTGCGTGCACTGCCGTCGCATCCCGCTCCCAATCTCCCCCTAGAAAGGATTTCACGGAATGCCCAACATCATTCAGTTCCTCATCCCCGCAGCCCTGGTCCTTGCCTGCCTTCTCATTTGCCATGCTTTCATCGCTTTCCGTGGTTTCCTGATCACGGGAGCGGTCCTAGGCGCAGTCGGCGGGGACAGCTGGGCGTTCCACAGGTATGGCTTTTACGGAATGCCCACCATCATCTATTTGCTCGTTCCCGCAGCGGTGATTCTTACGTGCGTGCTCATCTACCTTGCGTCCACTAATTTTCGCGGCTTCCTGGTTCTCGGATCGACTCTCGCCGCGATCGCAGCCGCAGGCTGGCTTCTCCACACGCTTGCGCCGGTTGTGGGTATTCTCTTGGTCATTTGGTTTATCTTACGCGGCTTCTGCAACAGTACCGGTGGTGGTTCATTGTTCAAGGCTTTCGTTGTTCATTCCGGCGTCCCTGACATTTCGGTTGGAGAGGCCTATATGGCTTCGGAAGCAGACCTGATTTAAACCAGTTCCGAATCCGTTCACCAGCTCCCCCTGCGCCGATTGCAGGGGGATTTGTTTTGCGCTCAGCCCCGTGCTCCGAGGCTTTTGCTTGCGTCTTTCACGACGCGGAGGCTCTACTGTGTCCACTTCGACCGTTCCCTCACCGACATTTGGTTATCTCTACCCGTCCACCTCTCTCGCTGGTATCACCTGCGTTTCGTCCCGCTGGGAAGTGTTGAAGGCCTTTCTGGCCTCATCCGACGGCGCACTCGTCAGCCGCCTGCGGGAACTTCCCACCGGCCTCCTATTTATCACCTCCATCCCCGGACATGCTTACTCAGGGGCGATCTACTTCTACAGTTCGGTTCGACGGGCGCTTTTCATGCTTGATTGGGCCGGCCGCGATGATGATTTTGAGGCCGAGGAGTTTGATGTCCTGGTCGAGGCCTTCTCACTCGACCTCGCACTTGCTCCGGGTGCCAGCCCCGCTACCCGCCACCACTCCCGCCGCCATGGACGAGACAGACAGCATCACCCGCGGACCGCGAGTGGACTGCGACCCACCCTGCCGCCCACACGCCGAGTACAGCGGAAAACATTACATAAATAGTATTACTATGGTATATATGTATTGCGACGAAAGGAGGACAACCGATGTCCACGCGCACTACGCTCACATCCGGATGGGAACCAACCGCCGCTACCCCGCGGCTCCTCCCGGTCGCCCCCGGATTGGCAAAGACGTATATGAAGCTCTTCGTGAATCGGCTGTCTTACTGCGAGCAGTCTCCGTACGGGGACCATCGCTACCACCGGCCCAAGCACCCGGAGCTAAAAACTCTCGCTGGCCGGAGAGCTGCAATGGAGATGCCCGGCCAGAAGTGGGGCAGCCTGCCCCACACTGACCGGACAAACGAGATTTACCTCGAACTCGTAAGGGAGAGTAGACTTCCCAGCCCGTACCGTAGTCTCACGGAGAAGACAATCGAGCAGCACCTCGCAGGGCAGGTAACCGTGAATCTGTATGCGATCAATCCAGAAACCCAGTGCTGCAAATGGGTTGCGATTGACGCCGACTACGAAACGGAGCAAGCGAAAAGAGATTTGGCAAAGTTGCGGAAAGAACTGCTCTTGGAGAATGTCTTCGCTGTTCAGGAGTATTCCCGGCGTGGCGGACACCTGTGGATCTTCTGCGAAGATCCGCTGCCAGCCAGACAGTGCCGTCTTTTCGTCTACAACCTCGCACTTCGGCTAGGCGTTCCGATCAAGGGATCAGGATTTTCTGAAGAGGGAATAGAGATATTCCCTAAGCAGGATTCGCTTGCACCCGGCGCACTCGGCAATGGCATTCGTGCGCCACTAGGGATTCATCGGAAGAACGACAACCGCTACTGGTTTGTGGACATTGGCCAGCTGACGCTCCAGGCCCAAATCGATGCGCTCTGTGTCCTTCCCAAACTAACGGCTGAACAACTGAATGATCTCACGCATAAAATGCCGCCTCCTCCGCAATGGGAGACAGCTGACGATCCACCGTTCGTTTCGAGCGCGCGATTCTTCAGCGGAAACGGCAGTGGAGCGAAGAAGCCTTTCGACATTTACGAACACGTATCCTTGGCAAACAAGCGTCCAATTGGTGGCAAGGACTATTTCGTGCAGTGCCCGTCCTGTTGCCTGGCTGGTAACGACACAAGCAAAGACAACCTCGGCGTTGGCAAGCCGCACGGTCCCCGACACGGCTACTACCACTGCCATGCCGGCTGCTCGACGGACGACATTCGAAATGCCTTCGGGCACCCGCGTTCTCCGCACTTCAAGAAGCATTAGGAGATGTCCCAATGGCGGCTGGCTCTTCTCATTCAGGTTCACAACCGGTAAAGCTCCCGCTCGTCCGCGGCTTTGCCTTGCAAATCAACCATTCTGAATGGGAGGAGCTGCGCACCGCGGGCATCGTGGCGCGCGTGCGTATGAAAGTAGACTTCTCCTCGACTCATCGGCGCTTCGTGTTGTGCGCTGAGGAGTCAGGCGGAGCAACTGCCGGCATCGGGCACTATTGTGGTTTCTTGCCCCTGGCTGGCGATCCAACGTTCTTTGCCAGGCCCGTCACGCTGGCAATGCCAAATACGGTTCATGCTGACGTATCAGCTGCATCCCTTGTGTCGATCGAGATGCTTCGATACGGGACGACGTACACCCTCAACATCTTTCTGCACTGGCTTACCGCCTCCCCAGACCCGGACGTGCTTCCGGCTCATCGTCAGAAGCTGCTCTTCTCTGCCAACCGGGGGGTTCTATCGCAGCCATTGTGGCAGGACGGGAAGACGGCTCAGGTTGGGGCCCTTGTCCCAGCGTTTCATCGGCGCACCGGCGATCCATTGCTCATACCGCCTGCCTTGCACGAAGTGGTCGGTGCCATCACCGACGCTGTCTGCTGTGTCGGCTGCCGCAAGACCCACTTTCTTGCGCTCAAACCGCTAACTCTCTCCGAAGAATTGAGCGTCCCAAGGATTCATCAGCCGAATCCGCGTGCTACAGTTCCACGGGTTGCTTCTACCGAGATGCTGCCGACAGCGCAAGCGGGGAAAAACAAAAAGAAGCGTGACCGCCGGATGGCGAAGCTACGGCTCGCACGGCAGGACTCGACGAATGCTGCTCTCCCGAAACCACCGAAGGCCACGGCAGACAAATCAGAAGTACCTGCACTGCAGGAGGTAACACCTTGAAACTCTTTCGCTATCTTTTCCTCGCGCTTCTGGTGACCGGAGTTGCTTGGGGTTTTCGTCATCAAGATCAGCTCCCGGCAGCCGTGAGGCCCATCGCCATGCTGGGGCATCTCGGCGCCGCGCGGCAGTCGCCGGCGGCGGGATCGGCGCCCACGTCTGTCCTGTCCACAGGTCATCACGCTCTCTACTACACCCCTGAGGTAAATCCGGAACGGGTGGATGTGCCACTTCTCACCAAAGCACGGGGACACATAGACGCGGCCTTCTACAGCTTCACCGATAAACCTACTGCCGAAGCCCTGCTCGCCGCTGCCAGCCGTGGCGTGAAGGTTCGGATCTATCGCGACCAAGAGCAATTTGAGGCTGAGAAAAAACGGAACCCATACATGACCACGATTTTTGCCGGAAATCGGAACATACAGATCCGGGTTAAAGGATCGCGCGCGCTCATGCACCTGAAATCATGGTCTACCGAGGGCTTACTGCGGGATGGCAGCAGCAATCTCTCAGCGGCTGCCAAGCACCAAGACAACAGCGTTGTCCTGTCCTCCGATGCCGATGAAATTCAGGCGTTCGAAAAGAAGTTCACGGAGATGTGGAACCGCTCCGACAACATCGTCATCCAGTAGTCGCCCCCGCATTCGTCATTAGATTTCCCCCGGCCGCGCCTTGAAAAGCGCGGCTATTTCTTCGCCCGAATACGGCGACCCACCAACTCCACCATCAAACCAGCCGCCCTATGGACGGCAGCAAGGACACTTCTCATCATGGCAAAGAGCGTGAACCGCGTGACATTAATGGGCCACCTTGGCAGGGACCCGCAGCTGAAACACACGGGGAGCGGCACCGCCGTGGCCAACTTCACCCTGGCTACCAACGACCGCTACAAAGACAAGGACGGCAACTGGCAGGAACGCACCGAGTGGCACAACATCACCTGCTGGGCACGCCTTGCTGAAATCGCCAGCGAGTACCTCAAGAAAGGTCGCGCCGTGTACGTAGAGGGCAGCCTGCGCACCCAAAGCTGGGACGACAAGCAGAGCGGGCAGAAGCGCTACCAGACCTATATCAGCGCCACCGACCTGGTCCTGCTCGGCGGCGACCGCAGTGAGGGCGGCAGCGGCTCCTCGTGTGAGAGCGGCATCGATCAGAGCTTCTCAGGCGACGAGTCCGATTTTGTCAGTGCTGGAGCCGGCGAAGATCCATTTCCGTTCTGAGCGCGTTGGGTGAATTGCCTCAACGCGTTTACCGCCCCCAGCACAGCTGTTGTGTTGGGGGTTTTTATATAACTCAAATTCAGAAAAGGGAAGAACTGCATGTCTTCTGAAAACACTCCCACTCACAAGCGCACCACTGACGAAATCAAGACTCTTCTGGAGCTCCCTTTCCGTGCCGCCGAGATCACTTGGCGCGTTCTCGGGGATGGCGAGAAAACAGAGGGTGAAGCCCGCATCATCCCTTATGCCTACCGCACTGCATACATGAGGCGTCTCGACATCCTGTTCGGCCCAGGAGGTTGGACTCAATCCTTCTCAATGACGACGGTGAGCAACATTCAGCGCTCGAAGAAGGTCAATAAGGCGTACGCGATGATCACCACCGGCAAGATCCTCGTCACAAGCACCATCACAATCGAGGGGTTCGGCACCAGGTCCAGCACCGGCGAGGGATGGGCTGACGACGAGAATGGCACTACGCGCGCGCAAGCCCAGGCCTTCCGCCGCGCCTGCGCCGAGTTCGGTTTGGGCCGATACCTTCGGGAGCTCGAGGGCTGGAATTGCAAGGTTCCGGTGAATGCGAAGGGCTATTTTAAGCGGCCGCATTTCTCGGTGCTTCCAGATTCCGCGATCCACCCTTCCGAACTCGCAGAGGCACAGGAAGCACGCTCTCGAACTGCGAAATCATCCCGGAAGCCAGCTACAGCAGCGACGGCTGCTCCGACTCGCAGCGGCAATCAACCTACCAGCGCCGTGGCATCGTCGCCGCAGGCGGCGCCAGCAGCGATGGCCGCTACGCATGTTTCTGGCTTTGCCCCAGGGGCACATGCCGCCCAACAAACGGAAGGTGCCGACGCCATCGAAACCCAGCTCGCGGTGTTGCGAACCCCGGAAGTCAAGCAGCGCCTCGCCGGCTACCTTGACCAGCTTTCCAAGTCCCTGATCACGTCCGTGGTCACCGGCGTTTCGGAACTGCACGCGAATGGGCGCATGAAGGGAAGCCTAATTAATGATGTGTTCTTCAACCTGGACAGGGCCGTCGATCTAATGGACGGGATCAACAACATGGAACCCATGCTGCCCAACGACAACACCTTGCCCAGCATCCTGCACTCACACTCGGCACGGACTCTGTCTGATCTCCAAACCTTTGGCGATCTCAAGACCGTGAGCCGCAAAGTCACCACCATCTACCAGGCTGAGCAGGAACGGCAGCAAGGCACGATGGCTGCCTGATTTCCTCAACGGGAGCGCCGCCGCGACGGTGGCGCTCCTCCGCCGCTCATCATCACTCCCTGCAGTACACGAACCTACTCGTCTTGAGGTACACCCGATGTGCATACTTCTGTACTTTCCTTCTCCCGACGATCCGCGTCCGGAGCCACCTGCTCCTTCCATGTGCATGCCGCAGCCGGTGGAGCCGGCTGTGACCAATGCGGTATCCGTGCACGTTTTCCCATATCCGTCGGAGCGCGCAAGTTCGCCCCTCCCCCTGCCTTTAGCATTGCGCATTATCGCGTAGCCCAATATTCATCATGCCGCCGCCAGCTATCTCAGTTGGCGGCGGTGCAACGTTTGGGCTATTGAGGCACTCCCAGAGGAAACGGAGCAACGGATAGGCTCGACCTACGGAACACCGCGCCAGTCCTTAATCCGACCCGATCACGACGCCCATTATCACGCCGGGACGCGACCGCGAGATTCCAGTCGCGATGCCGACATATCGGGACTGATCTGTATCAGGGCGAACTCTCTTGCTCACAGCTCTCTGATCCTTTGCCGTGGTGAATGTTATCCCTTGAGCGCAAAACCTCCTCCGCAGAACCAATCACTCGATGCCATCGCGGAGTAAGCGGCAGCCTGCCAAGTGTTTCGTCTTGTTGTTCGATGGCTGGCGGCGACCGATATTAGGTATTCTCGAACGCCCGGAGCACCCGACCTTGCTTGAGGGCCGGCTAGCAAAGTGCGAATGTTAGAAACCTCTTCGCCGGCCAGCGACGCATAAAGTTGACGCAGGCGATAGATTCTGAAGTGATTTCTCACGCGCATTGCTAATGTTCGAGACCACGTCGCCGGCGGAATCACCGAATAAAAGACTGCTGCAGGTGCAACTTCTATTACGCGGGCGTGGAGCCAAATTTCTCCTTCAACGTTGTCAAAATATGGATGCAGAGTTTCCTCAGCAGCTATTGTGGGCAAGGCGCTAGTCTTGTTCTTGTTGCAATCTTGACAAGCCGGAACCAGGTTTATCGGTGTCAGTGCAAGGTCTGGATAGTGGGCTTTAGGCAGATGATGATCCAGCGTGTAGACGACTCCTCTTCCGCAAAGCGGACAGCGCCCGTTTGGCGCTGCCATTCTGATTTCGTCGTAGATCGCTCTTCCAGGTGCTTTCGGGTCAGCCATCTTCATGGTGTAGAGCCAGCCCATCTGCTTCGCTGTCAGAGTACCGACCATTTGCGTAGCTGGAAGCTGATATAAAGAATTGTTCTGAGCAGCAATCCTGAATTGGTCTTCTGCTACCAGAAGTATTGGGGCCGTGTTTGCATATGCTGCCTTGGCCGCAGCATCGGCAATGTTACTTACACAGGTGGTTAGAACAGACCCGACGAGCCGCGTAGGTGAAGTAAGGGGCCACATTAGATTTCGTCCTCGTCTCGCACTGCAAGTAGCCCCATAACAATGGCTCTTGCTTCTCCCCCGAGTTCCCCGTTAAATCGTGTCAATATCTGCTCGTAAGTTCGTGTTCCTGTGACACTCTCAGCTAATAGCCTATGGAAACCGGAGTCTGTAACTTCGAGCCCGAATACCTCCCGCGTGAGAATGCCGACGTTCTCTCCGAAAGTCTCGATCTCCGGCCGTTCTGCGACAGAAATCAACCCGCTTCGTCGAAGTTTCCAGACACAGCTTTTCGGGACCTCTTGGAGGATGACCGGCGAGTGCGTGGCGACGATTGCGACCCCGTTACGGTTGACTAGGAGATCGGAAAGAGCTCGTATGAATGCCGAGAGTAGAGGTGGATGTAGGTGCGCCTCCGGCTCGTCCAGCAAAACCAGCGTTCGCTCCGCGACCGTTTCCACCAAGCGGGTGATTGTTAGCAGAACAATTTTGTGTCCCGAGCTAAGACGGGAAAAAATATCATTGGTCGACGAACCTGCCGCCGAGCCCCCCTCCTCATCCGATGGAGCGAGGGACGCAACCTGGGCATCTTTAAAAATGGGATCAGATTCGAGCATCTTGAGTGCTCTGAGCCATCGACCAGCTCGAGCTCCTTGTCTGCAAATCTTCGCGCTTTCAGTGAATTCGCGTGACAGCATTTGAGGAGATTTCGGTGCCAACGGCTTGTCTTCGCCCGGCTTGGGAACCCGCTTGAGACCGATGTAAGAATATTCCACGCCAGCCTTTCGGCCTTGGCTCGCTGAAATCGGTTCGAATGAGTCGAATGCGCTGAAGGTCACCGATACGAAATTGGCAAAGAGTCCAGTCCCCGGCTCTTCGTGAGGAAAGTCGAACCGACCGCTGTCGATTTCATCATCCGGCAGGCGGACGAGAGCTCTCGACATTGCATTCAGAAGATAGGTCTTTCCAACCCCGTTGCGCCCAATGATGACATGGATATTCGTTGGTGGCTGTGAATCCGGCTGTACATCAAACGAAAATGAGGCTCCGGCCTTCTTTGATCTCCCTATAGCGGCCGCGCTATACGAGAAATGGTACTGAGAGAGCCTGACGCCGCCGAGTGCAATTCGACGGAACTGATCACGCACACTGCCCTTCGCGACACTTCGAAGCAGTGAGACTGTGGTGACAGGTTCCTTCAAGGCGGCTTCAAACCTGTCTGATTCGCCGTATGGAAGATCTCGGAGCGCGTTTAGAATCTCGTCTTTGAGATCCGGAACTAGCTCGTTTAGGTGGTCGTAATAGGAATCATCCTGGCCCAAAGAGAAAAAGCGATCGTCCAGCGATTCAAAATCACTTTCCAACGCAGGCCGCCGCTGATCTGATGCCATGTCAAATTGACCGATTTTGACGCTTCCAATGTGATGTCTAACGCCCCCGGAGTCAAATACGTAGACGGTGTACATGGTGCTGTACTGAAACCAGTCGTCCCATTGATCCTCCACAAGGAGGACGCGGGGGAGTTGATGCTCGAGGCCGGCCATCATTGCCGGTGCCACTTTGAAGTACATCCTGAGGAACCCTGCTCTCTTTCTGGAGAATATTGGTTCGAACCTTTGCCGAGTGTGTCTGCGAAATGTTTCAGATACAGCCGAGGGAGGTAGTGGCTCTCCCGGTGCACAGCGGCCCCGCTCCGAAAACCTCAATTTGGCGGCCGGTTCATTGTAAGCCGAAACAGCAGATCTAGGCGCACTCCAATTAGACGTGCTGTCACAGCAGCAGTCCCAGGTACCGTGTGGATCAGGAATGAGAAACGCCGATGGGACAGTTCATTCAGCGGCATCAGTCCGGCCTAGAAAACTAGCGCGATGCCGACTTCCCAGGACCGAACATCGGCCTCCAGGAATACTTGCCGAAGAAGGCACAGTTTGAGGACGTCGTGTCCATGCGCCTGTTACTCTTGGCACATGCCTGATGACACTACAACCACCGCCCAAGTTGTTGAGGCTACGCCTGAGGACATCTCCTGCATACTCGCATGGCTGAAACGCGAGTATGACGAGGACGGTGAGGGCTTTTGGTGCAATCACAATCTCATCTCTGATTCGTTGGATAAACCCGGAGACATTTGGATAATCCGACGCAATGGAGAGGCCGTCGCATTTCAACTTGGCCGATACTCGGCTGCCATCCTTTCGGTCCGCAAAGACCATCGGAAAACGGGCCTAGGAGCGGCTCTCGTACAGGCATCTGTCGAACGGGCATTGAGCGATGACGTCAACGCCCTGTCAGTGCAGTGTCAACCGAAGGAATCTCTCGGATTTTGGGAGCGGATGGGCTTCGTTCGGTATGGCGATCTCGATCCATATTGCGATGTAAAGGCCCGTCGTATTCTTCAGCGCACTTTCGATCTACTTATCGCTTCATCGTCTGTCGAGGTTGTAATCGGATTCTATCCAGAATCAGCCACGTATGGAGACGCAAAGGGCGTACTGCCAATTGCTGAGCATCATTTAGCAGGAGTACATGCCGATGACGGTTCGATCATGCTCGACCGGAGGGTTATCGGGCTAAGCGATCTTGGCGAGGAGGACCGGGACACGGTCGTCAAAGTCGAGGTACACAGCGTGGTCCGTTGCTTTTGTAAGGCGAAGCATGAGTGTGCTCGATCTATTGGTGTGCAGCACGATTCGTTGGGAGGTACATACTTCATCGACCGCGTAAATCCAATTGATGGTAACCGCTGAGCTGCGCCGTTCGCAATTTGTCTGACGACAATAGTCTTGTGAACGGCCCAGGGTTCGGGAGCCTCTCTGGTTCCCGGACTGGCCGCTCGGCACAGGATTCCAACTCCGACTTATCGTTATCGACAGACAGTCATTTGTCCGATAAGCTCGTTTCTCGTCCAAATGTATTGCCAAACCCAGAGCGCAGATTCATTTCGCTTTGGGATGATTGTCCGTCAAATTTGATCCTCGGGTACCCTGCGGCGCAGGAGAATGTAGCGACGCTCTCGCTTCATTCGCAAGTACTCGCCCATACAGATAACGCCACCAGAATTGGGATACTTGAGAGATAGCCAAAGACACTTATGCACCAAGGGCTAAATGCTCATCCGCCCAAGGTTCACGCCACAAGCCCCATAGAGGCTCGCAAAGTGGATTCGATGGTAGGTCGCTAGACTACGTGAATAAGTCGCTATCAAGATCCCTGACCCACTGGTTCCGCTCTTCGGCCATCTCATCCCATTGCTTATTCATCCGCTCGGTGGACTCGATCAAACTTTCTCCGTTCCACACCTTTCCGAAAAAACCTAGCGGAACCATCGGGACAACTTCGCTGTACGTGCCGCTCGAAAGAATGATGTCGTAAATGACGCGCATCGACTGCACGACGGCCTTCTGGATGCCCTCGACTTCCGCGAAAGACAGACCCGTCGGAATTGCGGTGCTTATCGAACTTTGCTGAGCTGCGTGGGCTAGATACTTATGGCTGAGGGTTATTAACTTGGACGCCCCAGACGAGTTGATCCAGTTATCCATCTTTGAAAACACTGACTCGTGAATCTTGTTGTCACGGGCGCGATTATCAGGGAGCACTTTTGATAGTTTATCGAACCGCTCTTGTCGAACTCGGGATCTATTCCATTCGGAAAATGGCGATTCGGCAGGCTGTAGGCCTTGGATTTCTAGCTCTGGCAGTTCGGGCGCATATGCTGTCCCGTCAAAGGATACGTATACTTCGCGCGTTATTAAGTCGCGATTCTCGCGTATGTCATTGATCAGCCGGCGGAGGGAGATGACATCACTTCTAGAGTCGAGCAGGCGTCTAGTCGCTAGCACTTGGGACGAAAAGTAACCGCTGTTAAGCAGGTGAGCTACAAGCGGTACATTTAACATCGACGTTGGATCTTTGGCCCCTTCTTCCCGGACGACGCGAAAGGACATCTCTGAGAGCAGCATCGCGAACCATTGATCTTGAAGAGAGTTCGATTCACCTGCCCCTGTCTCATACCAAGATAACCACTTGGCCCTCTTCGCTAAATAGTCCGCTAAGCGGTGTTGATCGATAACTTCGCTCATAGTCAATCCTCTGAATTAGGCTTTCGAAGCCAAACTGCCTCATGCTTTCAATTTTAGGTATACGAACTGGCCGATGTCCACGAAGTCGGTAAATCGGACGAGTGGGCAGTTTAGTCCTCATAAACGTTAGTACCCTATCGGGACTGCCCCGACGGGAGACGTGTGGTGATGCATAAATTTCACGGTCGGGGCAGTTTCGATAGGGCCGTTTGAACGAAGCCGCTAGCGTCTGCGGCGGACGCGGTCAGGACCTATGGGGTTTGGTTTTGCTTTTGTTCGTCAGAGGCGATCTTGTAGCAATAGTGCCTGGCAGAGAAAGGCCATCGAATCGGTTTTCGCAGTTGTAACAGTGTCTCTCCGAGGAGCGCTGGGAGCGCACTTGGGTGGCAAAGTTGGCGAGTGAGCGCACGAGGTTGTGGCATGTTTGAGCACACCGTAAAGAGACGTTGCCGGAAACTCGTTGCGCCACTAATCTCTCAGGAGCTATCAACGAAGCACCTCCGTGGAATTTGCGGGATCGAGCCCAACCGGAAAAAGAGTTGGCAACTGGTCAGTCGTTCGATGATGAGCATGGGGCCGCCGCAGATAGGACAACGCGACTGAGTAGTGATCTCAGGATTGTTTGCGCAGACCGCTCTGCCGAGCAGAATGCGACAGCGTGAGAGCGCGTCTCCGCGCTTGCGGTTGGCGAAAAGTCCGAAGTGGCGAATGCGAACCAGACCCTTGGGCAGGACGTGGATCAGGAATCGGCGCAGAAACTCATCTGCGGAAACCGTCATGATCTTCTGCTTGCCGCCGCGCGCATAGTCCTTCCAGCGGAATGAAACTCGATCATTCTGAAAAGCAACGAGTCTATGGTTAGAGATCGCGACGCGGTGGGTGTAACGCGCGAGATAATGCAGAACATGTTCAGGTCCTCCGAAGGGTGGCTTTGCATAGACGACCCAGTTCTCCCGGAATAGCTGTCGCAGAAATCCGCGAAAACAGTGCGGTTCGGCGAGACTCCGGAGTGAGCCGTGGAACTGGAGCTTGTTCTGCCGAAAGAGCTGCTTGAGTCCGGCAGTGAACTTGCCGCGGAAGACGCGGCTGAGTGCGCCGACGGGCAGGAAGAAGCGGTTCGACGAAGCGATCCATCTGGCGCCATCGGGAGCAAGACCTCCAGCAGGAACAACGTAGTGTATGTGGGGATGATGCTGAAGGTTCTGTCCCCAGGTATGGAGCACGCCGAGGAATCCGATCGCTGCTCCCAGATGCTTCGGGTCGCGGGCAAGTTCGAGCAGCGTCGCTGCGCTGGTTCGGAAGAGCAGATCGTAAAGCAGTCGCTTGTTCTGCAGAGCTAGAGCGGAGAGTTCGTGCGGCAGGGTGAAAACGAGATGGAAGTACGGCACCGGCAACAGCTCAGCCGCTCTCGCAGCCATCCATCTGGCACGTGCGTTCCCCTGGCATCTTGGGCAGTGCCTGTTCCTGCACGAGTTGTACGAGATGGCCTGATGTCCGCAGCGAGTGCACTGATCAAGATGGCCGCCCAAGGCCGCCGTGCGACAGCGGACGATGGCATCGAGCACCTTGCGATGCTGCCACGCAAGGTGTGATCCGTTGTGCTCCCAATATCTGTTGCCTGCTGCCCTAATGATGTCGGCCACCTCGAGGGTGGGCCGGCTCATCGCTTCTTCTTAAGCCTGGAGCGCTTCACATCGCCAGCGCTGGACACCTCGATAGCTTCCAGAGGACTGGGAACTGCCTGCAGATGACGCCGGGACAAATGGAGATAGACCGTCGTATGGTCCAGCTTGGAGTGTCCAAGCAGCACCTGGATGGTGCGCAGATCGGCGCCGGCTTCCAGCATGTGAGTGGCAAAGCTATGGCGCAGCGTGTGAGGGGACACACGCTTTGCGATGCCAGCTCGCTTCGCAGCTTCGGCCACGGCAGTCCAGATGATCTTCTCTGTAATGGGCACATCGGCCCGCCAGCCCTTGACCGTGCCAGGAAACAGATAGGTCTTTGGCTTCATCCAACGCCAGTACTCGCGCAGGGTCTCCAACAGCTTCGGAGACAGCAGGACGTCGCGGTCGCGGCCGCCCTTTCCCTGGCGGACATGAACGACCATGCGTTCGCTGTCGATATCGGAAACCTTGAGATGGGAGAGTTCAGCCCGGCGCAAGCCAGTTGCATACAACATCATCAGCATGGTGCGATGCATCAGGTTGCCGGCTGAGGCGATGAGTTGCTCCACCTCTTCCTGACTCAATACGATTGGCATTCGTCTCTGCCGCTTCGGCACTGGAATGTCGTCGGGAAGATACGGACGTCTCAGTGTCTTGACGAACAGAAATCGCAGGGCGGAAGTGCGGCTGTAGATCGTGCCTGGTGAGAGCTTGCAGTCTCGGAATAGATGCACCTGATACTCGCGAATATGCTCCGGGCCGAGACGGTCCGGCGAGCGATGAAAGTACTTTGCGAAGTCCTCCACTGCGTGAATGTAGCTTCGGACGGTGTTCTTGGCGTAGTTGCGACGCTGGAGTTCGTCCAGCATCAGTTTTCTGAGTCGGGTCACAATAACCTCCTTGTGACCCACACGTTACACCGGAGATAATGTTGGGGGACGACCACGCGCTAGCGTCCGCCGCGCTAGCGGCTTCGTTCAAACGCCGATCGCGCCTCCATTTTCGGGCAGATCATTCGCACCCGGGTTCGGGGTGACTTACCGACGTCGCAGGACTAATCTCGCCACCCGGGCCACATTCCTTCCGGCTATATGGGCCGACCATCCAAATAATCTCCCGCGCGATGCCCTACTTCGTGGTCGAGCCATCTGCGATGGCGTGCCCTCAATATTCCCGGACGCGCCTATTCCACGCGAGAATGTCTTGTCCCACCTCTGGGCCGGCTTGGCCAGCCTCCTGAATAAGGTCACCGCACGCAAAATACCCGCCAGTACATCATTTCAAATTACTCCACGAGGATACGCCCTTGTTTGAAGGGTACTTGCCATGCCTGCCCTTTTGATTCTGCCTCTGTCCTCTGCAGTCCTCGGGCGTACCCTGAACAGCGCGCCCGGCGACGCACAGGGCTCCTCCTGAATCCTCGATTTGCAACGCCCCCGGCGTTGACGGCAGTTGCCACCTCGACCATGTTTCGCATAGTTTCCTGCGCTGGCCTTGACGGGAGACCTCATGTGCATGTTGAGCCTCTCATCCCCGCTGCACGCAACAGTTCATGGCAGTCTGGAGGTAATCGGTTGCACTCCGACGATCCAGCTTTTGCCGACTTCACTGGCGGCACCGACCCAATTCCTTTGTACGACATGCAGGCCGCGTAGAGCGTTCTGCACACACACAAACAATGTGCCTCGAAGCATAAAGTGGGACCGAGTTGAAGCATAAAATGGCACTATCGCGCTCGTAAGTCTTTCCAGGTCAGTGCGCATCCTCCCGACCGGCAACCCTCGTTTGAAGCATAAAGTGGCACTAAGTGCAAAAGAGAAGGATAAAACGACACTAAGTGCAATTGGTGTAGCGACGTTTCCTGAGGTCCGCTCGATTTCGCATAAAGAGGCCGTTTGGCGCACTCTGTGATGTTCTAAACCACGATCTTCGATACAGATATCGCCCGCAGTTATTGCAGAAACCATCGAAACTCCGCACCGCTGAGAGCATTTCGGAAGCATAAAGTGGCACTCAGTCTCACTTTATGCTTCAGGTCACAAACAACATACCCACGTAACTTGGAGAAAATTTGTGCGTTTGGCTGGACGTCTCAAGCTTGGTTATTTTCCGCTTCCGCCCGCCGAGGGCGACAAAATCCGCAACCTGCTTCTGTTCGGCGCTGAGCCTGCGAGCGTGATTGATCCTTGCGCTGGCACCGGCGTCGCGTTGCAGCAGATCACCAAGGGCGGCAACTGCCGTCTGTACGGCATCGAGCTGGATGCCGCGCGTGCTGCGACAGCCGCCGCCATGGGAATCACCACCATCCAAGGCAGCACGTTCGACACGCACAGCAAGGTTGAGCGTTTCTCCCTGCTCTATCTCAATCCGCCGTACGACTCGGAAATTGGCACTCTTTCGAACCGGCGCATGGAGGAACTATTCCTCGATCACACCTTCCGCTGGCTGCGTATCGGCGGCGTGCTCGTTTTCGTCATTCCGTTTGAACGCTTTGGAACGTGTGTCGATGTGTTGTCAGCGCATTTCACAGACGTCAGGCCGTATCTGCTCGCCGATCCTGAATCACAGCGCTTTGGGCAGATTGTGGTCTTTGCAATCCGCAAACGCGTGACCGGTTCGACCGTCCGCAGTTCCAAGCAGACCCTTATCAACTACTGCAAAGGCTACATTGATATGCCCACGCTGGTAGGCGATGAGAGCCCGTATCCCGTACCGTCCACGCCGGGCACGACTCTAACCTATTCCGGCCTGCCGCTGGATGCCATCGAGGATATGCTGCCGCGCTCCTATGCCTATCAACAGGCCGTGCAGCAGTTCTTCCTTCCGTCTCCAACCGTGAGCAAGGGGCGGCCCTTGACACCTCTCCATGCCGGACATGTGGGCCTTCTGTGTACCGCTGGGCTCTTAAACGGCGTCTTCGGAGAGGGCTCAGATCGCCATCTAGCGCGCTGGCGTTCCGCAAAGAGCGTCACCACCACCGAGGAGATCGAGACGAACGAGGAGACTGGAGAAAACGTCTTCGTAAAACGGCACATGGAGCGGTTTAGTAACGATGTGACCCTGTTGTACGAGGACGGCCGTACCCAAGTCCTCGGAGAAAAGCCACCTCTAACTGACGCCGCCGCGGACAAGGAAGCTGCATAGCCAGCACCTCCCGCGCGTCGCCGCCGCCGCTAGGGAGACACCCATTGGAAAACGCACACCTTCGCCTTGGGCAGCTTGAGTTTCGCCAGTCCACAGACAAGATCAACACCACGCTCCGCGTTCATTGCGACTGCTATATGGGAGAGGAGGAGCAAGGTCTTCTCCTTTCCGTTTTTGGTGGCGACACAGAGATTGCAGCCATTTCCGCCGCAGTCGCGGCCAATTCAGCCTTCGCGCTGAAATACCCCAACAATGATGACGAGATCAGCCTCTGTGTGCGCATGGGAGAGAACGCTGCGAACATGCGCGGCACGATCCTGATTCCCGGAATGAGTCATCCCGTCCGGCACCTGGTCGTTGTCTCTCAAACCCTTCGTCAGAACGGCATCGATGGGAGCACATACCTCCTGAATTACTCCCCGCAAGTGGCGTGGGCGTTGATGGCCTCGGTGATGGGATTGCCAGCGCGACCGGAGTGGGGTTCCTGGGTCATCGACCAGTTGGATTTGCAACATCGCATCTCTCCGCTGACCGGCTTCGGCTGCAATCCTTATAGTATCCGGGTGACCCGTGACGAGCTGCTCAATACTCTCAGCCGAGGCGTCCGGAGCACGGACCTTTCTCTCCCTGATACGAATGGCCCTGTCCCATGGCCGGATTTCACCGTTCGAGACTACTTCCAAGCCGCTTCCTCTGCGGTCTGACTCTTCTTGCAGCTCTCCACTGCAAGAGCACCAACCATCGCGCGCCAGGTCTCCGGTGCGCGCGTGGCAACAACCGACGTTGATAATCCACATTCCGATATTCAACTCATTGAGACGATAACCCCCATAACCCGACGATAGAAATACTGCACGACAGGTGGGCAGCAGGCTGTCCCCTATCACCACCTTCACTACAGAGCGAGATCTGCCATGGAAATGGAAACTTTATACGACTACTTACGCATCAATGGGCGTCAGCTCGGCCGCAGGATCGTTGAGACCTATCCCCCACTGCATGCACCGGGCGACCCTTCCGCTCCGGAGCTGTTGCGCTTGATGCGTAAACCTCTGCCTGCACAGGAACTCGCCATCATGGGGTGCGTGAAGTACCTCGCAGATCACGATGCGGTCAAGATTGTGGGCGAATGCGGGACAGGGAAGACTTTTATGGCCGGAGCAGGCATCGCATACGTGGCAGCCCACTCCAAGCCATTTTCCACGATCGTGATGTGCCCACCGCACCTCACTGAAAAGTGGGCGCGCGAAATTCTCATCACTGTTCCCGCTGCACGGACCTACATCATTGAGGATCTGCGCAACGGCGGCGACTCGAAGAAACCACATGGCGTGGTGGAGATTCAGTACTCCAACGGCATCATGCGCCGCCGCGGCCTTGCCACAACTCTCCCGCAATTGCGCGCAATGGGCCGGCGCGCGTGGCTCCAGCAGCATCCTTATCCGACCTACTTCATCGTGGGGAAAGAGAAAGGTAAGCTCGGCTACTACTGGAAACACGTTTATGGCAAGGCGGCGCGAAGCAGCAGGGAACACGCAGGCAGTGTCGTCAACATCGACACGTACCAGCCTGTAGCAAAGGCCTCCAATGGTGTGCTCGTCGAAGACGATTTTGATGAGCGCCGGAAATATTCGGAGACGGTGGAACTCAGCAAAGGCGGGACGAAGCTGTATTCGCCACTCTGGTCCGCTGATCGTTCGCGCATCCAGCGCATGGCTCCCATGGATTACATGGGGCGGTACATGCTGGACTGGTTCGACTTCTCCATCGCCGACGAGGTTCACCAGCTCGCCGGCGATACCGCTCAGGGCAACGGCCTTGCCGTATTGGCTAGGATCGCGAAGAAGGTCATCACGCTCACCGGAACGATGATGGGCGGCTATGCCGACGATCTCTATAACGTGCTCTACCGCATCGATGCTCCTCAGATGGTTCGTGAGGGCTTCGAATGGGGTGGCGCAGGACGTGAGATGTTTCAGCGCAAGTATGGCGTAATCGAGACCGTTGAAAGGATCACGGAGAACGTAAACGCATGCTCCCGCAATCCCAAGAAGTCGGTTCAGATTCTTCGTCGCCCAGGCTGCTCGCCAATGCTGTTTGGTAATCACCTGATGGACTCCACGGCCTTTGTGTCCTTGGAAGACATCGCAGAAGCGCTCCCGCCGTATACCGAGACCGTTATCGAGGTGCATGCCAACCACACATTGAGGGACGCTTACGATGATCTCGCCGAACAGATCAAGAAGACCATCAATCAATACCCGAAGGACAAGGGCCTGAGGAGCATTATGCTGAACACGCTGCTCTGCTACCCCGACCACCCCTTCGGTTTCGAGACGATCTACCGGAAGATGTGGGATCGAAAAGCACGCGAGTACACGATTATCAAGGTCGCGGACCCCGCGATTCTCGACCACGAAGTCATCTATCCGAAAGAACGTGAACTGGTTGATGACATTCGCGCCGAACTGGCTCAAGGGCGTAAATGCCAGGTCTTTGCCACCTACACCGGAAAGCACGATGTGGTGGGTCGGCTCGATACGGTACTGCGCGGTGCGGGATTCCGGGTTGCAGTGCTTCGCCCTTCGGTTGCAACAGACAAGCGCGAAGCGTGGTACGAGCGCCAATTGTCGCTGGGCGTGGATGTGGTCATTTGTCATCCACGGCTGGTGGAAACTGGTCTCGACCTGCTGTCCTTCCCCACCATCTACTTCTACGAAACGGGATATTCCACCTACACGTTACGTCAGGCAAGCCGCCGTTCCTGGCGAATCGGCCAGCGGCGCGATGTGCGAGTGAAATTCTTCTCCTATGCGAACACGATGCAGAGCAACTGCATCCGCCTCATGGGCCGGAAGGTTCTCGTTTCAATGATGATGGAGGGCAAGTTCAGCGGCGAAGGCCTTGCCGGTATTGAAGAGGATACCGACATGATGTCCGCCATGGCTCGCGAGTTGGTCGAGCAGGGAGGTGTTGGAGAGACTGCCGACGACGTTTGGCGGCAGGTCAACCAGCAACGCCAGGCGCAATTTGGCTCTGCCCAGCCCGCTCCTATGCTAACCGCTGATCCTATGGAAAAGCCCGCCGAGGAAGAACCACTTCTGGTTGCAGCTATGGCAGAGGAGGTTCCTCCTGCAGCGGCCGCTTCCACAGCTAGTGCCCAGCCGTCATTCATCGGCTTTGCCATGACCGCCGTTTCAAAACGGAGGAAGAAGTCGCCTGAACCCATTGACAGCGGGCAACTCCTGCTCTTCGCGGCATAGCTGGTCGTTTCAATTGCATGTGCATCGTCAGAGAACCTGCTGACCCTGCATACGCGTTCCCCTGTTTGAGGTTTTTCCTATCGGACTAACCTCAATGGCAACGGGTGTGTTTTTGTCGTTTCTCCCGCCCGAAAACACCCCGTTGCTTTACATTTACTCCGACGTTTCAGGAATCTATCTTATGGCTCGTAAAGCTCTAACGTTTCATCCCACTTCCGATCGCATGGTGATAGATACGGGATGTTCAGTCTTCGACAGCCAGTGCTCGCATCTCACCAGCGGAAATCATTGGGGTAACTGCCAATTCAGCACGTTCGTTCGCCCGGTCTCCGAGACCGAGTGTAGCGGTCGCGCGCTTCCTGTTGGCGAATTGTTCGAATTCGACATGAAGGCCTTCACGATGATGCCTCCATATGTTGTGGTGGCGATCCGCGCGATAAATCGCACCGTCGTCGTTTCCGAGATCCGGCACTACATCCGCACTCACGGACAGGAGCGTAAGATCGTTCACGGCTACATCGTGACCGACACCGCAGAACGTCTGATCCGGGTGTTTCAGACTACCGACAGTTCAGTCTCCGGGCGCATTCTCGCCAGCGTTCTTCCATACGTTGCAGATCTCGACGCGGCGCAGCAAGCCGCATAGGCGCAAAGCACTCCAGCAGGTGAGCTAAAAACCCCAACGACAGGGAAGATTGGTTGGCACGCACCCCGCCCGCACTTCACGCATACCGGCGGCTGAAGCGTTCCCGCCGCCTGGTTTCACAAAAGAGGATATAGACCATGGCTACTGCTGTCGTCTCACCCACACGTTCGCGCAGCCTCACGCTGCGCCAGATCATCCGGATTGCAGCCAAAGGCTATGAGGACTCTGTCGAAAGCTGGGATCAATTCATTAACGACAATGGCCGCCTGCGCAAGGATGCTGACACCGGCGATACGCTGGTGACATTCATCATCCGAGAGTTTGGCGATACCCACGATGAAGCGGCGAGCACCGATGATCAACTCGTAGTGGCTCGCGCTGCCGTCGCCGGGGCTATTGGGAACCTCGAACGGGTGCTGGCGGCGCTCGATGACGCAGATGAATCGCAAGCCGGCGGATTCAAGAACGGTTTGGACGCTGCCGCAGCCATCACGGACAACACGCATTTACTTCCAGAACACCACAGCTAGATCTCCGTTTTTGCCCTCCATGTCAAAACTCACGAATTCATCAAGTCTCCGGACACGATCATTGCCCGCCGCAAGCGTATGGCGACAACCACCCTGGACTTCACCCTGCCCGAGGGCGGAGCCGCAATTGCAATCGGCAAGGACATAGGCTCCGAACTCGTGCATCTGTCCACGGCAATTGAGCAGCTCAAGAAGTTCATTGCCACAGCCTAGTGGACTCCATTAAGCCCGCGAGCCACTGATCGGCCTAGCCTCTGTCACCAGGATCGCTACCGGCTGTACCCAATCGAGGTATCTTTCATGTACACGTTTTTCACCGCTTCCGATTTCCTGCCTACCAAGTGGAGCAGCGCTGACGAAAAGGCTGCATTCGGCAATACCTTGCTGCACTTCATGCTGACCGGCTTCCTAGCCGGACGGTTCACCGAGAAACTCTACACGCGGTTGTCCATGTGTTACGGGCACATTGCTCACTTTGATCGTCAGGGCTTCTCTGAAACATGGTTTGACAGCCCTGAGAGCATTGCATCCTTTGTGAACCACTTAATGCAATGGCCGTGCCACGGTGACGCCGGGTACACCTTTTCCGATGTTGAACGCGCGATCCAGCGTGAAGCCGCCAGGCTTAACCTCGTGGCGAAGGTCAACGAGGCGGCGGCGAGGTCCACTCAACAGCGCGAGCTCGCCTTGCTGGCCACGCTCGAAAACAAGTATCGCCGAGTCTCAGTCATCCTGATGCCCAACTCTACGACAGCAGCACGTGAAGAGCCCGCAGAGCAACTTCCGCTCATCGCGTAAGCACCGCCCGATCGCCACACGACCCATCCTCACTTTCATACCCAGGAGCACCCCATGGAATTCGTCGTTAAGAAGTCAGATATCCTTCGTGAACTCGCTGCCGTTCAGTCCGCGACTGAGCGCAAGACTACCATTCCCATCCTCACCAATGTCCTGCTCAAGACTGACAATGGATCACTGCACATCGCTGCCACCGACCTGGATTGCAGTCTGCGTACCACCTGCTCGGCCGCCATTGCCAAAGACGGCACCATTACCCTTCCGGCAAGGAAGCTTCACGACTACATTAAGCTGCTTCCGGAAGGCGACGTGTTCTTCTCTCTGGCCGAAAACAACTGGGTGAACATCAAAGCCGGCCGCAGCAAGACGAAGATGATCGGCATGGCAGCGTCAAACTTCCCGGCCCTGCCCGCGTTTCCAGCGGCCGGGATTGAGGTGCCAATTCCCATGTTCAGCGCGCTCATCCAGAAGACCATCTTCGCGGTCTCTGACCAGGAGAGCCGCTATACCTTGGGCGGTACGCAGTTCGAAATCTGTCCCGAGGGGATGGCGATGGTTGCCACGGATGGGCACCGGCTTGGCTATTTGAAGATCGACCAGCCGCTTCCGGGGATCAGCGGCGCCACAAAGCTGCTGATTCCGAAGAAGGCTCTCGCAACGCTCATGGCTTTGCTCACACCCTATGAGGACGGCATGGTCTCGTTCGCGCATGACGAAAACAGCCTGTTCTTCAGGGTTGCAAACAAAACGCTGACCGCCCGCAAGATGACCGGGCAGTTTCCAAACTACGCGGCCGTGCTTCCAAAGGATCAGACGATTTCGGTAGTGATCGATAGCAATGCGCTTCGCAACTCTCTGCAGCGCGTTGCCCAATTTGCCGACGAGCGCGTGATGAGCGTTAAGCTGCACTTCGAAGCGAACTCGCTGGTTCTGTCTGCTCATAACACAGAGAACGGCGAGACGGAGGAGACGCTCGATGTGGAGTATGTGGCGGAACCGATCACGACCGCATTCAATGCCAACTACATCCGCGACATTCTTCGGTCGGTCCCGGAGAGCGACCGCGTACGGCTCATTCTGAAGGACAAGAACTCGGCGGCGGAATTCCAGCCGGTCACCGGCATGGATCTGACGATGAACCGTCAGATCGTGATGCCGTGCCGATGAAGTGTGCCATTGCTTCGCGAACTTGGCGCCCTGAGGATCTGCATCAGGGCGAGCAATGTTGAAGCAGCCAAAACAATCAAACGCATGGGCGCGATGTACACAACGCCCATGCGCGAGGAGCCTGAGATGAGCATGGAAGAAGTCTTTGGAGAAGTAATCGCCGCGTATTCCCGCGCCCAGGCTATAGCAGATGGCGTACTCATTAACCTCAACGATCCATCCTTCACATTTCGGCCTGGACTCAACATCTGCGCCGAGGCTGGGATCAAATTTCCGGTCGCCATGACCATCGCGGCGTTTGCTAAGACGGTTTCGGAGTTGGATACGCCGCTGCCTCCGTGCCAGGACATCTCCGGCAGACTGTGGGATGTGCTCACCATGTTCCGGTTGGCGGCTAAGCGCGGAGGTTCGGAGATTCGCTTCCCAGTGACTGTGATCAATTGGGTGTGTGTAGGCGGTAAGCAGGCCAACCGGACGAAGCGGGAGACGGTGATTCTGAAAGCACTCTGCGGGCCGGGCGACAATGGCGAGCCGGTCATCACCATCCTGCTTCCAGACGAAGATTAGGAAATTGACCATTAAAGACGGAGAAATGGCGCAAGACGCAGACCGAATCCCTTCACAAGCTAGCCGAGGTGCAATCTTGAAAGACAAAACCGAATTGAAGTTGGCCGGCGGGCTCAATCATCGCGAGTGCGCTACCGTGCTAGCCGCTCTACGCAATTGGCAGTTGACCTTAACGAATCTTGGACTGGGCGATCGCACCAGCAAGGATGTGGCGAGCGCCCTGGCGAAAGACCTGCCGAGCTTTGACCATTTTGAGGACGGCACGAAGCCTCTCACAGTGGAACAGATCGATGCTCTCTGCGAGCGCATCAATCTGGGACCGAAGGCGCGCATCGTGAGCGTCAATCTCGATTCGAGCAAGCCCGTATCTACTGATTCCGCCGTCCTCGACCAGATTGACGATCTCCTGGCGAACGAGTTTGGCGAAGACGAGCGCCCGGAGATCATGCCGGACGCATGCTACGAGTTGCTTCGCCACATTACCGATGACCTGTTGGACACGCGCAAGCACCCGGAGGCAATTCCTGAGGCCTGCGAGTGCAGCAGCACGCATCGGCAGCACAGCACCGTTTGCCGCCGCTGTTGGCAGGACAAGGTGAAGCCCTACATTCAGCGCGGCGGTGTCGCTTGTCCATTTTGTGGGAGCAGCAACATCGAAGGGCGACAGTTCGATGTGCAAGCAGGCACAGCCTGGCAGCCGATGACGTGCACGGATTGCAATAGAGAATGGAACGATGTCTACCGGCTGGACGCTATCAGTGAGATCCGGCAGCCTGAGTTGGTAGTGGCAAGTGACAATGCGGTTAGCACAGTCTCTGTTCTAGAGGCGCGAGAGCAACTGCGATAGTGATATGGCAAAACCCTGAGCAAGCACTTCCAGATTCAGGATCGTGATGTTGCGTTTTCCGCGCTCCAGGTCTGCAATGAAGCTACGATCCATGCCGATTTTCTCGGCCATGATTTCCTGCGTCCAGCCGCGCTTCTTCCGGAGCTTCCGAATACGCTCCCCAAGACCCACGAGGACGTCTGCGTTGTTGGGTTTTGGCTTGGCCATTCAAGCGAATCATCGCTTGTTGTTTAATAACTACAAATCGGACTTATCTAACAATTGCGATACACTCTCTGTTAACGAGGTGCCGCGGAGACCTCCGAATACTGAAACTGCTCGATGAAATACCTGTTCGGACCCCCAAATATGCTGGGTTCACGGCGATCCGCTTGGCTGGCACAGGCGGGCTCTCGGTTCCTCTCCGGTGAGGTACCGAGGATTCGGCCAGACAGGGCGGCAGCGGGCCTTTACGGCACCGGAAGTTCACGGAATACAAGGAGAATTGCTGATGTCATCAAGTGCGGGGATCGGCGGCGCCTTCGGGTTGCTGCTGCCTGAATTCCCACAAGTTGCGGCTATCTATGGCGACCTGAAGATAGTCGTAAACAAGGCCATCGAGGAAGAAAGCACGCAGGATCCTGGAGATATGGAGGGCGCGCCCGAAGTGCTCGAGCTTCGTGATCGTCTCATTCAGGCGTTTGCGGAGGACGGGATCATTATTCCGGTGTCGGCTGCATTGTTGTGGACGGGCTCAGAGGCTGATCGCCTGGCGCGATGCGCGACTCCCGCCGATGAGTGGGTCCTTGGATATGGAGTATTCACAAACCCCTGGGATTATCCTCCTATGGACGAATCCTTTAGAAAAAGTGCCAGCTTTCATTCCTGGGCGTGGATAGCATAACCACGCGGGTGACAATCGCGCGGGCGGGTTGCTAGGGCATTGGCGACCCGCCGTCGTTCGGCCACTATCACACCAGGAATCTCGTCCATCAGAAATCAGAAGTCATCCACATCAGGAATGGATGTGAACGAGATTCGCGTCGGGGCAGAGTCCAGCACTGAGTGGATTCCGCCGAAGTAGACGGCGTTCTGCCCGTACCGCTGGTTCAATTCATCGACGACCGTGCTGATCCTGTGTCGTTTTTCGTCGTCCTCAAACAATGAGAGCGTGTGCAGTTCGTCCGGCACGAGATTGAAAAGCCATATGCCGACCTGCAATGGCTCTTGTGTCGGGCAAGAATCCCACAACTTCGTTAGGTGCCCCTGGAGAATCACAGTGTCCCGGCACTCATGAATTCGCATGTGAGCCTTCCATGCGGGAACCTCCACGCCTTCACCGTCGAATCTCGCTGGCCGCTTCTTCAGAAACTCCACCACCGCCCCAATGCCGCCGGCCCACATCTTCAACTTTCGCAGGTTTGCTGCTGAGACATGCAACAGCTTGAGGGCCACAAAAAACGCCTGTTCACGCGTCCGGTATTTCGGCGGAAGAACATGCTGCTTGCCGAGGCTCTTCCGCTTAAACTCGGGAGAGTGGAAGTCGGCTCCGCGCAGCCAGTGCCAGAGTCGCTCTCCCAGGACGCTGTTCCATATCCTCCGCATCTGTTCTGGCGAAAGCTGGCACAACTGCTCGACCGTTGTGATCCCGCTGCCGTGAATTCGCTTCTCCATAGCGCGACCGACGCCTACCAGGTCCGACAGTTTCAGGCAGTAGAGAGCTTGCGGCAGGTCACGGAGCAGAAAAACCGTCATCCCATCCGGCTTGCACAGGTCGGAGGCGATCTTTGACAGGTAACGGTTGGGAGCCAGCCCGACTGAACAGCGCAGGGTTGCTCCCACGGTGCGGAGCGACTGCTTGATGTCGAGAGCAAGAGTTGTGGCGTTGGGAAGGGCACGCTCCCGCCCCATCAACTTGCAGGCCATCTCATCCACCGACATCACACTGGTGACCGGGATGCAGGAGTTGACGGCCTCGACGATGCGATGGTGGTACTCGACGTAGAGTTTTGGCCGGGCTTCGACGAGTTCAATGTGTGGGCATAGCAGTTTTGCCTCTGCCACGTTGACGCCTGTCTTCACGCCATATGCCTTGGCTTCATAGGAGGCGGCGATGCAGCAGGTATTCTCCGTGATGAGAGGGACGATGCCTATAGGGCGGCCCCTCAGTTCAGGGCGCTCCTGTTGCTCAACCGAGGCGAAGTAGGAGTTCAGGTCAAGGAAGAGCCACTCCACAGTCGGAGCCGAACCTTCCACGAATGCTGGCAGCAGTCTCACGGGAATTGATTGTAATTGAAAAGGCGAATAAAGAGCGAAAGTGATAAAATCCTTCCATGTGTGGACGCTTCCGCCTCACCCGAGCCGCCAAACTCGCCGAACGATTTGCCATCGATCCCGACGACGACTGGGTTCCTCGCTATAACATCGCGCCAGCTCAGGACATCCCGGTCATCCGCCAGCATCCTGAGGAACCCAGACGTTTTGCGTCGAATATGCGCTGGGGACTGATTCCGCTCTGGGCGAAGGACGCGAGCATCGGCTACAAGATGATCAATGCTCGTGCTGAGACGGTGGCCTCAAAACCCGCGTTTCGCGAGGCGTTGAAGAAGCGGCGCTGCCTGATTCCAGGGGACGGATTTTACGAATGGGCGAAGAATGGAAAGACGAAGACCCCGTTCTGTTTCACCATGGCCGACGATTCGATCTTCGCATTCGCCGGAATCTGGGAGCAGTGGAAGAATCTCGAAGGGAAGATGGTTGAGACCTGTTCCATCATCACCACGACGCCGAACGCACTCTGTGCCGACGTCCACGACCGCATGCCCGTCATCCTGCCCGACGACACTTACGATCTGTGGCTCGACCCCGGTTATCAGAAGACGGACGCTATTTGCGACCTGTTGAAGCCCTTCAATCCCGACCTGATGCGACGGTACGAAGTTAGCAGCCGGGTGAACCTGGTGAAGAACGATGATGCGGCGTGCGCGGAGCCCGTGTTGATTGGACGCTGAACGCTACATGCTGGCGGCAAGCAATGCTGCCCACCCATTGCAAGGTTATATGCTGCCAGGGGAGCGCACCGTGATGCAGCCACCAGCAGTATCAGGCAAGGAATGTATCATCCACCGCAGAATGCGTGTTGGAAAGTTTACTAACTGGTAATTGACGAAGCCCGTCAACCGCTAACTTCTTCCAGATGACGCTTTCTGTTGAATGCCAGCAGGTGGAAAATAGCCACATGACCAATCCTGCCTGCAAGTCCATTGCCGATTCAGCACCCTCGCTTGCCGATCTGAAAAAGCTGCCCTTCGACCGCCAAGTCATGCTGTTGTTGGCGCGTCTAGACGTAATGCCTAAATCAGGCAGGGATCTAAACAGACAAAATCTGAAACTCACACCCGGCGATCTGGCTATTGGATACAGTCCACAGGAACAATTAGCAGTGGACGATTACCTCCTCGGGCGGCCGTGGGTCGAGCTGATCAATCGAGGCTATTTGGTCGAAGGTGGTAAAGATTTTTACCACGTTTCGGAGGAAGGCAAGGCGGCACTGAGCAACACCCGATGCCCGCCGGTCAGCCGGGCTGCCTTGGAGGCAGTTACATTGATACACCACGACCTAGCTGAAGCCGAACGGGATTTTCGTGAAGGAAAATTCAAGGATGCTGTCCGTGACGCATTCCGTAAGCGGCAGAACTCGATTGCATCCAGTGGCATGTTAACCCTGCACCGGAATGACGCCCATGGGAGCATAAGTATGCACTGGGTGGCATCATTCTGATGCGCCAGCACTACACGTAGCCCAATCCGAACACACGGCACACCCGACGTCTCCACAAATTGTGAGCAGGCCAATCCCTCCCCGAAGGAACCGATCAAATCTGTTTTGTGCCGAAAAGACTCGAAGCGCTAATTCGATTCTCTTGCTTTCCTTAAAATGTGTGTAATAGTAATACTATTACACATAGAAACACTGGAAAGGCTTCGCTATGGCTCGGTACAAGATCGCCAATTTTGAGGTAGATTCCAGCGACCCAGCATTTCCTGTAGCGCTTGCCCAGGCGTACAACGCTCCCAATATCGAGGAGGTGCGCCCCCGCTGCCTCTGCCGACGGACAGAACCGGGCCACGAGCGGGATGAAGGCATCCCGATGTACATCTCCCGTCTTGGCGACACCTACCTGTGCAAGCGTATGCCAAACAGCGCTCAGGAGCACACAGCCGAGTGTGATTCCTACGAACTGCCGCCAGAGATGACCGGCTACGGCGCGGTCATGGGATCGGCGATCCAGGAAGGATCGGACGGCATAACGACGCTCAAGCTGGATTTCAGCCTGAGCGATGGCGGCGGGCGCGCTCCGACCGCAGTTGGCGACTCGGAGAAGACCGAGGTGGCTTCCGATGGCCGCAAGCTCTCGCTGCGCGCCACCTTGCATTATCTCTGGCACCAGGCTGAGCTGAATCAATGGGCTCCCGGCTTTGCCGGAAAGCGCAACTGGTGGATGATCTGGAACCGCATCCACACCGCAGTGACGGACAAGACCACGAAGGGCCTCCCATTGGCGGAGGTCCTCTTTGTGCCCGAACCGTTCCGGCTTGAAGCAAAGGACGACATTGCCGCGCGCCGGCTGGCAGCGCTCTCCAAGATTACGTCCGGGGAAGCTGGCAAGAAGCGGCTCATGCTCCTGATCGCGGAATACAAGGAGCTCCAGCACACCCAGTACGGCCACAACTTCATCGCCAAGCACATGCCGGACTTTCCGCTGCTGATGGACGATTCCATCCTGAAGCGCTTCTCCAAATCGTTCGGCGGCGAGCTTGAGATGCTGCGGGCACATCCGACCTTCCACCTGATGACCATCGGCACGTTCAGCTTCAGCGAACTGGGTATCGCGTCGCTCAAGAGGATGGACGTCATGATGGCCGACGAGAATTGGCTCCCGTTTGAGGACATGTACGAGAAGCGGATCATCGACGCGCTCACGGCAGGGCGCCGGCGCTTCGACAAAATGCTTCGCTTCAACACTCCGTCTTCATATCCCCAGCCTGCAGTCGTTTTGAGGGATGCGGCGCCGAAGACGACCGCCCTCTATATCGTTCACCCCGACGCTGACGAAGCGTATTACAAGCACCTCGATGAGCAAGCTCAAAAAAGCAAGTATCTGACCTGGCGCTGGGATCTGGCGCAGGACGCCATTCCGCCTCTACCGATTTCCATGGATGAGGCCAAAACAATCGACCGAGAGAACGCGCGGCAGACTGCCTTCACAGAAGGTTCGTTGTAGACGTGCCTGTCTGCTGGCGCCTCATGAATTCCCTTGTGGACTGTTTGTATAACGGCCCCATCCATAAAACCGTTCGTGTGCAGGCAATCTCCTTCGACTGTTTGTTTGCGCATGTCCAGCCCAGTCACTTCGACTGATTTTAAGGAAGTTACATCATGACTTTCATACACAACGACACTACAGGTAAAAAGCTCCCCCGGAGTTTTTCGGCATTCTCTCTGATTCCGGCGCTCTTGATCATGAGCGTCCTTCTTCTTTCCACTGCTGCGCTGGCTGCGAATCGCACCTCCACCACTCTGGCTGTTTCGCCTGCGAGCACAACGGCTGGCTCGGTAATCACGTTGGCTGCGACAGTGACTTCGGCTGGAGCTCCTCTGACCTCCGGGCAGGTGGTGTTTTGTAATGCCACTGCTTCATTCTGCGACGACAGCGCGGTGCTCGGAACCGTGTGGGTCACCAAAAGCGGCACCGCAACACTGCGGCGCACCTTTGCTCCAGGCACGACCGACGTAAAGGCCGTGTTCCAGGCGACGACCACGTACGCGACTAGCTCGTCCAGTACGCAGTCCGTGGTTGTGACGGGACAGCAGACCACAGCCACGAGCGCGAACACGTTTCCGACTCTAGGTTCAAACGCTGCTGGCATTGTTTCCGGAGACTTCAATAACGATGGGTATCCTGATCTCGCTATCGCCGACGACTCCGGAACCATTCAGATATTCTTGGGCAACGGTGACGGCACGTTTACGACGGGAGCTTCGATCAGACCCTTCGTTAGCGGCGGAACGGGGTTAGGCGTCTCGCTCGCAGCCGCTGATTTCAACGGCGATGGAAACCTCGATCTGGTCGCAAATGGCCATTACATTCTGCTCGGCAAGGGAGACGGAACATTCACGATTGGCACGCCCACAGCACTTGGAGGCATCGCACAAGTCGCGGATTTCAACGGAGATGGACATGCAGATATCGTGGTCTTCACTGGCGATAGCGATTTCATGATGCTCCTCGGAAACGGCGACGGGACTTTTACACAAGGTCCGGTTACCGGATCAACCGGAGTTGGAACATCCTTCACCGTCGGCGACTTCAACGGCGACGGCATACCCGACATTGCCGTCACTGGCGGCTTCGGGCTGGGTGTCCAGATCCTGATCGGTAACGGTGACGGAAGTTTTGAAGATGGAAGTATTTGCAACGAACCCTGTAATGGAAGTAATGGCAACGGACCTTCATATCTTTACGGCGCCGGACTAGATGCGGCAGGCATCGCTGTTGGAGACTTCAACGGCGACGGCAAAGTGGACCTCGCCGTATCGGACATGATGAACCAGACAGTGACGATTCTGACGGGGAACGGTGACGGCACCTTCACGGTTGGAACTCCTGTCAGCACCGGAATGCCTGCTGGATCAGGTGCATATCAGCGCCAGGTAATAGCCGGTGATTTCAATGGTGACGGCCACACGGATGTCGCAGTTGTTATCGAGTGGAGGGCTGACGGTGATCCAAGCCTGTCAGTTCTGTTTGGGAATGGAGACGGCACGTTTGGCCTTCCAAGCACATTCACCGCGGTGCCGGCAGATGCATTCTACGAAGAAGCAGTTGCAGTTGGTGACTTCTTCGGCACAGGGAAGGCCTCGATTGCCCTGCTTACAGGCGTATCACCCTCCTATGCGACAATTCTGCAGGATACGTCGGCAGGATTTACGCCAGTTAAGAAGCTACCAACGATCACCTGGCCAGTTCCGGCTGCGATCACCAATCCCACACCGCTGAGCGCGACTCAGCTAAATGCCACTGCCAGCGTACCTGGCACCTTTGTTTACACACCGGCAGCGGGCACGGTTCTTGCGGCTGGGTGGCAGACGCTCTCAGTTACCTTCATCCCGACAGACACAGTCGATTACAGCCCAGCCGAGGCCATGGTTTCACTTACTGTCAATCCGGCTCCCCCAGTGACGTACGCGCTCACTCCCAGCACAAAATCGGTCGAAGGGAGTGCCTCGGTCATACTGCGGCTGGCTTCGACCAACTACGCCGGCACCGTAACATTTACAACCAGTGTCAAGTCTACCGATGGCACTGCTTCCAATGTATCGGCGAGCGCACCCTCGGTCACACTGACAGACGGAGGCACTGGATCCTCCGTACTGACAATTACCCCCAATGCAAATGCCGCGAATCGCATTCCGATTGCTCCGTGGACGGGCGGCGGTGTGGTAGTGTTTGGCGCGGTTCTTCTCGCGCCGTTCACCGCTCGCCGAAAGCGGGCTCTGGCTGTACTGTTGACTGCAGGCGCAATATCCCTAGCAGGCATGTCGATTGCCTGCAGCGCGGGATCCTCAATAAAGCCCCCTCGGACCTACACCGTCACCGTGACTCCTACGGGAACGGGCACGGTAACAAACCCGGCTCCAGTGACCATTATGGTGACTGTTCAGTAGATCAATCCAGCGGGAAAGGCCATGTCCTCGGGCATGGCCTTTTCCTGGTCTTGTAGATTCTCGACGTACACGACCCGCAGCATCAACCGCCCTTAGTTTCACTTGTTTCGCCTTCTACCCGCGACAGAATCGGACCACATCCGTCAGGCACCACATTTTTTATATAGACATATCATAGATATCAGTAATAGTATTGCTATGTTTTTGGATTGGTTCACGTTGTTGACTCATAGGACGGTAAAGACAGGCTATTCAACCATGACGAGGCAATTCCGGTTTCCAGCGTTCTTGGCGTTGTTGATGGGAAGCATCCTTTCATTTTGTCAGCCCACATTGGCTGCGAGTGGCACAACAACAACGCTGGTCGTTTCTCCCACCAGTGCAGCGACAGGATCGATCATTACGATGACCGCGACAGTGAAGTCAGGTGGAAGTCCGCTGACTTCGGGGCAGATGAAGTTCTGCGTTGCCAGCGCAGCCTACTGCGACAACGGGGCACTGCTCGGAACTGTGTGGGTCACAAGCAGCGGCACAGCGACCCTACGGAGGGCTCTGCCCCTTGGAGCTACCAGTGTCGAAGCTGTCTTTGTGCCAAACAATTCGTACCTAGCGAGCACTTCGGCAGCAACCACGGTCACGATCACTGGAATCGATCCGGACACGAGCACGCAGACGTTTCTGACTGGCGGATCGAACGCAAGCTACATCTATTCAGGCGATTTCAATAACGATGGATACGTCGATCTCGTTGTGTATGACAGCGTGCTGCACACGCTGCAGGTCTTCCTGGGAAATAGTAGCGGCACGTTTACCGCCGGCGTCAGTTTGGCGACCACGGTCTATTCGTCGTGGGCAAAGGACGCCGCCTACTGGATGGTTGCCGATATTAACCGGGACGGCAATCTCGATCTGGTAAACGGATACACGGGACAGGTGTTTCTGGGGAATGGAAACGGCACATTCAGTGCAGGCACCACTATCCCATCAACAGTGTGCCAAGGCTACGATCTCTCCGCCTATCAGGCGGCAATTGCCGACGTGAATGGTGATGGCAAGCCGGACATTGTAATTACCTGTGCTGAGTACAGCATTGTCTACACGCTGCTGGGTTCTGGAACAGGAACCTTTTCGACTGGTCCGACAACAAACTTTTCAGCTCCGTTGGTGAACCCCGGAATTGGCGGGTTTGGACTGGCTGACTTTAACGGTGACGGGAAGCCGGACCTCTTTATCGTCGGTTATAAAGGCACAAGCAATTCTCCAAACGCTATCACGGCGCTAGGGACCGGAAGCAGCACCTTCACGAATTCAACCGCTACGTTTACCGACGTTGTGTCGAACGCTCCGGTTGCGGTCGGAGACTTCAGAAATGTCGGGTATCCCGATGTCGTGGTCAGCGCTGAAGGCACTTATCAGTCTCTTCTGAATAACGGTACCGGGATTGCGTCATTTGGCACGGCGTTTACTTATGGTGTCACGCCAAACTTGATAGCAGATTTCAATGGCGATGGAAACCTTGACTACGCGGACTTTGGCACGAATACGGTGTATGGACTGGCGGGTAAAGGGAACAGTACCTTTGCCACGGCGAAGTCAGTTTCCGTCTCTCCAGTGCCTGGACCTAATGGTGGCACGACCGGCGATTTCTACAACAACGGACGGCCAGCAATCGCGGTAACGACCGGCCTGTCGCCGTCCTATGTAGAAATCTTCCCGATGCTGAAAACCACGCCACCTGTCACCGTGGCCTGCTCACCAAACCCCACCAACTTCGGCAATAGTTCCACGACTTGCACCGCACAAACCACGGCCGGAGCAACCGGCAATATGAGCATTTTGTATGACGGGAACGCGTGGGGAAGCGGTAATGTCAATGGATCTGGAGCCTTCAGTGTAGGCGGCTTCGGAGGATGGGGGCCAGCCTCTCATAGCATCGTCGGCAATTATGCGGGAGACGAAAATTACACCTCCGCCTCCGGCAGCACGACCTACATCATTGGCCAGGGTGAGACTGTATCGCAAATCACCAACTCGACGCCAAACCCCTCAACGTACGGTTCCATAGCAACTTTCTCGGTGTTAGTGAACGGCAACGGCGCAACGCCCGGTCCGACCGGCACAGTCACATTCTTCAACGGCAGCACAAGCCTCGGAAGCGCAAGCGTCACGGCAACCGCCAGCACAACCAACCTGGCACCGTACTCCCAACAGTTGCTGACTTCACCGTGGGCAGGCTATTGCGGCTCAACGTCAAACGTGACCGCCAACGCAGCTGCTCCAGACGGAACCGATACTGCGTTCGAGTTTGCAATGCCGAGTTCGTTTACGTGCGGCAGTGGAGTCAGTTGGGGCGTTTTGACGTCGATCATAGGTGGGTTGCAGCCAGGGCAAGTCTATACGTCAAGCATTTGGCTGCGGGGCGGAGCTGGCGGAGAAGTTGTCGAATTCGGCCTGGACGACGGCATGATGCACGCTGTCACGCTGACAACATCCTGGCAGAGATATTCCTACACCTTCCCTGCATACGTGACCGACGGCGAACAGACACGTGGGTTTCAGATGCTTTCGGCCGACCCAAATATCACCTACTACGCCTGGGGTGCACAGACAGAGGCCAGTTCGACTATGGGACCGTATGTCGCCACCTATGGCGCAACATCCGCCGGTGGGACGGGCGCGGCCGCGACGTTTAGCACAACCTATATACCTGCCGGCGCACAGGCCATCACCGCCGTGTACAACGGAGACACGAACTGGCTCGGAAGCACCTCGGCCGCAATCGTACAGAACGTTACTCAGGCAGTTTTGACGGTCACAGCGAACAGTGCCTCGAAAGTGTACGGCTCTACTAACCCCGCCTTCACCCCAACCTATTCAGGTTTTGTAAACGGTGACACCAGTGCGGTGCTGACTGGATCGCCGAGTTTGACGACGACGGCCACCGCGGCCTCGCCGGTAGGCAGCTACACCATCACTGCTGCGGTTGGAACACTAGCCGCGGCCAACTATTCATTCGTATTCGTAAACGGCACGCTCACCATCACCAAGGCGACGTCCAGTCTCTCGATCAGTTCAACCATTAACCCGTCAACCTACGGCCAAAGCGTCACCTTTACATTGACCGTAGCTGGCAGCGGAAGCGGTGTAACCCCAACAGGCACCGTCACGCTCACCAAAGGCGGCACAACACTGCTCGGCTCAACCTCGCTGAGCGCGAGCGGCACGGCAACATACACGACGTCCACCCTGCCCGTTGGGGTGGACACTCTGCAACTGAACTACAGCGGCGATACCAATTATTTCTAGGCCCAGGCCTAGCATTTTGGGTCACCGCTACGCAGTGAGCTGGGTGGTGGCCCCTTCCCAGGATGGTTTTAATGAAGAACTCGAGATTGGTAGGCGCGATCGCAAGCATGATCGTGCTTTTGATGGCGACATTGGCATTCGGCCAGTCGTCAACCACGTTCAACCAGACGGTCAACAAGGCCACGCTCATCAACGGTACAAATTTCGTTCTAACCTCATCGGCAAATCCGAGCGTTTACGGATCAAGCGTCACTTTCACCAGCACACTGACCGCGAGCGGTGGCGGTTCAGTCCCAACCGGCACTGTTCAATTTCTCAATAACGGCGTTGCGATGGGCACGCCGGTGGCCCTGACCGCAGGCGTAGCGACCTACACGATTTCATCGCTCGCGGTGGGAACCTACCCGATCACCGCGCAATATTCTGGCGACACCAACTACAACTCCGCAACCTCCACAACGCTGTCCCAGGTCGTGACGAAGGCGGTCCTGACGGTTACGGCAAACAACGCGTCGAAGGTGTACGCGGCCGCTCTTCCGACATTTAGCCCAACCTATAGTGGATTCGTCAATGGCGACACCAGCTCAGTGTTGACTGGATCACCGAGTTTGACGACGACCGCCACCGCGGCTTCCCCAGTTGGAACCTATACCATCACCGCCGCTGTCGGCACCCTGGCCACGCCGAACTACTCGTTCGCTTTCGTGAACGGCACCCTGACGATCACGCCGGCTGCATTGAATATCACTGCCAACAACGCATCGCGTGCTTATGACGTTGCGAACCCGACCTTCACGGCAACCTACACTGGCTTCGTGAACGGCGACACCTCCGGATCGCTCACTACGCAGCCGACCCTGACGACGACTGCAGTTCTTCTCTCGCCGACTGGTACTTATCCGATCACTCCTGCGGGTGCAGTCGATGCAAACTACACAATCACCTACACCGCTGGAACCCTCACGATTGGCAAGACAGCTGCCACGGTCTCTGTGGTGTCTTCCGTCAATCCTTCCGCTTATGGTGCGAACGTGACATTCACCGCAACCCTGCCGGCAACGGCGACAGGTTCGGTAACGTTCCTCGATAACGGCGTTTCCATCGGTACGGGTGCGATCAGCGCCGGTACGGCGACTCTGTCGAGTTCGACGCTCGGCGTTGGCACTCACCCGATCACGGTCAGCTACGCTGGTGACGGCAACTTCACCGCCGCAACCTCCGCAACTCTCTCCCAGGTTGTCACCTTGGGCAGCGTGACCTTTGCGGTCGTGTCCTCGGCAAACCCGTCTACTTACGGTTCGCCCGTAACGCTGACGATTACCACGACTGGTTCGCAGGCCGGTGTAACCCCGACCGGCACCCTCACCGTAAGCGATTCTCTCGGCTGGACTGCCCAGACGATTCCGCTGGTGTCCGGTGTTGCCACGTTGACCACAAGCACTCTGCCAGCAGGCACCAACACGCTGACCATTGTGTACAACGGCGACGTCCACTACCAGATCATCAAGGGAACTGGCGCAATCACCAGTTCGAAGACTGCTACCAAGTAACCTTCAACCCGCGGTCGGTTCATACCCGGCCGCGGTTCTCTGATTGTTTCGGAGACGCGATGAACTTTAGACTCTCGGCCCTCGCACTACTAACGTTTTTGCTGGCCATCTCGCAGGCCTATGGACAAGCGAGCGGCGCGTCATACCAACAATCCATCAGTCAAGCCGCGACAGCATTAACCGTCAACTCTTCATCATCCGTCGTCGGGCTGGAAAGTCCGCCCACGTTGTCAGCGGTTATCTCCTTCCCCAACAGTGGCCAGACGACCGGCAACGTCACTTTTACCGTGGAGAATGGAAGCACTGTGATCGCCACCGGCACCGCGCCCGTCAATCTCACGGGTGTGGCGACGTGGACTCCATCCCTCCCAACTGGCACCTTTACGATCTTTGCCGCCTATAGTGGGGATTCAAACCTCCTGGGCAGCACGTCGCCGGCTATCTCCCAGACCGTGCTCGGCCCTGAGGATTTCAGCTTCTCGGTCTCACCATTCTCCGTTGCCCAGGGTCAGTCGGCAGCTACGCCGGTATCGGTCACGGCGATCAATGGCTTCCACGGCACGATCGCATTCAGCTGTGCCTCCGAGTCCTCTGAGGTGGATTGTGGTCTATCGCCGAACGCTCTTATGGTGCCCGCTCCCGTCGCACAGACAACCACTTCCGCTTCCGCCGGAAACGTTGCGTTGAGTGCGACGACATTCGCTACCACCGTGCAAAAGGCGGGGCTGTTTGGCGCGTTCCTACTGAGCTTTCTGTCATTCAAGCGCCGCAAACGACTTGCATTGCTGGCTGCGGTAGCGCTGCCCCTGCTTCTCATCGGCTGCGGCACCGGAACTCGTTATGTTCAGCAGGACGGCACGCCGAAGGGAACATATTCGATCACCGTTACGGGCACGTCGGGAAAGTTGAGTCACACCCAAACAGTTCTAGTGACGGTGCGGTAGGAGCCGCATGAAAACAGCACAAACAATAGCGGTATTTGCCGATCCGCCAGCTTCGATACCGGCTGGACTCTTCGCTGACTTTGAGATTACGGGGCGAAAGCGGCCCAGTGCCTTCGTTGCCAGCTATGGCATTCAAGCAATCGTGGTGGCTTTGCTGCTGATCATCACTCTTACCACTACAACGCCGGTCCTCATTCAGAAAAAGTATTCCGCGATCTCGCTGGTTGCGCCCACTCTTTCCGATCCTTCTCCAGTGCGGCAACCCGTTGCCAGGATTTCTGTCCCGCAGGTCGAGGTCTCCTCCCAGGCGCTACCTGTAGTTGTAACGCCAATGAGCATTCCGGTTCCGCCCACCCCGCAGGTCGAACGGACGGTGGATGTCCCCGCTACACCGGCGCCGAAGCCAGTGCTTCAGCCCAATTATCCGGCACAGATTCCTGCGATGCCCGTCGCAAAGCCCATCCATACCGGCTCTTTTGGCGATCCCAACGGCGTACCCGTGCGGTCGCTGACCAGCTCGACAAGTCGTGCTCCGGCACTGGCATCGTTAGGGAGTTTTGGTACGCCGGCTACAGGTACGGGCCGCCCGTCGGGAAGGGGCGTGGCTACAGGAGAATTTGGCACGCAGAGCGGCGCTTCTGGCCAGACGAACAAAGCAGTGAAGAGCGTTGACTTCAGTGAACCTGCACCGGCGAAGGCCCAGACGGTTGCAGCAAAGGTCTCCCCAATCGCTCCAGTTGCGATTCAGAGCAAACCCGCCCCGGTGTACACCGAGGAGGCGCGGAGGCTCCGCGTGGAGGGCGACGTCCTTGTGCAGGTTGTCTTTTCCGCCACCGGAGAGATTCGGATTGTCGGAGTGGTGAAAGGTCTTGGACATGGGCTGGACGAGGCGGCAGTTGCCGCTACGCGCCAGATCCGCTTTACTCCCGCGCGGCGTGATGGCCAGTTTGTGGACTATCCCGCCACCATTCATGTCGTCTTTGCACTGTCGTAAAGGAGATCGGATTCATGAATTGCCGTTTTGTTTTTCTTCCTCTGGTGCTGTCGCTGGGTGCATTGGCGTCCGCCGCAGACACTCCCCACCCGGCAAGCGATGCGCTTGACCGAACCATCGACCAGATCACCGCACGCGAGGCTGAGAACGTAAAGGCCTTCGCGAAATACTCTCCCATCGTCGAAACGTATGTGCAGGGCTTCATGAAGGACAAGGAACTGGGCCGTGTGCCGGTTTCAGACCAATACTTTCTAGGCCGCGCTTCGTTCAAGAGTCGTCTCCAGGACGATTCGTTCATCGCTCAGAATCGCCCCGTCGTAACTCATCAGCTTCTTCGTGAGATCAAAGAGGCCACCTTCGAGCGCCGCAAGGGTTGGGTGCCGCTCGGCTTCACACAGATGGCCGTGATCGACATGCAGCACTTCGACCGCGCGCACTACAAGTTCGTCTACCACCAGAGAGAGTTCCTGGGCACCGTGAGATGTCTCGTCTTTGATGTGACTCCCACCGCCAAAGGCCGCGGTCAGTTCAAGGGGCGCATCTGGGTTGAGGACCAGGGCTTCAATATCGTCCGCTTCAACGGCACCTACATTCACCCGGTCGAGGGTTCGGAGTTCATTCACTTCGACTCCTGGCGCGTCAACGTCAGCGATGGCTCCTGGCTCCCCGCGTATGTTTACAGCGAAGAGTCCGACGTCATGCCCGACAAATCGCCAGTTGCGCTACGCGGCCAGACACGCCTCTGGGGTTATGCCACGAGTCAGGCGGACACCGGGCAGGAGTTCAGCAACGCTTTCACCGCAATTCAGGTGGACGCCAAGGATGCCGTCTCCGATCAGGTCGATTCGAGCACGCCACTGGCAAGCCAGAAGGCCTGGGAGCGTCAGGCCGAAAACAACTACATCTTCCGTCTGGAGCAGGCCGGGCTCGTCGCACCCGTATCCCCACTGAGCGAGATCCTCGAAACGGTCGTAAACAACCTGATCGTCACCAACAACCTTGTGATCGAACCCGAGGTGCGGTGCCGTGTGCTGCTGACCGCACCGATGGAGAGCTTCGCCATCGGCCACACCATCGTTGTCAGCCGCGGTTTGATCGACGCGCTTCCCGACGAGGCGGCTCTGGCGGCAGTTCTGGCTCATGAATTAAGCCACATCGTGCTCGCCCACGATAGCGACAACTCCCAATTTGCATTCAGCGATCGCCTGATCTTTCCCGATACCGACGCACTGGACCGGTTGCGCATGGTGCGGAGCAGCGACGAACTCAAAGAAGCCGATGAAGAGAGTCTGGTCCTGCTTCAAAACTCTCCGTACAAAGACAAGCTGCAGAACATGGGCCTGTTCCTGAAGCAGATGGAAGCCAGCCGCAAAGTGCTTCCGAATCTGCTCCGGAGCCGGCTGAGCGACTCATTGGTCGGGGAGCAACCCCGCCTCATGTTTGCCGCCGCAGCAGCGCCAGATCTAACCCCCAAAGACATCCATCAGATCGCAGCCCTTCCGCTCGGCTCGCGCGTGATCATGGACCCTTGGACCGGGCGCGTGGAGATGAACAAGGCACGCTCTGCGCCGGTCGTGGCCGTGCGGGAAAAGCTGCCGTTCACGCTGACTCCGTTCTACCCCTATCTCACGCGGGCCGCAGTCGAGAAAGAAGCCGACCCGCAAGATCCAGCTAGCCCGAAAGATGCGGATCAAGCTCTCTCTCACTCTGCCGCACTGGATGGTGCAAAGTGAGGAATCGCTCCATCGGCATTCTTCTCGCAGCTTTGCTTTCTGCCGGTTGCGCTTGCTTTGCGCAACGAACGATCGACACCGTTGCTCCGCTACGCGCAAATCAGTTCACAGATCAGGTGTATGTCGGCTTCGACCACACTCGTACCGATTACGCGCTGGCGACGTCGGATGGCAACGAGGTAGCAACGACGAACGGTGTGGATGTCGAATACGACATGCGCCGCAAAGAACACCTCGCCTACATAGCAACGGTTCGTTACGGCAAGGGCACGCCCTTCGGTCAAAGCCTGATCACCGGCGCCGCTGGCGCCAGCTATCTACTCCACTACAGACGCTACGAGCCGTATGTGCACGCCATGGGCGGCTATACCCGGCTGGCCTCTCAGCACGCCGCCGGCGGCATGTACCTGTCCAACGTCAACAGCGGATTCATGATGCTGTTTGGCGCGGGCCTCGATGTGAAGTTGAGTGAACGATGGGGCATGCGCGCGATCTCCCTGGAGGACATCTATCTCCCCTTCGGCTCGGCGCGCTCCACCTATTGGAGCGTTGGGTCAGGAGTGCTCTACCACTTTGGGAGGGCCAGATAACGATGCCAGAAGATTTGGTTTCCTATAACCCTCTCCGTGTGGAGAGGGACGCCCGCAGAGCGACAGGTGTTTTTTCAAGTGGCAGTTTTCAGATGAACGAACGATATGAACAACACACAATGCCGGATCACAAAGAGGAGAATGCGATGTCAACTACTACAGGAGTTCAACCGCGCACTTTTTCGTGGCTAACCGATGGATTTCGGGACTTATTGTCGTTTCAGAAAACGCCCCTCAATAACCGGGATAAAGCTGTCTCTGTCTCGGATGCCACACAACCGATACTAGAAACTGGCCCAACCGCTGCGCTCCTGCGAATAAAAGAGAAGAAGGATACTGGTGCGCCCATTTCGCAGAAAGAGTGGGCTCGGCTCGCTCAATTTGTCCAGATGGGAGCCGAGTTTTCGCCGAATCGTCACATCTCGCGTGAATCTGTTGTTGGCATTCTGCAGGCATTCCGGGCAGCGTACAAACTGAGGAAACCTGGCGGAGACGAAGGCAAGGCGGCTTATTACCTCAAAAAGTTCAATACGATGGGCCAGGACGAAGCCACCATTGAGGCTGCCGTGGAGACGCATCTCGACCACGCCGAGTGGCCGATTGGTAACGACGCCAGACCACTAGTGGTGTTCCTGCGCGACGATGATGTTACAGATGAGGCAGCGCTCACGGCAGCGCTCCTTCCATATTGGGATACATTGTGGCGGGTCGCCGCACGGGGACACTTCCTCGTTCACAATAAGCCCATCCGCGACGAACAGAAACTGCACGCTTATGAGCCAGCCGCCGCTACATTCATCCGCGAATCGTTTGTCTTCAGCGTGATCCGTTGTGAAGACCACGAGCTGACCGCCTTGCTTACCTTTCCTGGGTCTACGGCCGCGATGTATCCGCTCGCGGGTTATCCGGACATCTGTGAATTCCGAGTCATGTTGGCTGCCATTGGCGAAGCGCCCGTAGGAACACATTGGAATGGCGATAGATTGATGGCCTACACCGTCGGTCGCGAACTTGACGCCCCCGCCAGTGGTCTCCACTTTCAAGGCAGGGGCGGCGTCACGTTCTGTTTCACGTTTGATCAATGGAACATTTTGAGAGCGCTATTCGCGGAGGCCTGGGAAAATCCATTCTTGCAGTCCTCATGGGCCGTCTTGACCGAAGAGTATGGCGAGCTGTAAATCGATCTCGTTTCGCCCAGGAGAGTATGCAATGCACTTGCACCACCATATTTCTGTTCTACTCGTGACATGTGCCTTTGGAAGCTTGGCCCTGGCCAGACAGCCAGTTTCTGCCGTCTGTACGACAGACCCGCTCGTGACCTATGCCGGCGCGACTATTTCCGTTCATGTGACCCCGGCTGGATTTCTTCCGCAGCGCAATCTTACCTACACCTACAGCAGCACCGATGGTGAAGTCACCGGCGATGGTGCCTCAACTGGGACCGTCAATACAACGGGGTTGCAGCCTGGCAACTACAACGTTTCCTCCCTCGTCTCCGACGATCACAAACCGAAGCGAACGTTGGTGGCGACGTGCCAGGCATCGTTCACTATCAAGGAGCCGCCGAAGTACCCTCCCCAGATGCACGTTCGCGCCGAGCCGCCAGCGGTAAGCTCGGGCGTCCCGGTCACGGTGACGGCAGAAGGCTTCAGCCGGGACAACCGGCCTTTGAGCTTCAGCTGCCTCGCAAACAGGGGCGCCCTTGCCGGCAGTAGCACTCGTTACGTTCTGGACACCACGGGACTCGTCAGCGGCATAGTCAACATTGACTGCACGGTGCAAGACGATCGCGCGCTCTCCGGCTTCGCCACCACAGCGGTAACCGTCACTCTGCCGCCACCGCAGCCTGCCACGCGCAAGTACGGCGACGGCCTGGATTTTTCTGCCGATAAGAAGCGACCGAGCCGAATCGACAACGCGGCTAAGGCAATGCTCGATCGTTATGCCGACGCCCTGGCGGCAGATCCCGATGCCATGGCAGTCGTCGTGGGCTACCACAACGCAGCTGAGCGCGTTTCAAAAAGGCACAGGAAGGCGTTGCCACCACAAGTTGCCGTCCGGCGAGCCGTGAACACCAGGGCCTACCTTGTAGAGGATAAGGGAATCGATGCGGGGCGCATTGAGGTGCGGACTGGGATAGAAGACGCACAGAAGGTAATTCTCTGGATTGTGCCTACTGGAGCCACGTTTGACATGAGCAACACTGTCAGCATTAATGAGTCACTGGTGGGAGGTGCTTGAGAAACACCTCCCGAATATTCCAGCTACGCCTTCTGTGTTTCCTTTGCGGCGGCTGTGGCAACCGGAGCCACAGCTGCCTTTTTCGCGGCGGCCTTCGTTGCTCTCTTCTTTTTCGCCCAACGCTTCTGCTGCGCCTCGGCCATCTTCTTGCGGCTCTCGGGGCTGATCACACGCTTGGCCGTCTTGGCCCCAGCCTTTTTCGTGGCAGCTTGCTTCGCATCTACAACAGGCTTGGCGGACGTCTTCTTCGCCGCCCAACGGGCCTTCAGTGCAGCAGCAATTTTCTTCCTCGCGGCAGGACTCATGGTGCGGCGAACCGTTGGGCTTGCCTGATTTACGTCCAGGGTAGCAGCGGGCTTACCAAGAGGCTTTGTTCCATTGAGTGCTTCCAATGCGGTGATTGCATCGTCGATGCGGTTCCGCTGGGCGCGAAGGTCGGCGAGGATTTGTGCAGTATCCATGTATAGGCTTGCTCCTTATATCGGGGATGGTAGCAGTATCGCTATTCCTGCACAACAGTCAGTGCACGCGAGTTGCCTCCTCCGTAACAAACAAACCGAGAAGAACTTTTCAGTAAGGGAAATCCGATGGGGAAAAACAAAAGCAGTAACATGTTCCAGCCAGGGCCACACGGTGGGTGCGAGGCTCTGCTCTATGAATTCCGCGAACCGCCGCTCCAATCAGATGACGAAGATGATCTTCCACCAGCCAGCGGCCAGCCGCATCCACGAACTGTTCTCATCGCGGCCAAGACGGTTGACGAAGCTCTGTTTTATCTACGCTTCCACGCGCATAATTTTAGCGTTCACAACGTCAGATGCCTCGGCGTCATTCTCATGGTTTCTGGATCACCTGCCGACTGATAGTGATTGCCACGACGATTCAATAGATCTATGACCGAAATTTATGATGCTATCTCTCGCCGTGGCAACAACCGACGCCTTTCAATCAGGAAATTGGAGGTATAGGCAAGACCAAATTCTTTGTCCGCATCGTCAGTCGAACGAATCGTTGATAATCTCGAACACCCTGCCGAGAAACTGTGCTACCTGTCTCGAATCCGTGTTCGTTCGCAATTCCATCGAGAAGAAACGAAACCAATCGTCTTTCGATCGCGGGCGCCTCGTCACAAACTCTTCCAGGAGCCTATCTCGAAGCAAGTTTTTGTCTGGTGGTGAGTCGGGAAAAGCTGCCCTTATCTCTTCCTCGCGAAAGTCAATCAATTGCTGCCGAAGAGAGGCCACTTTCTTTGCCCTATCGACTTCTCGCCTATAGTCAGGATCATTGGTCAGCAATCCTTCGACGTGGTCGAGTAATCTTTTTATCTCGCTGGTGCGGTTCTTGAACCAGTCTGTCGACCAGATTCTGTAAATCTTCCAGCCAAGTTTCTCCAGAATTTCCTGACGCAGACGGTCACGATCTCGCGCTGATCTTCCAGAGTGGTAGCTTGCACCGTCACACTCGATCCCTAGAATGAACTTGCCAGGTTTGCTCGGGTGTGTCACCGCCAAGTCGATGAAGAAACCGGCGACCCCAACCTGTGGAACAACGTGGAAGTTCTTCCCTTTGAGCACGGAGCTCACGGAGTTCTCAAAATCGTTGGTGGGTTGTGCTGTGTCTGTCTCTGGTGAATCCAAGACACCCGTTCGAGCAAATGTTAGGTAGCCCTTCAGTGAGCGCAGCCCCCACGAACTCGCTGCGCTGGCGTGGATCTTATCGGGATCGAGTGAACTAAATACCTCCGTGCGCTTCTTCGCGCGCGTAAAGAGTACATTTAGGCGACGATGCCCGTTGGGGCCATTAATTGGCCCAAATCGCTGGAACAGATTGCCTTTGGCATCCGGCCCATAAGTGACGGAAATGAACATCACATCACGCTCATCACCCTGTACATTCTCCAGATTCTTCACAAAGAAGGGCTCTGTGCCATTGTTCATTCGTTCCTGATAGGTCGCTGCGAACGGATCCGTGCGTAGCCGTTTATCCAGGAGTTCTTCTATCAGTTCACGCTGTTCTAAGTTGAGAGTGACGACTCCGAGGGACTCCTCCGGTCTTTTCTCCATATGTTCCAGAACGGCCTCAACGACACGAGAGGCCTCAGGGGCATTACGCCTACTCTCAAATACTCCGTTAGAAATGGAATGGTACTTCACACCCAGGTCGACATCGTCGTGATACGACGATGGGAAGATAATCAGGTCGCCGTTATAGAATTCCCGATTGGAGAAAGCAATTAGACTGTGGTGCCGAGATCGATAGTGCCAGCGCAATCGGCGGACCGGCTGGTACAGGCTGCTGGCTACATCGAGAATACTCTCTCCTTCCTCGACTACCGTCGTCCCCTGATCATCGGCATTTTCCTCCGGATCAATCGACAGCTTTTGGAAGAAGCTCGTGGGCGGCAACTGTTTGGGATCGCCGACGATTACAATCTGCCCGCCCCTGGCTATCGCACCGACGGCATCCTCTGGCTTTAATTGAGACGCTTCATCCATCACGATTAAGTCGAACTGTAAATCCCCGGGAGCCGGATACTGAGCAGCGGAGAGAGGTCCCATCATGAAGCAAGGTTTCAGGGCCTGCAATGCGTGCCCAGAGCGGCGAACCAATTGACGAATTGGTATGTGTCGCTTTTGCTTGCTTATCTCGTGCGTAATCAAGGCCAGATCAGTCCAATAGCCTACGGGCCCCCTACTGTGGCCATTTGGCACATTGCGGCGGTCAATAGCAGATGCAAGCTGTTCGCTGTGGAGCCGAATGGACTCTTTGTCTGAGTGAGCGAATTGTTGACGCACTTTCTCTTGTGTCACCCGGTCGAATTGATACAGGCTTGGATATTCCGCAAGGACACTGCGGGAAAGAGAGTTGTAGAACAAAAAACGGAAAGCAGGGACGAGATGCAGCGCCTGAATTGTCTTGGCCTCCGCTAAGCCAGCGAGCTTTCCGAGTCCAGCCTCTTGAATATCGTTACGAACGCGAAGAAAGTTCACCCAGTGCGGCAGCTCTTCGCGGAGAGTCAACGCTCTCTCAGCCCGCTGCTTCATTACGTCTAACAGCTCTTCTTCATCGAGAACCCCGCAAGGCGCTCCTACGACTGCATCGATCTCGCAGGCGATCCGCACCAATTCGTCGCAGCACGAAGAAATGCGTGTGAGAGAGCTCCGTAGCTGTTCTATTCGCACAGAGTAATCGCAGGAAAGAATCCACTCCACCGCATTCTGTGGCAGCGTGCTTTGCACAACAGTTTCGGCAAACGACAAGGCATCTTTCACGGGGCCAACGTCGGTTTCGGTACCCTTAAATTCAGCCCCGATCAGGTCATGGGCAAGTTGGTTCGCCAGAATGCGAGAAACGCAAGCCTTGTAAGCGGCGGCGGAAACAAGCCAATCGGGAACTCGATCAATAGGCACAGTGTCACGGACGCCTGTCAGGCTGAGGAATTCCAGCGCCTCTGATACCTTCGAATTCCTAGAGTGGAGCTTCTCTAGGAGTTCCTGTAAGGAACAAGATGATGGGGCTTGAAAGCCAAGGGCTTCTCTAAAACCAGAAATCGCGTCCCGGAATTGCTCGAGGATACTTACGTTTTCTGACTGTTGGGAGAGACTTGCCTGCAAACCCTTCAGCCGCTCGGCCCTCCCCTCGAACAAGAGTTCACGAAACTGCGTTGCTGCAGGCTCGTGTTCTGGTAGGGCCGTAAAAACCTCTTCGCACCAGGCGACTATTGCAAGTAACGAATCCCAGTCTGTTTCCACGCCCCTAAATTGGGAACCGAAGGTCTCGCGGTTGAGCTGCCGGTTTTCAAACTCTTCGCACTTGCGGCAATGTTCGGAGAGCGCCCGAAAATCACGCGACATCCTTTCGCGTGTTGCCTTCTGGCCATCCAAGACGAATCTTCGGTATGTTCTCGATGCTTGTTGGTATTTCTTGCCGAACCAGACTTGCAGGAATCCTGCATCTTCAATAGTTCTAGCGTGATCCAAAAGCTCGCGCCACGCATCTCCACTCATTGCTGCTAAAACGTCAAGCGTCGCGCTCAGTTCCTCGCGTCGTTGCCGAAGGGCACGAGCTTCATCCGCCGCGGCTTGGAGCTGCTGACGGGCACCATCTGCCTCGATCCAGGTAGCGCGGAGATGCAATATTTCGATTGGCGCCCCTTTGAGCAATCGCACACAGCTCAGAAATATTCTGATGCCGTGAATATTGCACGTTGTTTCACACCCCAGGAGCTGTTGCGTACTCGTCAATGCATCCTGTGCTTCGGTGAGCTTTGCTTCGATATCTCGTCCAACCGCCAATACTTCTCTCAGCTGCGCAACGGTGTGTCCCTGAAGTTGGAGAGCTGTAATTGCCTCAAAAGCACTATGGAGAGCTTGCGTTACCTCTGCGCGCAATAGTTGTGACGGGTCTTCGAAAGTTGATTGAAGAGCATCAAGCTGTGCCGAAGTACTTTCGACGTCAAGTGTGAAAGTTCGTAATGCGTCGCGCACTCGGAGATCGCGGAACGATTCCAGAAGGTGTCCATCAATGCTTGAATTATGCGTTTCCGGCAGTTCCGTTAGATACAAAGAGGATGCGAACCTTAGTCTAGCGGTATTGTCCTCTAGGGCGATGCCTGCCAACTCCAGAAGTGACACAACCAGGTTCTGTGCCTCGCCGAGCATCTCTGTGAACTTAGACAGCAACTCAGCAATCTGCTCTTCCGCTTCAAAGCTCACTGGCTTGGAAATCCAAGCCCAAGAGTGGTTCTCTAATGAGGAACAAACGCTCAGTACATTGCTGAGGTGTTGCGCGTATACAGACAGCAGATTTTCCTTATCTGCGAACTGCATTCGAGTGTACTGCGGCGCATCCGGAACGTGTCCTTTGATCTCACCGGAAAATGGCAACTCCTGGTAATAGCGTTCTCGAGCCCAAAAAACCTCAAAGAGTGTAGCGTCGAATGGCTCCAGCCGCTTGTTGATCAGATCTGCATATTGCGTCAAGGCTCTCTTCTTGTCTTCAACAACAGCCAAGTGTTGACCCAGCTCCCTCGGCTCGCGGAACGAGCCTCGTGCCTTCAGGCGTGCTTCGATATCATTCAGCAAGGCGTGCTTCTTGGTTTTATGGCTATGGAGTTCCAAACAGAACATTCCAAGTCCTGCGTCGTCCAGTCTGCGCCGAACGACTTCAAGGGCTGCGAGCTTTTCGGCGACGAACAAGACAGTCTTTCCGTTCCCAATGGCGGCAGCGATCAAATTGGTAATCGTCTGCGACTTGCCGGTACCGGGAGGACCTTCAATTACGAGGTTCTGCCCCCGCAATGCATGTATCAATGCGCTGTGTTGCGAACTGTCAGCATCAAGGATTAGGAAAGGCACGTCCTTCTTGAGTATTGGATCATCAATCGAATACTCCTCGGCATGAGCTACAAATTCACTCTTCGACCCCTCAAACAGTTCCTTTACTAAGGGGTGATTCACAAGTGCGGGCCAGCTTTTCGGATCAAGATCCCTGTACATCAGCAACTTGCCGAAACTCAGCAATGTAAGCGTGACGTGGCGGCGAATCTTCCACCGCTTCCTCTGCTCGAGGATCTCGCCAAACCGTGAGAAGTACTTCTCAGGGGAATCGCCATCCTCAACGATTGGAATCTCAATACCGAAGTCGCGGCGCATCCGTTCCACGAGGGAGAGATTCGTCGCAGAGTCGTCCCCGGAAAACTCAATCGTGGAGTCGAAGCCCTTGCCTTTTGAATTCCGCTCCAATGTGACCGGAACCGTAAGGAGAGGTGCATACCTCGGCTGCTGGGAATTATCATCTTCGTACCACTCCAGAAAACCGAGAACCAAGTACAGCATGTTGGTTCCGGATTCTTCGATCGCGGTCTTGGCCGCGCTTCCGATCTTCCGGGTCAGTGTCTCCAGGCCTTCGACATAGTGCAGAACCGGAAGCACATCAGAGTTTTCCGAATCGGCCGAAGGCGACAAGTCGTATGAGGTTCGCCATCCGAGAGCTGCGGCGTAATCGTATGCACTAGGTTTGGCTGGACTGAATTCGGAGGTCTCCCCGTCAGCGAGCTCTGCACCCTCGGTTCCGAATTCGGGCTCAGGAACAGGGCGGAATGATAGCTTCTCCCCATCCAGCAATCGACGAAAAACAGCATCCACATCTACATCGACGACGCGCAGAGAAGACGCCGGGGAATGTCTGAAGTTCAAGAGGCGATTTCGATTCGTCAGATCGAGCAGGCGAGTTCGAATTTTCTCAAGTCCAGCTTCGGTATTGCCTTCGAGAAATTCAGGACTCAGAGAAGTCCGGGGAACTGCGGCCTGGCGGTCGGGTTGTGCGTCTGAGCCCATCGGCAGAGCGATCCTGTATAGGAGATATTGGATCGAAACAATTTCGGGGGACTGCCTTTCGCGGCAGAATACCTTAGGATACTCTCAGCCGGCCCACGAATTGAATCTTTTAGTCGTAGAACAGGAGCGGATAGACCAGACAATCGCCGGTGCCGTTCCACGGCTTGGGCTTGGCACATGAATACTTCCGTGCAATAACTGCTTGACTTTCATCGCACCACACTAGATTTAACTCATCCTCGCCCCTCATTTGAACCACATCCAGCCATCCAGTCAGCTGCTCTTCCGCCTGTGCTGGGGCATAACTACGTTTGCCCGAAGGAGCATCCCCGTATGTTCGTTGAATTGCTACCGCTGTTGCGAAATCGTACCGTCTCGATCAGCGTCGCCGTGCCTGCCAATGGCGACAACATTGTTTTGACCATCGTGCCGAAAGTCACCGACGAGAAAGCCGAAGAGTGTGGCTCTATCAAGGAAGCGGCGGTCAAGGCCCTTTCCGGCGCACTGACGCTCACGGCCCAGACCGCGCAAGAGTTGGACGCGGGATTGCACCAGGCTCTTTTGCAGTACGTTGGAAGCCAACTCACTATCGAGGGGTCGATCAATGAGATGGTGAAAACTGTGAAGGCCGCGGAAGAAGAAGCCAAGGAAGCGGCCAAAGCCGCAGTCGCAGCCGCAAAGAAGAAGTCCGGACAGGCCACAACTGGCAGCAAGCCAGCGACGCCTGCGACAGCGCCGGCAGAGGAAAAGAAGCCTGAGCCCCCTAGCCTCTTTGACGCTGCTCCCGCAGAGGAAGACGAGGCGGAGACAGAACTCGATGAATCGACAGCGGGGGCCGTCGCCGCACCTCCGGTGCCATCGCTCGATGTGAGTGCAGCCTCGTAATTTGGCGTCCACGCCTCATTCCCCGACCAAAAAGCCATCAAATATTCCACTTTCCGCCCCTTTTACTGAGGGAGCCGCTCAGGAGAGATCCATTTCTATGCCCATCGAAGTCGCTCAAATGGAAAGACAGTTCGCGTTTGGAGGTCGGATCATTCCCGATCCCAATCCGGAGCTCACGCCGGAAGCCGTCCGCGAGTTCTTGACCTTTCAATATCCGGAGATGTCAACGGCCACCATCGTTGGACCCGAGACCGCCGGCCGCTATCTCCGCTACACCATTCAGCGATCAATCGGAAGCAAAGGCTAAGCCAATGCGCCCCCGGTTAGCGCCCAGAAATGACCGTCTACGCAGCCGTCAGCCGCTCTGTGATGCGTTACACGCAAAGCAGAGCAGCCTCAACGAGAGTGAGGGCAGTCATGCTTACGCGAGGTCCTGCAAATGCGCAACAAGTCAGCGGCTGTCCAAGGGAGTCGAGGCAGCAGTCAGTCAGAATCAGCGGCAGAGCTCCCGGATGTTGCTGCCGCCGCCACAGTATCTCCTTCCACTCGCGTAGGGCTGCTCGCTCCGGGCGGCCCTGCCGAGCTCCCTCCGTTGGCCGAGGTTCAAAGCCGATACAGCTTCTACACCGGGAAGAAGGCGCTTTTTCAGCTCTCTCAAAACCTCGTAGAGGAAGGCCTCGCCACTACCCGAAGCTGGGAAAAGAGCAAAGCCGATCCACTTGCGTTCATTGACGAATCACTGCGGCGCTGGTGTTTTCTGCACGGCCTCTCGCGTATCGAAGCAGAATTCAGCGAATTCTCGCTCGCGATCCGCGATGCGGACGATCATAAGCTGCGTGTTTCGGTGCAGCACTGGCACCTTGGCCACTTTGTTTGCAGGGCTCCTCTTACGGCGCTCGAAGAGCATGCGACGCGCCTTGGCGCGGCTTTTTACCAGCTCCTTGCTTATACGCTGGTTCGTTCACTTGGATCATGGGATCTCGACGATGCAGCTGCCAGCGTAGAGCAGATGAGGGAGTGGGCCAGTGAGTCTCGTGAAGAGGAGCAAGGGGCAGGGGATGAGTTCGAAATCCCTGACCTCGATGGCTGCACCCCAACATTCATCGCGGAAGCGCGCAAGAAACACGTTTCGATCCGGCACAGCCTTCGCCTTCTACGTGCGCACTCCAAAGGCCGGTTTGGAGTGTGGATTAAGTCCCTTCTCCGCATGTATGCGCTGAGCTGCATTCCAATCGATAAACGCCTGAAGCAAGATCCGGAGGAAGAGGGTTACGACTATCTGCGACCTGTTCCGGCCGCGGTTCTGTCGTTTGACGAGCAGGACGCGGTTGTCGCTACGGTGGACGAAGAGCTTGAAAACTGGAGCCAGTGTTCTTCGCCGCCCCTGTTGAACCTGAAATTTGATCCTTTTCAACCCCTGGAAATGCGCGAGGTATGGAGGATTCTCAGGATCAACTTTGAGATCGCATTGGAAACGGCCAGCCTCGCAGAGAAGTGGAGGCTGTGGACCGAAGCCGAGGAGAAGAAGAATGAACACCGACATCGAAATCGGGGGCAACTCAGCGGTCGAGCTGCGTAAGGCCGTGATGATCTACACCGGAACACAGGCGTACGTCACCATGCATGATGTGTTGCGCGACGAACAGGGCAGACCCCACTATGGCCCGCCGGAGGCTCTAAGCTCAGACTTCTTGAAAAGCCTCTGTGAACTCTTGAAGCAGAAGGCGGTGCGTGAGATCGAGATTATCCCAAACCATATTCTCTGCCTCACGGATGAGTTGATCGCCTGGTGGTGCCCGGCTGCGGTGCACCCCATGTTCTTCCAATCGGCCACGGATCAAGAAGCGAACGAGCTGTCCGGCAAGAAGTTTCCACACCCTGCCCTGGTGTTCGTCGCCACAGAGAGACACCTTTCGGTTCGAGCATTGCCCAACAATAAAAGGCCCACCAGCGGCACTCAGTTGTTGAGTGCACCGTACTGGAACACATACGAGGACGGCTCGGTCTGCACGGGCAGCATGCACGTGCCCACGTCGGAGGTGTCCTCTTCGGTCGCAGAGGAATGGGAGCGAGGATTTTTTGAGAGCGCGTTCACCCACCCTTCCGGAGCCGTGCGGCTGACCTCATATAAGGGCGGCGTCATCCCTATGTGGACGAGCGTTCTCGGCAGAGATGCGTTTCCTGATCAGTACCTTGTTCCCGCTCACGAGACCCTCCTGCAGTTCATACGGCGCTGCCAGAAATAGCGAAAGGAGCAAAACACCATGCAATCCGTTCATCATCTTCATCCTCGCCTGATGGGCAGCACCCGCCCGCTGCGTGTCCTGCTCGTTGGCGCGGGCGGGAGCGGGAGCGCGGTCTTGCTCCAACTCCCATTCCTGGAGCAAGCTCTGCGCGCCTGGGGTCAACCAGGACTCAACGTCGCCGTCATGGACCCAGATACTGTGTCCGAGGTGAACGTCGTGCGTCAGCCCTTCTCCCGTGTCGATATTGGATCGAACAAGGCCATGTGCCTGGTGGGGCGCATAAACATGTTCTGGGGCTTCGCCTGGAAAGCCATTCCGCGCTACTTTGGGGACAGTCAGGCTGGAGCGCCGGAGTGCGATTTACTGATCAGCTGCGTCGATACCAGGAAAGCCCGCCATCTCATTTCTCAGTCGTTCAAGAAGTTCCGTGCGCCGGCATATCATCTCGACCTCGGCAACAATGCCTCCAGCGGGCAATATGTGCTTGGCCAGCCCTTTGACGCGGCCGTTTCCGCTCGCTCTCAAGAGGCGCGTCTTCCAACCGTTGACGAGCGCTACCCTGAGATAGCCGATATTACCGTCGGGGAGAGTTCGCTTCCGAGTTGCTCAGCCGTGGAGGCGCTGGACCGGCAGGAGCCATTCATCAATCAGGCCCTGGCTGTCAGTTCGCTCGCCATGCTTGCTCGATTGCTGCGGTACGGGCAAATCTCATATCACGGCGGCTTTTATAACGCCGAGACCGGGCGAATGGCGCCGCTCCTAATTGATCCAAACCACTTCGCCAAGATGCGGAGGGCTGCTAAGAAACAGAGATCAAAAGTCGCGGCGCGCAGCAGAGGCGCTGCTGCGTAATCTGATCTCACCAAAGAGGTAGAAGGTGGCGACACCGGCACTCATAGCGTCGCGGTCTGTCATGGTCGTGGGCTATGTAACTGGGAGGGACTGATCACGCAACTGGCGGGGAATCAAGAATTGAGCCTAAAAAACTATAGAGGCCGTCTCCTGTGCTGCTACGGCCTCTCCACTTCTATTTGATGTACTTTTACAACCGTCAGGTATGGGTTCGTCAGGTATCGCTCTCATCGGGTTTGGATTCCGTCTGAGTTTTGCCCGCCGGAGGAATCGTTTTGTTGACTCCGACAGCAACCGCATTATGGCAAACCCTGGTTTGTTATGCAAGTTGTCTTCCCGAACATTTTTTATCCTGAATCCGCATTCGAATTGGGCGAGCCTCCGTAGTAAGTGGAGTTGAATGTTTGCGCATTTTGATCTCGTTGATGATTCCTGGCCGCCATCGACGTTGGCCGATTTTGACGACTGGTGGGTATTGGTTGCTTTGGCGAGGATTGTCATACCGATCTTGTGCCCAAGGGCGTTATACTTCAATCGCTTACATTCTTCAGCCGGAGTCATACGTTGGCATCCTCAACCACGCGGTCAAGTTCTGTTCCTCTGATATTTGATCTATGTGAACCACGTCCCGACGTCCTCCGTGGCGTCACTGACGCCGATTTCGCAGCGGACCTTGCGAAGGTGATCCGCGGCACGGCTTCGCCGGAATACAAGGACGCAGATAAGTTCTTTGCTAATACTTATCCCACACGTGGTCTGCGCAATCTGCTGGCGAACGTCTGTGAGCGCCTCTGCGGCACAGGTGGCGAGGCTGCGTCGATCTTCCGCCTGGACACCTCGTACGGTGGCGGCAAGACCCATGGCCTCATTGCTCTGGTTCACGCCGCAAACGGCATGAAAGGGGTCTCCAACATCGCTGAGTTTGTCGATCCCAACCTCGTCCCCACGGGCGAGGTTCGTGTCGCAGCGTTCGATGGCGAGAATGCAGATCCGTCGAACGGCCGCTCAATGGGAGAAGGCGTGTACGCACACACGCCGTGGGGTGAACTCGCGTATGGTCTGGCTGGCAAAGCCGGATATGAACGCGTCCGGAAGAGTGATGAGCAGATGGTGGCTCCCGGTGCCGACACGATCGTGGAGTTGTTCGGCGACAGGCCAACCCTCATTCTGCTTGACGAAATCTCTGTGTACCTTCGCAAGGCTCGCAAGGCTGGTCTCAGTGCTGACGATCAGCTCACGGCATTCCTGCAGTCACTGTTCAAGGCTGTTGAGTCGTCGCGGCGTGCCGTGCTGGTTTACACCCTAGCCATCGGCAAGGATTTCCAGGCAACAGATGCCTACAGCGACGAGAACCAGTTCATTGCCAATTGGATGGCGGAGGCTGAGAGTGTGTCGGCCCGCAAGGCCACTCTGCTCAATCCAACTGAGGACGATGAAACGATTCATGTGTTACGCCGGAGACTGTTCCAGAAGGTGGATGATGATGCAGCCGCTCGAGTCATTGACGCCTACCGATCCATTTGGTTGGCGAACCGGGAAGCATTGGGGCCTGAGGCAGAGCACCCAGAGACCATTGAAGCTTTCCGAGCGAGCTATCCACTGCATCCTGAGGTTCTGGACGTCCTGACGACGAAGACATCTACGCTATCCAACTTCCAGCGCGTCCGCGGCATGCTCCGCATTCTTACAAGAACGGTTGCTCAGCTCTGGGATAACCCCCACCAGGGCGACACCACGGCGATCCATCTCCATCACATCGATGTTGCCTATCGCCCAATCCTCCAGGAAATCGTGACCAAGCTTCAGCAGGGAGCTTTCGTTCCGGCGATCCGCGGCGATATCGCTGGAGCAGAGCCAGCCAAGGCGCTGGCGCAGGAGATCGACGAATCGACGTACAAGGGACTTGCTCCGTATGCTACCTACGTGGGTCGAACGGTATTCTTCAACTCACTAGCCTTTAACGAGCCGCTGAAGGGCGTCACGCCAGAGCGTCTGCGCTATTCGATCATCGGCCCGGCTCTTGAGATTGGCTTCATAGAAGATGCACGCAAGAAGTTTGTTGCTTCGTCTGCATACCTCGATGATCGTCCCACGGCGCCCATGCGCTTCATGGCTGAGGCCAATCTGACGCAGATCATCCGC
>Ga0316217_10000280_pt1 | contig 74765 bp, 53 predicted proteins | sample 1anoAmetaG_FD_203633 | JGI IMG/M metagenome (GOLD analysis project Ga0316217, IMG submission 203633) | Freshwater microbial communities from Trout Bog Lake, Wisconsin, USA - 1anoA | ecosystem: Environmental > Aquatic > Freshwater > Lake > Hypolimnion/Profundal zone | place: USA: Wisconsin... | reverse complement strand
CAGCTCAAAATCCTTGTCGCCGGGGAACTTGGCGTTGTCCAGCAGGTCGATGCCCTGGGTGCCGATGGTGGTGATCAAATCATCCAGATCGTCGGGGGAGGAGCCCATCTCTTCCGGCAGCATGTCGTTCACGTCGCCGTAGGTGAGATAGCCCTTTTCCTTGCCAACCTCAATAATGCCTTCAATCTCGTGGTCGAATTTGTCGTCGATCGCCAAAATACTCCTACTCTCTAGCGCAGCAAGAATGAAGCGCCGGGTGCGCACCGGCGCGGGGTCCGGTCCACTGTGCGAAAAAAGATTCCTTCAAAAAATAAATTCAGGAATCAGTGCGCGTGCGGACACAAACCTGCGGTCACCCGCAAAAAAAGAAGCGGTTTCAGGTAGTTGCTCGGAACAGGATGACAGCGCTTCAGGTTTCGCCTGGGTCGCCCGCGAGCCGAAGCTCATGGTTGGGGCAGAGGGGGCGCGCATCCTCACAGAGATCAATAGATTACCACAGTCCATCTTGTCTCGGCCAGCACAAGTTCGGGGGGATTTCAACCCCCTGGAGGACTGCTTTTCAGCCAGGCCGGGCAAATTTACCTCTTGCCCAATCCCGGCTCCTGTCATTTAGACGCGCCAGCACGCCGCTTCGTCGCAAGATTCCCGCCGTTTTGCCCCGCTCTCCCGGCGGCAAACTACCGCTCCGGCGGCCTCGGGTTGTGCAACTGCCTGAGCGCCCGGTCCAGCTCCAGCTTCTGCTGGGTCAGCAGGGCCAGTTCCGTAAAATCCCCCTGCCGTTCGGCCTCGGCAATCAGGGTGCGCAGCTCCCGCAGCCGGTGCTCCATGGCCCGCTCCTGAATCTCCTGGATCGCGCTTTCCACTTCGCTCTCCGCGGGCGGCTTGGTCTCCGCCAGCAGCGTCTCGGCCAGCAGGGCCCGCTGCGCCTCGTCCTCCACCACGTCCATCGGGTCGCGCGCCTGCCTGCCGGCCAGCGCCTGCATCGCCGCAAAGGTACCCAGGTGCTCAAACCACGCCGGCTGCTCGGCCAGCGCCTTGATCGCCATCCGCCGCGCCTCCTCGTTTTCGGGATCGTCCACCGACAGCGCCCGCAGCAGCACTCTTTCCACCTCGTTCAGCGCCGTGGCCCGCACCTCGACGTGATCCCTCCGCCTGAGCGCCGCCTGGTGCAGCTCCTCGCGCAGCACCGCCGAGTCAATTCCCAGCTTTTGCGCCGCGTCCGCGGCAAACTGGTTCCGCGTCAGCTTTTCCGGAATCCGCCGGATGTGCGGCAGCAGGTAGTTCATGGCCTTCACCTTTTGCTCCGCGCTGGCCCCGGGAAACATCTGCCGCGCCCGCTCAATCAGGTAATCAGACTGCCGGCGCGCCCCGCGCAAGGCCGCTGTGTAAGCCTCCACGCCCCGCTCGCGGATGTACCGGTCCGGGTCCAGTCCCCCATCCAGCGTCACAATCTTGATGGTGAATCCCTCCTCGGTCAGCAGGGCAATCGACTTCTCCGCCGCATTGCTGCCCGCCGCGTCCGGATCGAAATTGACGACAACCTGGGAGGTGTGGCGGCGCAACAAGGCCACTTGCTGCTCGGTAAAGGCAGTCCCGCTGGTGGCAATCACGTTCTGAATCCCGCGCAGAAACACGCTGATGCAGTCCATCTGCCCTTCCACCAGCAGCGCAAATTCGTACTGGCGAATTGCCGTCCGCGCCTTGTCCAGGTTGAACAGCACCAGGCTCTTGGAGTAGAGCGGCGTCTCCGGCGAGTTGATGTACTTTGCCCCGGCCTTGTCGCCCGTCTCCAGCGTCCGCGCCGTAAACGCGATCACCCGCCCGCTCTCGTTGGCAATGGGAAACATGACCCGCTTGCGGAAGCGGTCGTAGATCGGTCCCAAGCTGCCATCGCCCTGTTCCTTGGCGCTGAACAGGCCGCAGGCCCGCAGGGTTTCGTTGTCCGCCATGCCGCTCAGCCGGTCGCGCAGCGAGTTGAAGCTGTCTGGCGCGTAGCCAATGCGGAAGGTCTTGATCCCCTCCGGCGTCATTCCCCGCCCGGCCAGGTACTCGCGCGCCACGGCTCCCTCCGGCCCGCGCAACTGCTCCTCAAACCATGCGGTCGCGGTCTCGTGCAGCTCCAGCAGCCTGCCTCGCAGCCGCGCTCCGGCGGCTTCTTCCGGCGACGAATACTCCCGCTTGGGCAGTGGAATCCCGCACTTCTGCGCCACAATCCGCACCGCCTCGGGAAACCCCACGTTCTCAATCTTGCCCACAAAGCTGAACACGTCCCCCGATGCCTGGCAGCCGAAGCAGTGGTAGAACTGCCGCACCGCATGGACGCTGAACGACGGCGATTTCTCCTTGTGGAACGGGCAAAGCCCGGAGTAGTTCTGCGCCCCCGCCTTGCGCAGCCGGATGTACCCCTCGATCACCTTGACGATGTCGGCCTGCTGCTTCACGGTTTGGGCAAAATCGCTCACGGAGTCTGTATTGAGAATAAGGCTGGAGGGTGCGAGGCAATGTGGAAGAGGTGGAAAGCCCGTCACTTCCGGCCGGTCAACCGCCACTCAACGCAAGAAACCCCCTACTTCGGCTCTCCGAAACTGGGGTCGCTGGGGCGCGCAAACGACGTCCTCGGGTGGTCCGGCTGCTTGATGTAAGCGAGCCATGCCCGCGCCAGTTGTTCGGTAGGGAAGTAGCCGGCCGGCAACTCCTTGCCAGGCAGAGCTTTTCCGGCGCGTTCGATATGCGCGCCGCAAATGTTCCACAGCGGCAATCCCCAGTGATCTTTGTACGGCGTCGCGCAGGGCGCAATGGACCCGTACCAGCCGGAGGTCAGATTCATCGGCAGCAGCGGCTTCTCCGGGCTGGGCTTTCTCGCGTCAATCACCGCCTGCAGCCAGGCAATCATGAACTCTCTCGTGTTGTTGATGCAGCAGTGGGGAATATTGTTTTGTACCAGGTAAACCCACGGCGCACCCTCCGCGCGGTGATGCTCGTAAAAGGCATACGGCTTCATCACCCCGCCCACGGTGTCTCTTCCCCCCGCGATAATCAGCTCCGGCACGGCCACTCCGTCCGCATCCAGCTTGATCTTGTCGATGTTGTCCGGATCGGTCTGCCCGGGATTGGTCAGGATCGCGGCCAGAACACGTTTCGGCGCATACGCCACAAAGTGTCCAAAATAGGCCCCCGTTCCTGAAAATCCCAAGACAATCAGCTTCGCGCTGCCCAGATCCTTGTGCCCGCTCTCCTGGCCCAGCGCATCCAGAGCGGTAAACAGAGATCGCCCCAGCCCGTGCTCGGGATACATATCCATCTCGCCTTTTTCACTGGTACGAATCGCCGCGCACTGGTGCGCCAGCACCATCGCCAAATCGTTCTTTGCCGCAAATGCCAGCACCGCCGCATCGGAGTAGAACTCCGTAATGTCCGGCCCTCTGTCGTAGGTAACCCATGCCGCTTTTACCGGCCTGTCGCCCGCGGGAAACTCGGCCTGGTACTCGCAGGCCTTTTCGATATTCTCGCCAACCCGCGGCACATCCACGGTCTTGTACTGCTGAAGCTGCGCAACCGCTGTCCCCGATGCCAGAACCAGCGCATAGCAGGCAAACTTGATCACCGGAATCTCCCTTCGAACCAGACAGGCGCTCCACCCGTGATCCAACTGTACATGTGAGGGCGCCATCCTTCCTGCAGCCCCGCCGCGTCCCTCCATGCGGTCCAAAGCCCTTTATTCCCGGGAATCAATTCCTTTACCATAGAACCGCCATGGCATTTCCAATCAAAACCTGTGTCGTCTGCTCTGAAGAGTTCGAACTGAGGCCGGACAAACCCGGTTTTGCCAACCGCTGCCCGTCCTGCAGCGAACCCGAAGCCGACGTCCCGGCAACCGGACCCCAGCTGAGCGCCGAAGAGCGCAAGGCCGAGGCGGAAGCCAACGAAGCGCGCAGAAAAGCCATCCGCGACCTGCTCTACCGCGCGGACAGTTAAGTCCCGCAACTGTCAGGCTTTGCACGCCCATTGCAGGCCGCCAAAAATACCTGTTGCAACGAATATCTCCCTCGCGCATCCAATCCTCTGTACGTCCCCAATGCACGTCCAGGAGGTCCACCATGTCCCTTCGTCCCGTCAAAGAAATCCTGCAAACCACCCCCACCCTGGAAGGCGCAGGCGTCCGGCTCCAGCGCGCTTTCGGCTTCGGTAAGACAAAGGAATTCGATCCCTTCCTCTTGCTGGACGACTTCCGCAGCGACAATCCCGACGACTATCTCGCCGGATTCCCCTGGCACCCGCACCGCGGCATCGAGACCATCACCTACGTGCTGGCCGGCGAGGTGGCCCACGGCGACTCGCTCGGCAACAAGGGCCGCATGACCGCCGGCGATGTGCAGTGGATGACCGCCGGCAGCGGCATCATGCACCAGGAGATGCCCAAAGGCGACGCCCAGGGCCGCATGCACGGCTTCCAACTCTGGGCCAACCTGCCCGCCGCGCTCAAGATGACCGACCCGCGCTACCAGGACATACCCTCCAGCGCCATCCCCGAGGTCACGGAGGACGACGGCACCCGCGCGCGCATCATCTGTGGTGAGTTCTGGGGCAAGCGTGGTCCGGTCGAGGGCGTGGCCGCGGACCCCAGCTACGTGGACGTCTCCGTCCCGCCCGGCAAGCGCAAGCGCATCAAGGTGGAGACCACGCGCAACGCATTCGCCTACGTCTTTGCCGGCGCGGGCGCCTTCAGCGACGCCTCAAGCCCGCAGGCGGTGCTGACCGAGTCGGCCGTTGACGCCAGCGCGCAGCCGGTCTACGACGCGAAAAACCATTCGCTCGTCCTCTTCGGCCGCGGCGACGAGATTGTCGTCCAGGCCGGACCTGAAGGCATCCGCTTCCTGCTCGTCTCCGGCAAGCCGCTCGAGGAGCCGGTCGCCTGGTACGGCCCCATCGTCATGAACACTGAGGCGGAACTGCGCCAGGCCCGTGTCGAACTCCACGGCGGCACTTTCATCCGGCACAAGTAAGCAAAGAAGCACACAAGCAGAAAGGCGTGGCGCAACAAGCCGCGCCTTTTGCATTCAATAGCCATGAAGCAGATGGTTTCAAGCAAGCAGCTAAGAGCTAACAGCAAAAAAGCTAATAGCTCGTCACGCCTCCACCGGTAACTCCGCCGACAGAATGTTCATCGGCGTCAGCCCGCGCTGGCGTAGCGCCCGCAGGCTCAGCGCGTCGTGGCGTTTGGCCAGCCTGCGGCCGTTGTGGTCCACCACCAGGCGGCAGTGGTACCAGATGGGATTGTCGAAGCCCAGCGCGCGGTTCAGCAGAATCTGCCGCGCCGTGGACTTCAGCAGGTCGGCGCCGCGCACCACTTCGGTAATGCCCATCGCCGCGTCATCGGCTACGCAGGCAAGCTGGTAGCTCGGCGCCCCGTCCCGCCGCCACACCACAAAATCCCCAAAATCCTCGCCGGCCACAAACCGCTGCTTGCCCAGGTTCCGGTCCTCGAACTCCACTACCGCGCCGTCGCGCACGCGGAAGCGCCAGTTGGTGTCGCCCGGCGTCTCAATCTCGCTCGACGTGGGCCCGGGCAGTTGCGGCGTGTAGCCCGGCCAGAGCCGGCAGGTGCCGGGATAGATGGGCTCGTCGTCCAGATCGAATTTCCCCCCGGAAAGGGAACCGGACTGGACCGCGGAAGCTCTCTCGTGCGGCGCACCCAGCGCAGTCTCAAGATCCTTGCGCGTGCATTTGCATGGATAAAGAAAGCCGCGCCGCAGCAGCCTGCGCCATGCGGCCAGATAGATGGTGCGCCGCTTGCTTTGCACGTACGGCGCATATGGCCCACCCCGGTCCGGACCCTCCTGCCAGCGAATCCCCAACCACTTCAAATCTTCGAGCGCCGCTTCGGCGTACTCGGCGCGGCTGCGGTCCGGGTCCAGATCTTCCATGCGCATCACCAGCGTGCCGCCCGCCTCGCGCGCCCGCTGCCACGCCGTCCAGAACGTGCGCGCGTGGCCCACGTGCAAATAGCCTGTGGGTGAGGGCGCAAGACGTCCGCGATAGCTCGATGTCACCGCAGGTGGAAGGCTGGCCATACTAAGTTTCAGTCTAGGCAGACCGTCCTGCGGCGCATATGGAGAGTTTGATTCCGGTGAAGAACTTGATTCCTGCCTGTAATTAAGTTGCCCTGGCGAACGCCCTATTGATCGTCTCCGGTTTTTTCCTTGGCCTTGTCAACCTTTTCCTTGGCTTTATCAGCTTGTTCCCTGGCATGATCAATTTGTTCCTTGGCATTGTCAGCTTTTTCTTTGGCTCTATCCACTTGTTCCCTGGCTTGATCCACCCTTTCCCTGGCCCTTTCCGCCGCTCTTTCCGCTGCTCTTTCGTGGGCCTTTTCCATCGTTTTCTCTTTGTCCTTGCCGTTCGCGTCCCTGACCACGCCGCGCAGCGCGCCCAACCCGCCAATGCCCCTCAGTTCGCCCAGTTGATCCATGTGGATGGGCCCAAGAATCAGCACCAAGGTCAACTCCTTCGGCTCGGCGGTCAAAATAAACATCCCGCGCGATTCGCCGTTCACCAGCTTCACCATCACGTCCGTGGTCTCGCCGCTCTTGCGTTCGCGCTCGCGCACCATCGGCGACCACTCGCTGGTCTCAAAGTACTTGCGCAGTTGCTCCACTTCGTCCGACGTGTACTGGCCTTCCTTGTCGAACTCGTAGGAGCGCACGTAGATCCCGTCCAGCCCCTCAATCAGGCGCTTCGTCCCGGCTTCGTCCTTGTCTTTGCCGTTCATCACTTTGGAGGCAAAGCCCAGCATGTTCTTGCCCAGCGTCACTTCGGTCACGTTTGAAGCGCGCGCGGCCAGTTCCTTCTCCACCGGTGGCGGCAGGGGCAGCGGCGCATTCTGTGCCAGCGCCGGAGCCGCCAGCAAGGCCGCTCCCAAAATGAAAAGTACAATCCGGTTCTGCATGAAGTCTCTCCTTATTCCTGGCCCGCGCTGCCGTGGCTCGCGAGTTCTTCGTTCATCTGGTTCAGTGCATGCGCGGTAATGCGCAGCGCGGTCAACACCTGCGCGCGGGCCGCCTCGCCCTTGAGCCGCTCTTCCCGGTTGCGCCAGGCAAACCCGCCGCCCAGCGCCGCCGCCAGCGCCACCGAGGCCGCCAGCCGCTGCCACATCGCCCTGCGCACCTGCAACCGCTGCGTGCGCAGCCGGCTCCGCTGCTCCAGCACCTTGCGCTTCAGGCTGGGAGGCGCCGCCCGTCTCTCCAGCGCCTGGCGCAATTCGTTCTCAAAATCTTCCATCGGCTCAGTGTCCACCCGTGCACTCCTTCACCCTCACGTACTCCCTCAGGCTGTCCTGCGCCTTGGCCCGCAGTAGCTTCAAACCCCGCTGCAGATGGCTCTTCACCGTCGCCAGCGGCGCGTCCAGCGTGGCCGCAATCTCCTCCGGCGTCAGGCCCTCCTGGTAGCGAAGCACCAGCGCCGCGCGCTGCGGTTCAGGCAGCGTGGCCAGCAGTTGTTCCAGCCGCGCTCCCAGCGGAGAAGCGCGCTCTTCCATCCGGGCGCCGTGGTTCTCGTCCATCTCCACCCACAGGTCCATCCTGCGCACCTTGCGCCGCCGCAGCGCATCCGCAGACCGGCTCATCGCCACGCGCCGCAGCCAGAAGCAGGCGTGCAGCGGCGATTCAATCCTGCCCAAGTGCCGGTCCAGTTCCAGGAACACATCCTGCGCAATTTCTTCGGCCAGCCCGCGGTCGCCCGTCATCCGCCAGGCCAGCGAAAACACCATCGACTGGTGCTCGTCCACGAGTTGTTCGAAGTCCGGCTGCCAGTCGTGGGCCATATTTTGCGCTGCTACTCTCTTATCCGCGGGAATGCGGAGATTGGGATGCAGAGATTTACGAGAACGGAGGCCTAAAAGTTCAGAAGCGAACTTGAAAGCAAAAAAAGAGCCGGAACCCTGCGGCTCCGGCCCGTAAGAATCGAAAAATCCGAGCGCGTTACATGCTCTGCGGCATCACCAGGTCCAGCGATTTCCCTTTACGCCACACCTGGAATTTCTTAACCGCGCCGCTCTGCAAAATCGCGCTGAAGATTGGCAGGTCGCCAATCTCTGAATCGTTGACCTCCAGAATCACGTCATCTGGCTTGAACCCCATCGCATCGGCAAGGCCGCCTTTCTCGATCTGCACCACGACAATGCCCTTGCTTTTCGCCAGTCCATACGTTGCGACATCCGCATCCATCACCGCCCGTACCTGGAACCCGAACTTCAGTCCCGAGGGCGGTGGCGCAGCATTGTCCGCCGCTGCCGCAGCGGCGCTTTGCTCGGCCAGTTCCTTGCCCTGTTTCCGCAACAGCGCCATATTTTCCTGCGGCTTCACATAGTGCACGTCAATGGACATGGGATTGTGATCGCGGTAGATATCCAGATGCAGCACGCCCTCCGGTTTTCCCAGGGCAATTTCCTTGATCGCGTTGTCGATCATGCTCTGGCCCATTACGTACGGCTTGCCGTTGACGGCGTGGATAATGTCCCCCAGTTTAATGCCTGCCTGTGCCGGCGCTCCGCCTTCCGTCAAACTGTCAACCTCGCAGCCTGTCTCTTGCGGATGCTTGTGCTGATACTTTGCGGGAATCGCGCTCACGGGGCCCAATCCATCGTCAGGAACCAAATCCCCTCCGCTGGCCACCACCAGCGTGGATAGCGCATCTTCCAATCCCTGCGCCTCCGCCAGGGCGCTTACGCAGACAACCGAATTGCTGCCGGGCTTCAGCAGTTCGGGCAGCACGCACCAGGGCGCAGGAAAGTTGGGCCCGGCCTGGGCAAAATTGAGAATCGTAAACTTGTCCACGTTCGCAAACTCGATCGACGTGACAATGTCGCCCGTATACGGAGCGTAGGGCGCTGCCGTAGCCCCTTTGCCCCAAAGCCAGAAATACTGAATTCGCTGTGCCGGGCTCCGGGAAAAATACAGCTTCACACCTTCTTTGCTCACATCCACCCGCGCCAGGGCAAAGCCATTGGTGAGGGTCCAAGAGTCGCCCTGCATGGCCACCGGGGCAAAATGCGGCGACAGCGACCGCAACTGGTTGGCCGCGTCCTGAACGCTTGCCAGGTAATGCGGCTGATAGCCCACGCCCACCTGCGCAGCCAGCGTGCCCGGCAAGGCCAGAACCGCCCAAATTGCCCACCTCGAAAAAGCGCCTGTTCGAATCATCCTCCAATCCTCTATCTGCCTGATGGCTCGGTGAAAATCTCTACATGCTCTGCGGAATGGTCAGGTCCAGCGCTTGTCCCTTGCGCCAGACGCGAAAACTCTTGGCCGCGCCGCTGCGCACAAACTGGGTGAAGAAGTCGACATCGCCTATCTCCGAACCGTTGACCGCGAGCAGAACGTCGCCAATTTGCATCTGCATCTCTTCGCCAAGGCCGCCCTTCTCCACAAAGGTCACTACTACGCCCTTGAGCTTCGGCAGTCCGAAAGAAGTTGCGTCCGCGTCCGTGACAGCGCGCACTCGAATACCAAGATGAAATTCCGGTGCAGGCGCAGTCTGGCCGCCCCCAGGAACCTGAACGATCGACCCCACCGGATGCCTGGCCGATCCAGTGCTCTTCTGCTGCAATTGCGCCACTTCGGTGTCCGGGTTGGGATAGTGCAGGTCAAACGTCATGGAATTGTTTTTGCGAAGAATCTCGACATGAACAACGCCGCCCTCCGGCTTTTCCCGCACCGCTTGCTTGAAGACATCCGAGAAGATTTGTTCCGCCGTGCACGGCTTGCCGTTGACCGTGCGGATTACGTCGCCTTCCCTCATGCCGGCTTGTGCCGGCGGGCTGTCCACATCCATCCTCGTGATCTGCAATCCCGCCCGCTCGGGATGATTTCTGAAATCCTTGTCTGAGGAGGCTTTCAGAAAAATGGCAGGGGAAATATCCAGGCTCTGGCCGCTCGCCACCACCAGCGTGCCCAGCGCGTCGATCAGCGCGTGCGCATCCGCCTCGCTCGGAACGCAGATGGTGCTGTTGCCGCCGGAATGGAGATGAATGTAATCCACGCACCACGTCGCCGGGTAGCCTTCGGCTCGCTCGTTGTTGTAGATCTCGAAATACTTCACGTCCGCGTAGACGATCGATGTCACAATGTCGTCCTTGAATGGAGTCGTGACCGGCGCGACATACCCTCCCCACCACGACCAGTAATATTGGCTGCTCTGGTTGACCCCGCTCTTGGTGAAGGAAAGATTGATGCCCAGCTTATTCACGTCCACGCGCTGCAGCGAGTAGCCGGTTGTCAGGTCTTCCGCTGCATCGGATGTCACGGGAGCAAAGTGCGGTGAGAGAAACTGCAGCCGGTTCGAGGCTTCATCCACGCTCGGCAGGTAATGCGGTGGATACCAGTGCATCGTGGCTCGCGCCAGCAGCGGCGCAGGGAACGCGAGTGCGGCGCAAAGCGCTGCCGCGAACAGAACATTCTTGTGGAACATGTTCATCCACCCTTCTGAGCGCTGCCTATCCAACGGGCCTCGAAAGGCTCCGTCCATCCTCAAGCAGGAGCTGAAGGGAAAGGTCAGCGCTACAGGCGGCGAACGTGTACGCCCGGCATGGCTCGCCAAGCAGTATATTCCTCGATCGCTTGTGCGGAGAAACTAAACGGACGAAGCTCAGAACAAATCGGGAATGCTGTGGAATGCAATCCGCGTCGGCGCTGCTTTGAACGCGGTCAGCATCGTCGCCGGGGCCAGCGTGCTCAGGCCGTACTTGTTGTTCAGCGCGTCCATCGCCGCCACCAGCCGCGCCCGGCTCTGCTCTTCCTCGGTTCCGTCGAACAGATTCAACGAGTGCAGACTGTCCGGGACCAGTCCGTTCAAGTGCACGCCGATAAAGTACGGATGGTCGTACTCTTCTCCCTTGGGGCGGCTGGCCCACAAACGGCTCAACGCCGCAATCAGGGTCTGGTTGTCCTGGCACTCGCTCAGCCGCACCTCGTCCTTCCAGCCGCGCGTCGGCACGCCGAAGCGGCTCACGGGCGTTTTATCGCCGCGCGGAACCGCAAACCCCACCGCCAGCCCGATGCTGCCGGCCCACAGCCCGTTGGACCGCAGCCGCATCGCCGCTTTGTGCAGCAGTTTGTGTGCCACCGCCCAGGCCTTCTCTGCCGTGCGCATATCCGGCGCCAGCACGTGCTGGTGGCTGATCGACTTCAGATGCTCGGTCTCTTGCATGTCGAAGTCTTCGCCCTGGAGCCAGTGCCACAGCCTCTGGCCCAGCACCGAACCCCAAACTCCTCCGGCATGGTCGCAATCCAGAGCCATCAGGTCTTCCATCGTGCGGATGCCCTTTTCGTTCAACCGCTTTTCCATGCGGCTGCCGATGCCGGGCAGGTCGCGCAGCGTCAGTTGCCGCAGCGCCTCGGGCAAAATATCCAGGGGAAGCGCCACCAGCCCGTCGGGCTTTTCCATGTCGCTGGCCACCTTGGCCAGGTAGCGGTTGGTTGCCAGCCCCACTGAGCTGCGCATCATCTCTCCCACCTGCTCCAGGATGCGCGCCTTCACCTTCCGGCCCAGCTCCATCGCCGCCAGCAGCGGACGTTCCCGTCCCATCAGCCGGCACGCCATCTCGTCAATCGACAGCACCGCCGTTACCGGCAGGCAGCTTTCCACCGCATCCACAATGCGGTGATGGAAATCCACATAGAGCTCGTGCCGTGCCTCCACCAGCACCAGGTCCGGGCACATCTGCTTCGCCTCGCCCACCATGGTTCCGGTCTTCACCCCAAAGGCCTTGGCCTCGTAACTGGCTGCAATGCAGCAGGTTGTATCGGCCATCATGGGCACAATCCCCACCGGACGCCCGCGCAGCTCCGGCCGGTTCTGCTGTTCCACTGAGGCAAAGTAGGAGTTCAGATCCACAAATAGCCAGTTCAGCGCCGTATCCCGCCCCAAATCCTGTCCAGGCCGGTTCTCAGGAGCGGTTTCGCTCTCCTGCGGGGCGCGCGCCGGCTTTTGCTCCAGGGTCTGGAGCTCCTCCGGCCACTCCTCCGGACCGGAGCCCGGCTGCGGTTTGGAATCGGCTTCCATGGCACGACCATTTTCGCCTTTTATTCCCTGTTACGCAAGGAATAACCGCGAAATTTCTGACCTAACCCTGTTACGTAGTTTTGCGTCAAATCAATGTTGAAGTGACTTTACTGGAATGGTCTCTTCAAGACAGAGTGATTGAGCCCATTCGGATATGGTTAGTGAGCATGCATACTCTGTTTCATTGGTTTGCGGAAAACAGTACCGTCCTCGCCGTTCTGGTCACGGTAGGCGTAGCTGTGCTCCTTGTTTGCTGTTTGGAGTGCTCTGACTGCTCCCATCGCGAAAAGGACGATATCTTCAACCGCAACGAACTATAAGGTAACTCCGTCCCGCTTCGTCAAGATCATGCAAGTTTATAAGTGGGTCGAGACTCCCATGTCTTGCTGTTACGACATGGGAGACCGCGAACTTCAATACTTGGGACTTCAGGCGTTTCTTATGAAGTCATAGAGACATGGCAGGCCGCATTCACTGTGCTGCCGGCTTCAGATACTCCTCAAAATGCGCCAGAATCCGGTTGAACAGCTCGGTGCGCACATCCGGGCCCGCAATCGAGTGCGTTTTCCGCGGAAAGATCTGCAGATCGTAGGGAATGCCCGCCTCAATCAGCTTCTGCACAAACTGCACGGTATTTTCCAAGTGCACGTTATCGTCGCCGGTTCCGTGCGCAATCAACAGGCGTCCGTGCAGATGGTTCGCCGAGTTCACCACGGAAAAGTCCTTGTACCCCGCGGCAAAATCTTTGGGCTCGCTCATATACCGCTCGGTATAAATGGAGTCGTAGTTGTGCCAGTCGGTTACCGGCGCGACGGAAACCCCGGCACGGAAACGGTCGGAGTGTGTGAGCGCATAAAGCGTGAAAGTTCCGCCCCAGCTCCAGCCCCACCAGCCCAGCCGCTGCTTGTCCAGTTGCGGGTAACGGGCCAGCACCGCATCCACCACGGTCAACTGGTCCTCCAGTTGCACCGGGCCAAAGTCGTGATAGGCAGCCTGGGAAAACGCGCGACCACGCCCGCCTGCGCCGCGGTTGTCGGCGTGCAGCACGGCAAATCCGTGCTGGGCCAGCAGCTCGTCAAACAAAAGCGCGTCGCTCCAGCGGTTGGCCACCGTGGGCGCACCGGGTCCACCATAGGGATTCACGATCAGCGGAACGCTCGCCGCGCCGGTTGCTCCCTCCGGTAGCAGCAGCGTGCCGTACAGCGTGCTGCCGTCGTGGGCCTTGACCTCAATCGGCTCCGGCGCGTGCAGGTGATAGGCTTCCAGCGCCTTTGTCTGCCAGAACACCGAGCACGTGTCCGCAGCCGTGCACAGCCGCACCGTGGGAGCATCCATGCGCGTAGACTGCCGGTCCACATATCCGCCGCCCGCCGGCGCAAAGTTGCCCATATGGTAGCCCGCGCCGCGGCTCAACTGCCGGCGCTCGCCCTTGAAGCTGACCTGCCACAACTGCTGCTCCAGCGGGTTGCCCTCGCTCGACGCATAATCCACCAGCCCGTTTGCCGCATCCACATGCAGCACTTCGCCCACCTCAAAATCGCCTTTGGTCAACTGCCGCTCCAGCTTTGCCGCCGTGGTCTCGGGATGCGCCTGGTCGTAGTTGTAGAGATAGAGATGGTTGTGGCCGTCGGTCCAGTTGGCCAGCACAATGGAGCCCGCGTCCACGGAAACGTCGTAGCCGTCGTCAATGAATTTTTCGTCCGTGAGTTCCAGCACCGCATGGGACTGTCCGCTGGCGGCATCGGCAAAGTAGAGATTCCGGTGCTTGTGGTTGCGCGTCACCGTCTCCACCCAGAGCGTTTTGCGGTCTACCCAGCCAAAGCGCGGAATGTAATCCTGACCCGCTGCAAACGGCAGCTTCACCCACACGGTCTTGCCGCCTGCCGCGCTCACCACGCCCACGCGCACATCGGGGTTGGGGTCGCCGGGCTGCGGATAGCGCTGCAGGTCCACCTTGGCATGAGTCGGAATCCAATCGGCAATCGGATACTGCGGCACGTCGTTCTCATTCATCTGCAGGTAGGCCAGGCTCTTCGAGTCCGGCGACCAGAAGTAGTTGCTGCGCGTCTCCAGTTCCTCCTCGTACACCCAGTCCACCTCGCCGTTGAGCGTAGCCGGATTGGGCGCGGGAGCCACCACGTTCATGGGCGTGCCGGCATCGTTCAGCCGCACCACGGCAAGCCCGTGATCGCGCAGGAACGAGACGCTGCGGCCGTCGGGTGAAAACTTGGGGTCGTCTCCCGAGCCGGCTCCGGTAAAGCCAATCTGCACTCCCGTGCCGTTGTGCAGGTCGTAGATCCACAGCCGTCCGTTGGAGTCGAACAGCAGATGCGCAGCGTCCGGCGCCCACAGGTAGCTCGCCATCTTGTACCGGTCGCGATGGTCGCGGTCCGTCTCGGTTGCACCCGCCCCGGAGAGCGTGGCCAGCTTGGCGCGGCTCACGAGCACGCGCGGCTTGCCCGTGCCTGGGTCCAGGTCCATCAGCTCGCCGCCCTCCAGATAGGTCAGGTGCTTCCCGTCCGGCGACCAGGTCAGCTCCGCGGGCACATGCCCGATCACCGGCCCATGCGCATAGATTGCCTCTACCGAAAGAGGTTTTTCAGTGTTCTGCGCGGCCAGCGGAAGGGCGGCGAGTGAGAGAGCGGCAAAGGCCGATAGCGCGAGAGCGGCAGCACGGGTCAAAACGATTTTCCTCCGGGAGCGGAGCCTCGACCAGCATCTTCACGGACTCTTGAAGGTGCGGGGCTTGCTGCGAAAAGTTTAAATCACGCACATTGCCGGGTTGCGCGCCGCCGCCCAGGAGCGTATGTTCCGGGCTACGGTATTTCTCCTTCAGATATTGCCCTCGAAAGAGTGTCCGTAGTGGCGATTTCTTAAGAAAATCGCCCCATAAGTGTTTAGGTTTCGGTACAAGGCAGAAGGAGAAATGCTTTATGCACTGGGCAACTCCGGAAGAACGCAGAAATCTGGGCCAGGCGCGCCGCAAGCAGGTGGGCCGGCAGCAGCACATCGAAATCCACCCCAAGGCGCGCAAGCTGCCCGCCCTCGCGCTGCTTGCCCGCTCGATGCAGGGCCGCGTCCCCGCGCTCATCAAGCTCAAGTACGAATTCATGGCGCAGTCGCCCTTCCGCTACTTCCGCGGCGCGGCGCCGGTGATGGCGGCCGATCTGGCCCTTCTGCCCTCGACCGGCATTATTTCCCAGCTCTGCGGAGACGCCCATGTGCGCAACCTGGGCGCCTATGCCGCGCCCGACGGACGCCTGGTCTTCGACATCAACGACTTTGACGAAACCATCCGCGGCCCGTTCGAGTGGGACCTGAAGCGCATGGCTGCCTCGATCACGCTGGCTGGCCGCGCCTCCGGACACAAGGACTCCTCTGCGCGCCAGGCCGTGGAAACGTGCATTGCGCATTACTCCGCCCAGATGCGCGCCTTTGCCGAGATGCCCGCTCTGGAAGTGGCGCGCGCGCAGGTGCACCGCCTGGGCCAGGTGGCGCCCATCCATGAAGCACTGCTGAAAGCCGAGCGCGCCACGCCGCAGCACACGCTGGATCTGCTCACCGAACCCAGCTCCGCCAAGCCCGGCGCGCCTCGCCGCTTTAAGGAAGCCAAACCCCTGCTGACCCGCGTTACCGGCGCACAGGCCGCGGCGGTTCTGGCTTCGCTTGCGCCGTACCGGCAAATGCTGCAGCCTGAGCGCCAGCATCTGCTGTCGTTCTACCGCCCCGTGGATGTGGCCTTCAAAGTGGTCGGCACCGGCTCAGTGGGCCTGCGCGATTACTGCGTCTACTTTGAAGGCAACGGCCCGGCCGACCCGCTGTTTCTCCAGATCAAGGAGGAGCCGGCCTCTGCCTACGCGCCTTATCTGCCCGACGCGCAACCCGCGGCCCACAACGGCCAGCGCACTGCCGAAGGCCAGCGCGCCATGCAGACGCAGTCCGATCCGTTCCTTGGCTGGACGCACATGGGCGCGCGCCAGTTCCTGGTCCGCCAGCTCAACGATCACAAGGGTTCCATCGAGCTGGAAGACCTGGCCGGCGGCGGTCTTGAGGCCTACGCGGAGGTCTGCGGCGAACTGCTGGCCCGCGGCCACGCCCGCTCCGGCGACCCGTTGGTCATCGCCGGCTATCTTGGCTCCAGCGACGGCTTCGCCGAGGCCCTGGGCAAGTTTGGCGTTCTCTATGCCGACCAGACAGAGAGCGACTGGAGAGATCTGGTCCGCACGCGCAAAACCGCATCAAAACCGGCACCGAAACCAAAGACAGCAAAGAAAGCATAGGAGTTTTCAAATGAATCGCCGCACGTTTACGCAATCGCTTGCCGCAGCCGCAGCCGCCATCGTTGCCGCGCCCACGCTTCCCGCCGCCGCGCCCTCAACCCAGGCACCGGCTTATGGCATTTCCGTCATGCTCTGGACGGTCTTCAACGGCCTGCCTTTTGAAGAGCGCCTGGCCAAGGTCGCCGAGGCCGGCTACAGCAACGTTCAGCTTGTGGACGAGTACCGCAAATGGACCGATGCAGATTTTGCCAGCGCCAACGCCGCCCGCAAGCGCCTCAACATTCGCTTCGACTCGACCGCCGGCCTTGCGCACGGCGTCGCCAACCCGGATACGCGCGACGCCTTCCTGGCCGAACTACGCCAGGCGCTTGTCCCCATGGAAACCCTGGGCTGCCCGGCCATTATTGTGCTCTCCGGCAACGTGGTTCCAGGCCTTTCGCGCGAGGCGCAGCATCAGGCCGCCATCGACACGCTCAGGCAAGCAGCGGCTCTGGTTGAAGGCCGCCGCATCGACGGCCAGCCCGTGCGTCTGCTGCTGGAGTGCATTCATCAGGAAGAGAATCCCAAGTACTTTCTCACCTCGGCCAACGAGGCTATCGAGGTTGTCCGCGCCGTCAACCATCCGCAGGTGCAGTTTCTCTACGACATTTACCACGAGCAAATGACCGAGGGAAACCTGATTGCGAAGCTCGACAAACACATCGACGTTATCGGCCTCATCCACGTTGCCGACGTGCCCGGACGCCACCAGCCCGGCACCGGGGAGATCAACTACGCCAACGTCTACCGCAAGCTGGCCCAGTTGAACTTTCGCCAGAACGTAGCCATGGAGTTTTACCCCACGGGCGACCCGGTGGCCACACTGCGCGCGGCCCGGGCCCTTGCCCTGAGCGCCGGGTGAGTTCCCGCTAAAGCCGAGAAGATTTGAGAGCGGCCCGCCGCTAAAAACGGCTCGTGCGCGGGATGCTGGAAAGACAAGGGTTTGTTCTGGCGTTCCTTAAAAAGCTACTATGAATAAATCACGCGAAAGAAAATTATGACGCAACTACAGACTGCAATGCCTAATCGTACCCAAGACCTCGTTGACCTGGAAGACAAATTCGGAACCCACAACTACCATCCGCTGGATGTGGTGATCGAACGCGCGGAAGGCGTGTGGGTGTATGACGTTGACGGCAAGCGCTACCTGGATTGCCTGGCTGCCTATTCGGCGGTCAACCAGGGACACTGCCACCCCAGGATTCTGCGCACCCTGCTGGATCAGGCCGGCAAAATTACCTTGACCTCGCGCGCGTTTCGCAACGAGCAACTGCCCCTGTTCTGCAAGGAACTTCACGAGCTGACCGGCTTTGACAAGGTTCTCCCCATGAATTCCGGGGCGGAAGCGGTGGAGACGGCCGTTAAAGCCGCGCGCAAATGGGGCTACAAGGTCAAGGGCATTCCGCGGGACAAGGCGGAGATTATTGTCTGCGCCGGCAACTTTCATGGGCGCACGGTCACCGTCATCAGCTTTTCCAGCGAGGACCAGTACAAGGATGGCTTTGGTCCTTTCACGCCGGGGTTCAAGATTGTTCCCTTTGGCGACATCGACGCCCTGCGCAACGCCATCACCCCCAACACCTGCGCGTTTCTTGTCGAGCCCATCCAGGGCGAGGCGGGCATCGTGATTCCGCCCTCGGGCTATCTGCGCCAGGCCGCAGAACTCTGCAAGCAGAACAACGCGCTGCTCATGGCCGATGAAATCCAGTCCGGACTGGGGCGCACCGGCAAGCTCTTCGCCTACATGCACGAAGGCATCACGCCGGATGTGCTGATCGTCGGCAAGGCCCTCGCCGGCGGCTTCTATCCCGTATCGGCCGTGCTTGCTTCTGCCGAGGTATTGGGCGTTTTTCATCCCGGCGACCACGGCAGCACCTTCGGCGGCAACCCGCTCGGTTGCGCCGTTGCCAGGACTGCATTGCGCGTGCTGATTGAAGAAAAGCTGGTTGAGCGGTCCGCGGAACTGGGCGCGTACTTCCTCGCCCGGCTTCAGGCTCTGCGCAGTCCGGTCATCCGGGAAGTCCGCGGCAGGGGCATGTGGATCGGCATCGAACTCAACAGCAAGGCCCGTCCCTATTGCGAAGCCCTCAAGGAAGAGGGAATCCTGTGCAAGGAGACGCACGACCGCGTCATTCGCATTGCGCCGCCTCTCATCATCACCCGCGAAGAGATCGACTGGGCCTTTGAGCGCATCGCCAAAGTTCTGGAAAAGTAAGCGGAGAATATTTAAGCAGTACTCACGGCATGCGTCTTGCGCTCTCAGGTGTATTTCGCCCGCGCATTGTGCGCCGCCGCAATCTACTTGTGGCCGAAGTACTCCACGCCGAAGACAACCCGCCATTGCGCCGCTCCGAAGTCCTGCGCCAGGGCATGGCCCACGCCCAGCTTGATCCGCAAATTTCCTTCTGTGCGCGTCTGTTCCAGGCGTCCGGTAAATAGAGCCTCAGTGCCCGTTTCCCCGCTCAGCGTAGAGCGAAAAGCTCTCTCGCCGAAGATCTCTGGACCCGCAATCACTGCCCAGCCGCTGGGTCCGGCAAACCTGCGCCCTCCGCCGATGCCGTACAGAAGCTCGCTCCCGTTGGGACTGCCGGGCGCCGGTGCGTCATTCAATGGACGAACATGCACGCCGAGCTGGCCCGCATACCGGAAAGCCCCCGCGTCTCCGGCAGCAAGAAAGCGAAACATGGCGCGGTACCTGGCGTCGGTCACGTAATCGGCGCGGCTTCCCGAGGGAAAGATCACTTGCGCGCCCGCGCCCAGGCGCAGCAAGCCGTCCGGCTTTCCCAGCAGGCGGGCGTCAATCCCCATACGAGTGTCCGACACAGTATCGGGATTGGTTCCGAGACTTACTTGCGGTGCGGTGAACTGATACGTACCCAGTGTTCCGCTCGTGCCACTCACCAGCAGAGGCGTGGGCAAGTTGATGTAACCGCGAAAGCGATTGTAGGTAACCGCGCCGCCGATATCGACGAATGCCTCTTCCGACACAACCGCGAGCTTTCCATTGGGACCGGTGATGACCAGCGGATTGCGCGCGTAGCCGGAGGTGAGCGCGACCGCGCCTCCGAGCCGGCCGCTGATGTTGAGGTCGTCCAGGACGAACCACCCGCCGCCGGGCGCCGACTGATAAAAACGCTCGACCGCGAAGCCGGACGGCTGTTGCTGCGCCTCCGCGTGCGGAAGCCAGGAGCTGGATAGAACCAGCCCGGCCAGCAGCACGCAGGCACATTTGCAATGCGATCTAAAACTCGCCATGAATCCTCACGGTAAAAATGTTGATGGGGCCGCGGGCCGCATTAAAAGCGGGATTCGCGATGCGCTGATAATCCCCGGTCAGCCAATATATTTTGCGGAAGTTGGCGCCGTAGAAGACATCCACAGATTCTTCCGCGGCAGCCGTGATGGCGCCGTCCCCAACAAATCCATCCACGCCGCCCATCCCCAGGTATTTCGCGTGGATGGTCGAGATCCATCCCAGGTTGCCGCCCAGCCCTGCCACGTCCTTGGGGCGTGACCAGGAGGAACCGTGCGCCATCACTCCCAAAGTTGCTGAGCGATCGGTGGACGTGTACGCGTACACTTCGGTCTTCCCATCGGCGTACATGGCGCGGCCAAAGACCCCGATATCGTGCCCGAGCGACTGCTCGGCGAATGCGCCAATGCCTACTTTTTCATTCGGCTTTCGCGCCCAGCAAAGATCCGGCGCGCCGGCGTTCTGCGATCCGTAGTTGAATCCGGTGCAGGTGGTCGCGTTCTTTGCGGGGTCCGCTTCAAACGCTGCAATGGCGTCGCTGAAGCGCCCCATATTCTCGCGGTTGCGGTAGGCCAGAACGCGAACCGTGCCTTCCTGTCCGCGAATCTTGTCCTTGTGTTCCACTTCCACCTGGTCTCCGTAATACTTGAAGAGGCGGAAGTCCACCGGGAGTTGGTTGGGCTGCTTCGGGGGTGTGATGCGGCCTGCGCGCACCGCCCAATCATCCCAATACAGTTCCCCGACGCCGCCGTAGGAGTAGCCGCGCGCGTCGGATGCAAAATCATAGGCGGCATACGTCAGAAAACCCAGGCTCATAAAACCCTGGCGCGGGTCCACGTCGAAAGCGTTCGCGTCCAGAAAGTCCAGGATGCTGAAGTTTCCCACCGCAAAGACCAGTCTCCGGCTGTCGTAATGGGTGCCTAATTGAAGAGGGCCTGAATCCTCCACAACGGGTTTGCCGCCGAGTCCGATTGTCTGCTTGACGAATATCCGGGAATGATAGATCTGCGGCGTATCCGTGCCGCCCTTTTGCAGTTCGAAATTCTGGATGGCGCCGCCCAGGCCCCTGAGATCGGAGAGCGGGTGCTCCGAGATGAGTTCGGGAACCAGGTAGCCTTCCGCCCCGTGCCAGAGACGCAGGCCAAAGTAGAGAGTCGCCGTCCCTGTGGAGCTTCTTTCCGCAGCGGGAATCAGCGAATTGATGCTGCCGTTCAGATTTGTATAAGGGGCATAGAACGCCGGCTTCCAACTCGAAATGTAGGTGAACTGCCCGTAGACATTCCAGCTTTCGTTTTCGATGTTGTGCAGGCCTTTCCTGGCCAGAAGTTGCATGAAGCTGGCTTCATCGCTCGGGCGAGGCCCGGGGCTGCCGTTTTGGGCGCTCGCAAGCACGGATGCAAACAGAAAACCCGCAAGCGCCAGAACGATGAATTGTGCGGCATGGAACACTCTCGTGCGATGCGCATGAACCGGGCTCCTGCCGGGACAGCCGCGCCCATTTCCTGTGGAGACTGTTGCGTACCGCCCGCGGATGTTCGTGGACCGCACTTGGGCAGGGAGCAACGAGCAGAAACGCATTCAACCTCCAAAAGGATATGAAAAGACCCAACGTCAGGATAATTGACAGTACAGTAACAAATGTAAACCGCTCTTGAATTCTCCATTTCAAGCTCAGACAGGGCGTCCGCCACAGCCCGGCTCATCGTCAAGCCGCTTCGCTCTACAATGAATCGGTATGCCCACAGCCGTCCGCTCGCACGCAAAGATCAACCTCGGCCTCCATATTGGAGCGCCCCGCCCCGACGGCTTCCACGCGCTGGCCACCGTCTACCAGACCCTTGCCCTTTACGACTTGGTTACCGTCGAAGCTCGTCCCGCCGCATCCACGGCTCTACGGCTCACCTCGAACGACACCCGCGTTCCCACCGACAGCCGCAACACTGCCTGGAAGATGGTTGCGCTGGCTCTTGAGGCCCTCGGCCTCACCGCCGATGTCGAGATTCATATTGAGAAGCGGCTCCCCGTGCAGGGCGGTCTGGGCGCCGGATCGGCAAACGCCGTAGCCGCCCTGGTAGGCCTCGAAGCCGAACTCGGCATCGCCAAGAATCAGGATGATTGGCCCGCCCGCCGCCTCCAAATCGCCGCCCAGGTCGGCTCCGATGTCCCGCTCTTCCTCATCGGCGGCGCCGTCCTCGGCCAGGACCGCGGCCAGCAGGTCTCCCCTTTGCCCGATATCGAACCCCTCTGGTGCGTTGTTGCCGCGCCCGCCGTCGGCGTCTCCACCCCCCAGGCCTTCCGCGACTGGGACGCCCTCTGCGCCGCCCAGGGTTTGACCGCCGAGGCCAGTGCGGATAAACTAAATGAGTTGAGCCGTGTCTATGCCAGCGCCTTTGCGGGAGCGATACCGCAGGGTGGGCAGGGAACTGGCTCCTCCGGTGTTCTCCCATTTGGAGAGAACCTGGCCGGACCACAAGAGTCCGCGCTTGTCCGCACCGGGATCAGTAGCTTGGTCGAAAACGACTTTGAACGTGTCGTCTTTCCCCAGCATCCTCCCCTCAGCGAAATCAAGCGTCTTCTTGCGGCTCCGGGCACCCCGGAGGCAGCCCTCCTTGCCTCGCTGTCAGGGTCCGGTTCAGCGCTCTTCGGGTTGTACCAGGCCCGCGGAGATGCGGAAGTGGCTCGCGAACGTTTGCGGCCGGCCGGCGTTCGGAGCTATCTCACCCGCACCCTGCCGCGCTCCGACTATTGGCGCGAAATGCTTTTGCCGTAAACGCATTGACAGTTGTCCGTTCAACAGGAAAGACTCAACGGCGGCTACATAAGTTGGGCGATCGTCTAATGGTAGGACAATGCCCTTTGGAGGCATTTGTCTAGGTTCGAATCCTAGTCGCCCAGCCAGGTTTTTCGGGGACAGGTGAACTGCGGACCGCTAAGGCAGCTGCTGTCCACTGTTCACTGACCACTGCATTAAACAGCCAAAGCCAACCAGCTTGGAGGTGTTCGGAAGATGGAAGCGGAATCGATCACGGTGACAGCGGAAGAAAAGCAGCAGCAGGACGGCGGACAAGCCGCAGCAAAAGAAGCCGCACAGTTTGCCGCGGCAGAGGCTGCCGCCAAGAGCAAGGAAGTCAAGCCTGCGGCTGAGCGCAAGCGCACACGCAATCTGAGCGAGGACAAACGGTTCAAGCTCTTCAGCGGCACGGCTAACCGCCCGCTGGCCGACAAGATCGGCGTCCACATCGGCGTGGCCGTCGGAGAGTCCAAAATTCAACGCTTCGCCGATGGCGAAGTGTACTTCCAGTTGCTTGAGAACGTGCGCGGCGTGGATGTGTTTGTGGTGCAGCCCACATGCTTTCCGGTGGATCAGCACCTGGTGGAGTTATTGGTCATGATTGATGCGCTCAAGCGGGCCTCGGCGGCCAGGATCACGGTGGTGGTGCCCTACTACGGCTACGCCCGCCAGGATCGCAAAGACCGTCCCCGCGTCGCCATCAGCGCCAAGCTCATCGCCGATCTGCTCACCACCGCAGGCGCCAATCGCGCCCTTTTTGTTGACCTGCACGCCGCCCAGATTCAGGGCTTCTTCAATATTCCCGTCGATCATCTCTTCGCCAGTCCCGTGCTGGTCAGCTACTTCCGCGAACTCAACCTGCCCAACCTCACGGTGGTTTCGCCGGATGCAGGCGGCGTGGAACGCGCGCGTTTCTTCGCGCAGAAAATCGGTGCGCCGCTGGCCATTGTGGACAAGCGCCGCACTGACATGAACGTCACTGAAGTCATGCATGTCATCGGCGATGTGAGCGGAAAAAACTGCCTCATCATCGACGACATCATCGACACCGCCGGCACGCTGGTTAAAACCGTGGACGCGCTTTACAACTCCGGCGCGGCTGCCGTCTATGCCTGCGCCAGCCACCCTGTGCTTTCCGGCCCGGCCATTGACCGCATCGCCGCATCGCGCCTGGAACAGTTGGTTGTCACTGACACCATTCCCCTGCGTGAAGCAGCGCAGAAGTTGCCCAAGATTAAAGTGCTCTCCATTGCCGGCCTGCTGGGCGCGGCCATTGAGAGCATCCACATGGAGACCAGCGTAAGTTCGCTGTTCAGCTAAGTTTTCAGTGGTCAGTGATCAGTTGTCAGTTTTCGCTGGTCAGTGATCTGTACCAATAACCAACGGCTTGTTGCCGGAAGTCACCGCTCAGGGGTCCATGTTTTTGCTGACCACTGACCACTGACTACTGACATCTGGCCTTCACAAAGGGAGCGGAGCCACACAGTTGGCAGCAACAAGAGCCGGCTGAAAGCTGACAGCTATAAGCTAATAGCTGCTTTCCGTGCCCGACACCAAGGAAACGAGAGACCGAATGTCTGAAGTAGTCGTAGCCAAGCCCCGTGAGGGCAAGTTCAACAAAAATGCTGCGCGCCGCGTGCGCGTTGCCGGTAAGATTCCCGCCGTTCTGTATGGTTCCGGACACGATCCGGTGGCCGTCGAGGTGGACCCCAAGCAGATTTCCCGGATCCTGTTTTCCGAGGCCGGCCACAACACCATCTTCGACGTTGAAATCGCCGGGCTGCCCACCGCCAAGGCCATGATCGTCGACTGGCAGCGCGAGCCGATCAAGGACCAGCTGATCCACATCGACCTCAAGCGCATTGCCCTGGACAAGGTGCTCCGCGTCAAAGTGCGCGTCAAGCTGCAGGGCGTTCCGGTCGGCGTCAAAACCGCCGGCGGCATCCTGGACCAGGTGTTGCGCGAAGTCGAAATCGAGTGCCTGCCTGCCGACATTCCCGCCAACATCGCGGCGGACGTCAGCAATCTGGCCCTGTACGATTCCCTGCGCATCAGCGATCTGCCCCACTCCGGCTCCATCAAGTTCCTCAACGCTGAAGACGCCACCGTTGCTCACGTGGTTTCCATCCGCGAGGAAGCGCCCACTCCGGCAGAGACTGAGGCGGCCGCCGTTGCTGCGGCAACCGCTGCTACCGCCGCCGCTGCTGAACCCGAGGTTGCCAAGAAGGGCAAGACGGACGATGCGGCCAAGAAGCCCGAGGCGAAAAAGTAAGTCTTGGCAGAGGCAAGTGAGTCCGGCCGGCGGTGCCCGTTTCTTGTAGTCGGGTTGGGCAACCCCGGGCCCGAATATCTGTGGACCCCGCATAACGCGGGGTTCATGGCCATCGACCGCATCGCCCAGCAAGAAGGGGTTGTGGTCCAGAACCGGCGCTGCCGGGCCGTTACCGCTACCTGCCGCATGGCAGGCCGCGAAGTGGTCCTGGCCAAGCCGGAGACCTTTATGAACCTGAGCGGCCTTGCAATTGCCGCCCTGGTTCAGGAGTTTGAAGCGGACCCTGCGCGGGATTTGCTCGTCATTCACGACGAGCTCGACCTGGCGCTGGGCACCTTCAAGATCAGGGAACGCGGTTCGCCGGCGGGGCACAACGGAGCCCGTAGCGTTACCAGCGCCCTGGGTACTCAGGAGTGGTTGCGCCTCCGCATCGGCGTAGGTCCGGATTTACCTACGGAAGCCATTGCGGCAGGCGCCGGGCGTTCGGGCAAGGATTATCTGCTCTCGCCCTTGCGCAAGGCGGATTTGACGATTCTGGACGAGGTGCTGGACCGGGTGGCAACCGCCACGCGGCGCATTCTCGAACTGGGGCCGGCAGCCGCCATGAACGAGTTCAACCGCCGCGAGCGAAACGGCCCGGCGGAAGAGTAACAAACAGGGAACAGGCCTGAAAGTCTGATTTCCCTGACGAATCAAGTGAGGCCGCCAGGGTTGGCGGCAATGGCTGGAGCCGGCAAGGCTCCGGCGGAAAAGGAATCATGATGTCCCGTGTGTATGAGGTTATGTTCATCGTTCGGCCCGATGTGACCGAAGAAGATGCCGACAAGCTGATCGCCGGCTTCTCCGCCACCGTCACTGGTGGGGGTGGGGTGATCAAGTCTGTTGAAAAGATGGGGCGGCGCAAGCTCGCTTACATGGTGCGCAAGTTCAACGACGGCAACTATGTCCTGCTGACCATTGAGGCCAACGGCGCCGGGGTGCTCGAACTCGAGCGCCGTCTGCGCGTCACTGAGCCGGTGATCAAGTTCATCACCGTGCGCATCGACGAGGAAGAAAAGCGCCTGGCCAAGGTGAAGGCCCTGCGCGGCGTCCGCCGTTCTGCAACCCCGGTTGCCGTTGCGGCTCCAGCCCCCGTTGCCGCTCCCGTCGCAGCGCCCGTCGAAGCCCCGGTCCCGGCAGATGTTGCCGAGCCCGCTCAGGCCATCGTCTAGCAGCGTTGCCGCAGCTTGCCCTGACCGGCCCTTCTTGTTGGGCAGCCGGTCCCGGCCCGTTCCAGTGATCCATTTGTCCCGCCGCGCCCAAGGGCCATCGCGGGACCGAAGAGAGTAAAGAGGAAACAGTATGTCAGATGAGACTCAAGCAAAGGCGCCTGAAACCGGCGCAAGTGCAGCACCCCAAGCCACCTCGGCTCCGGAATCCACCCCGGCTTCGAGCTCTGGGCCTGGTTCCAGCTCAGGTTCCAGTTCAGGTCCCCGCTCCGGCGGACGGCCTGGCGGCGGCCCTGGCGGGCGCCCCTCCGGCGGTCCCGGCGGACGCGGCAAGTTCTTCCGCCGCAAAAAGGTCTGCAAGTTCTGCACTGAGAAAATTGACGCCATTCCCTACCGCGATGTCCGCCTGCTGCAGGGCTTCGTGGCAGAGCGCGGCAAGATCGTGCCCCGGCGGCTCACCGGCGTTTGCACCACTCACCAGCGCCGCCTCACCCGCGCCATCAAGCAGGCCCGGAACATCGCCCTGCTGCCGTTCGCAACACGGCACTAACCATCGGCTGCTCTTCCGCTGCTCTCGGGCGTCCCATCCTTCACGGCTTTTGCGAAGGGTGGGAGTAGAAGCTCTTTGGCGGAAGGCGATAAAGTGGATGCCGAACTAGAACCGGGCGCGGCGCGCTTTGGCTTGTCCCTCCTGTCCTGTTAGGCAGGACGAGCCCACAGCGCTGGCCGCACCAATGGAGAATCACCATGGAAGTCATTCTGAAGGAAGACGTAGCTAATCTGGGACACCGCGGAGACGTGGTTAAGGTCGCGGACGGCTATGCACGCAACTTTCTGCTGCCCCGCAAAATGGCGCTGCAGGCCACCCTGCAAAACAAGGCCGTCGTTGAGCAGATGAAGACCGCAGCTGCCCGCCGCTCCGCTTCTGAAAAGGCCGTGGCTGAGGAGTTGGTCACCAAACTCGAGCCCGTCGCGCTCAGCTTTACCCGCAAGTCGGGTGAAGCAGGACACCTCTTCGGCTCCGTCACCTCGGCTGATATTGCTGCCGCTCTTGAGGCCAAAGGCTTTGAGATCGATCGCCGCAAGATTCAGTTGGACGAGTCGCTCAAGACCGTGGGCGATTTCACCGTCGCCATCAAGCTCTACCGCGAAGTCACCGCGCACATCAAGGTTACGGTCCTGGCTGAAGCTTCTGCTGAAGTATCTGCCGATGCCGTTGCTGAAGTTGCCGAGCCCGTCGCGGAAGAAGCCCCCGCAGCCGAGTAGCTCCAACCCTTCTCAACCCACGCCCGCCTCCCGGTTCGCCGGGGGGCGGTGTGCGTTTCAGTCTGCCGCGCCCACCATCGCCAGCGGCCGGTTCCGGTCCGTGCGCAGCGTAGGCACTGCCGCCAGCAGGCTCTTTGTATAAGCGTGCTCCGGCGCTGTCAGCAGCCGCGCGCTGGGCCCCGTCTCCACCACCACCCCCGCCCGCATCACCGCCACCCGGCTCGCCACCTGCCCCACCACCGCCAGGTCGTGGGAGATGAACAGCATCGCCAGCCCATATTGTTGCTGCAACTCCCGCAGCAGCTCCAGCACTTGCGCCTGCACCGTCACGTCCAGCGCTGTGGTCGGCTCGTCTGCAATCAGCAGCCGCGGCCGGTTGATCAGCGCCATGGCAATCAGTATGCGTTGCCGCTGCCCGCCTGAAAACTGGTGCGGATAGTCGCCGTAGCGCCGCGCCGCATCGGGAAGCGCCACCGCCTCCAGCGCCGCAATCGTCCTGCGCTTCGCCTCCCGCCCCGTCCAGGCGGCCGAATGTGCCTCGGCGCTTTCTGCCACCTGCCGTCCGATCGTCATCACCGGGTTCAGCGCCGTCATCGGCTCCTGGAAGATCATGGCGATCTCCTTGCCGCGCAGCCGCCGCAGCGCGCTCTCGCGCAGCCGCAACAGATCGATCCCGGCCTCATCTATATTGTCCAGGCTGCCTGCCGTTTCTTTGCCGCGCCACAGAATCTGCCCCGCCACCTGCGCCGCCGGTCCCAGCAGCCCCAGGATCGCCAGCGCCGTGGCGCTTTTGCCCGACCCCGACTCCCCCACCAGCCCCAGAACTTCGCCCTCATTCACCTGCAAACTGACGCCGCGTACCGCCTCCGTAGCCCCAAAACGTACCTCTAAATCGCGAATTTCGAGCAGTTCAGCCATGGATTTATCCTAGTCTACGGATATTCGGGAATGCCTTTCTATGGAACCATATATATTGATAGAAATTCCGGCTCCGCCCGCAAAAGCCGGCAAATTCCCAGCCCTTGACACGGACGCCAAAGCGGGTATCGCCATACCGCTCCGGAAGGACATTTGATAATCGTTTACATGGGCCGGATTTAACCATTCTGATGCCTCTGGAAGTTGCCCGGACCCGCTTCACGCCGAGCGCATAAATATATCTGAAATGAATCACTTGCAGGAAGAGATGCCGTTGGCCGGCTCGTTCTGCGCCCCGCTCTTTCGGCGCCATCAAAATTACTACCAAAAACCGGGGGAAATACATCTTGACAATTGATGGTTCATCCGTTAGCCTTCCGTACGAATGTTGTGTGCGCGATATTCGTATCGCGGACGCGTGCATTTGTTTGTACGTAGCAATGAGGAGGCAGTGTGAAGAAAATTAGCAGACTGTATACGGCTATGAAGCAGCAAAAAGCCGTAAGCGCGGGTGTCATGTGCTTAGTCGCCATGATGTTCGTCTGTATTTTCAGCACCGTCGCGTTCGCACAGAACGACGTCGGAACAATCGTGGGTGTGGTTGCGGATCAGTCCGGAGCCGTCATTCCCAACGCAACAGTCGTACTACTCAACGAAGGCACGCTCCAGGCGCACACCGTTCTCTCGGATGCTTCCGGACGTTATACCGCTCCCAACCTTTCGCCCGCGGTTTATACCGTTACGGTTACGGCGACTGGTTTCGAGAAGTATATTTCCGCCCACAACACCCTCCGGTCAAACAGCACGGCAGAAATCGATGCCAAGTTGGCCATCGGTGCTGCCAGCCAGACCGTTCAGGTCACTGACACCGCCCAGGTCCTCGAGACTCAGTCCTCGGCAGTGCAGAGCCAGGTCACCGGCAACCAGATCATCAAGCTGGAATTGAACGGCCGCAACCCGATTTACATGACGCAGTTCAACCCTGGCGTCACCGGCACCACAACCCTCGGTGACTTCAACTGGTCCATGAGCAGCGGCGACTCGTTCAACATCAACGGCGCCCGTTCTCAGGACGTCGAGTACTGGATTGACGGCGCGCCGGCAGTCCGTACCCGTGACGACGGCGAAATCATTGCCGGCGCCAACTCGGACGCAGTTCAGGAAATGCAGGTCATGACGGCTGACTACTCGGCCGAATACGGCACCGGTTCCGGCGCCGAGGTCCGCATCGTCACCAAGAGCGGCACCCATGACTTCCATGGTGGCATGTTCGAGTACCTCCGCAACACGGCCTTGATCGCCAACACCTGGTCGCGTAAACTCAGCCCCATTACCAGCTACACCTCTCCTTTCCGTTACAACGACTTCGGTTTCTACGTCGGTGGCCCGGTCTGGATTCCTAAAAACCCCATGTTCGCCAAGACCCGCGACAAGGTCTTCTTCTTCATCAACGAAGAGTGGTTCCGTTATCGCCAGGTGGGCACCAACACCGCGACGGTTCCGACCAACCTTATGCGTCAGGGCAACTTTACTGAGTTGGCCACCTCGAATCCCTATGGCTACCTCCTGAACGGTGTGGCTACAGGCGGCGCGCCGGGTACAACTACCCCGAGCACTACCTACAACCCCCACATCCTCATTGATCCCTCCACTTGCTATGTGGCAGGCGTCTATAACCAATCGGCCTGCACACCGTATGGCGGCGTTGCAACTCCGACCAATACCATCCCCGGATACGCTGCGGTAACCACCCCCGGCGGCGAAATCACCGGCAAATTCACGGGCAATGCTATACCGAACAGCGCCAACGGCATGGCTTTCATCGCTGCTTATCCGTATACGACCACCGGGTTCCAGTCCGGATCCAGCAACTTTGAAATCGCTATGTTGAACGTGCAGAACCAGCGCAAGGGCCAGTACAACCTGGACATCCTTGCCACGCCCAACAACCACATCGAGTTCCGCCGTTCTGACAACTCGTGGTGGCAGTATGCTCCTCTGAATGGAACCTTCAACCTGGTTCCCCTCACCTACGTTCGCCCCAACCAGACCAATGCTCTGGGTTGGGAGTGGACCATCCGGCCGACCATGATCAACGAAGCTCGTCTTAGCGTCAGCGACGACGACGTCTATATCGCGATCGGTGCGGGCGGAACGGGCGGCTATCAGCGCTCGAACTTTGGTTGGAATTTCCCGTACATCTTCAGCGGCGCCAAAACCGCTCCCAACAAGATTCCTACCGGCACTCTGAGCGGCTTCACGCAGATTCAGGGCACCGCGTATCCCTCTCACTCCTCTGGCATCATCTACGCCATCTCGGACTCCTTGACCAAGGTCTGGGGCAATCACACCCTGAAGTTCGGTTTCTACGGAAACAAGATGGGTGAGAACGACAACGACCAGATCAACGTCTCCACAGTCCCCGGCGGCGCCAGCAACCAGAACGGCACCTTCACTTCATCGGATCTCCGCGTTGGTTACGGTCCTACCACCAGCGTAGCCTTGGCCAACGAAATGTTGGGCATGTCGGATACCTACAACGAAATCGGCCAGAGGGCTTTCACCGTCTGGCGCGGCAAAATGTTCGAGTACTTTGCCCAGGACAACTGGCAGGTAACTCCCAAACTCCACATGGACTACGGTCTACGTTTGACCACGGTTCTTCCTCCCTTCGCCACGTGGGGCAATGCGGATTACTTTGATCCCGCATCTTACAGCGCAGCAACGGCGCCCAAGGTCAACTCGGCCACCGGTTTAGTTGACACCACTGTGAGCACCAACCCGTTTGACGGCATGGTGAATCCTGGATTCTCAGCCTTCCCGGCAGCGGCCACCTATCAGAACCGCGTTCCTGCGGCTGCAAATCCAACCGTGGGCTCCATCTATTGCGAAAACGAGCCTTGCTCAAACCTGTTCCATCCGGAAATGCGTAAAGGGTATGTAAACAGGTCCAACGAAATTCAGCCGCGTTTCGGCCTCGCCTACCAGATGAGCCCCTCGTCCGTCATTCGTGCCGGCGCCGGGCGCTTCACGCAGGACAAGCTGATCGTCGACAACGTCTTCCCGGGCGGCAACTCGCCGTTCCAGCCCACCAGCACCATCGCCTCAAACGCTGCTGCTTCTACTCCCTTCCAGCAGATGGAGAACGTCAGCTCGGGTCTGTCATCAGCCGTTTATCCCGCGCTCACCATCACCACCATGGGCAAGAAACTGTTGCCTCCTTCCCGCTACGTATGGAATATTTCGTTCCAGCAGGAGTTGAACAGCCTGAAGTCAGTGGTTACGGTCGCCTATGTCGGAGCGGTCGGCAATCACAACTGGGGCGTTTATGACATCAACCAGCCTCAGGCGGGCGCAGTGCAGGCCAACCCGGGCGTCAACGTTGCAGCTCTTCGTCCCTATGTTGGATACAACTCCATTCAGCAGATGCAGAGCAACGCAAACTCCAGGTACAAGGGTCTCCAGTTCTCATGGAACACCCACTTTACCGGTGGTTCCACCCTGTCCGCTGCTTGGTCGTTGGCCAACACCTCGGATAACGGTTCGAACTATCACGACATCCACCCTGACACCTACTACAACAAGAACCTCTGGGGCCAGGCTGATTACAACATCAAGAGCTCCATCATGATCAACTACGTTTATGCTCTCCCCTTCTTCAAGGGTCAGCATAACCTTGCCGGCGAAACTCTCGGCGGTTGGGAAATCAGCGGAGCCGATCAGATGCAGACCGGAACACCCAGCAGCGTCGCAGTCGGCAACGATTATGCCGGCGTCGGCGAACAGGGCAGCATGAGCAACGCAGGTGAATTCTGGGCCAACACCGGCGTCCCCGGACTGGCCAAGGGATTTGCCGGTCCTTCCGGTGCAGCAGGTAGCCCGCAGTGGTTTACGGGATGCGCAGTTGGCAACTCCAGCAAGTGCACCAACGTGAACTTCACCGCGCCTGTTTCCGGAACTTTCGTCACTCAGAATCAGATCCGTAACATCATCAACAACCCTGGAATTCAGGACTGGAACCTCTCCGCCATCAAGACTTTCCCGATCAACGAGAGCAACGCGTTCGAGTTCCATGCTGAAGTCTATAACTTCATCAACCACCCGAACTGGAGTGGCGCCAACTTCAACCCGACTTCGTCTCAGTTCGGCGAAGTCACCAGCAAGACTGGCCTCGTTCGCACCATCCAGGTCGGTGCAAAGTATCGCTTCTAGTTAGTTGCGTTACTGCAATAAAGGCATGAGGGAGTGTGGAATGCGGGTAACCGCGGGAAGCATTCCCTCAGGCCTGAAATACAAGCATTTGTTGATTGAAAGGCGGGGCGAAAGCCCCGCCTTTTCATGCAATCTGTTTGCCCTTCCCTGCGGCTTCCGCCGCACCAATGGCACAAGAGCAACTCCACCAACAATATTGGGATGAGCGGCCTTCGAAAGCCAAGGCTTTCGGTGGCTGTAAAACTTCGCGAAGTACTGTACCGCTAGAGCATTTCGGAATTGGCGTAGCCCCAAGCTGTGCGCTCAGCTGGCTTTTACCTGACCGGCCCCGGCGACAGATCTGCTGGATCTTCGCTGTGCGTCCTGAAGGGCAAAACCACCTGCAACAAATCGTAAAAGGCGTACGTCTATTCTAAAAATGTCCAAATGATTGCCGAGGCTGTCTATGAATCGAGATGTGCATTTGTCGAACGATCGCAATACCCACCGCGCCACAATGCAATGCGGCAAGTGGTGCTCGCGCTTATTTTGTCTTCTTGCCTTGCCGGTAGCTCTTTTCGTCATGATGAGCACGGTCCATGCTCAAACCATGCAGTCCCCTGACATCACCAAGGTCCCAACCCTCTATGTCGTTCCCTACGCCCACCTCGACACCCAATGGCGCTGGGAATTTCCGCAGTCCATCAGCGAGTACCTGCTGAAGACCATGCGCGTCAACTTCACTTACATCGATAAGTATCCGCACTATGTCTTCAATTGGACGGGCGCCAACCGCTACCGCCTGATGAAGGAATATTATCCCGGTGATTACGCCCGGATGAAGCAGTACATCGCGGATGGCCGCTGGTTCCCGGCCGGCTCCTCGGTTGAAGAAGGGGACGTCAATCTCCCCAGCGCCGAAGGCATCTTCCGCCAGGTCCTCTACGGCAACACCTACTTCCGCAATGAATTCGGCAAGGCCAGCTACGAATTCATGCTGCCTGACTGCTTTGGCTTTCCCGCCTCCCTGCCCAGCATCCTGGCCCACGCAGGCGTAAAAGGCTTTTCTACCCAGAAGCTCAGCTCCGGCTGGCAGCCCTCGCCGCTCGTCGGCGGTCCTGACTCGCCTGAAGAGACTCCGGTCGGCATCCCGTTCAACGTAGGTCTCTGGGTAGGCCCCGATGGCAAAACCATCCTTGCGGCTCTCAACCCCGGAGGCTACGGCAGCAACGTATACACCGATCTCAGCAAGGCGCCCCCGCCGCCTCCCCCGCCGCCGGTTTTGACGGCCGAGGAAAAGGCCAAGCTCACCCCGCAGCAGCTCCGCTTCATGGAGCGCCCCAGGGAGATGGAGCAGAATTGGGTCCAGCGCATCGCCCTGGATGGCATGATCACTGGCGTCTTCGCCGACTATAAATATGTAGGCACCGGCGATATCGGTGGCGCCACGCAGGAAGCTACCGTCAAGATGCTCGAAGCCATCGTGACCAAGAGCGACACCGTGCTGCCGGCCCAGCCCCGCTTCGGTTTCGGCGGCGGACCGGGAGCCACACCGCCCCCCGCGCCCACAGGCCCCGTAGTCAAGGTCGGCGAGGGGCCCATCCACGTGATGGAGACCGCTGCGGACCAGATGTTCAACGACATCACCCCCGAACTGCAAACCCGTATGCCGCAGTATAAGGGCGATCTCGAACTCATCAATCACTCTGCCGGGTCTTTGACCTCGCAGGCCTATCACAAGCGCTGGATCACCGAGAACGAAAACCTCGCCGACGCCGCGGAAAAAGCCTCCATCGCCGCGGAGTGGATGGGCGGCCGCGCGTATCCTCAGAAGCGCCTCAACGATGCCTGGATGCTTGAGCTGGGCGGACATTTTCACGACACCGGCGCCGGCACCGCAACCCCGCGCGCCTATGAGTTTGCCTGGAACGACGACTTGATCGCAGCCAATCAGTTTGCCGCGGTCCTCACCAGCGCCACCACCTCCATCGCCTCCGGCCTCAACAGCCAGGCAAAGGGAATTCCGGTGGTCGTCTACAACTCCCTCAACATCGAGCGGCAGGACCTGGTTTCGGCCACCATCGCCTTCCCGGCTGGCGCGCCCACTGCTGTCCGTGTCACCGGCCCGGATGGAAAAATCGTCCCGTCGCAGGTAGAAGACGGCAAAGTCCAGTTCCTGGCCAAGGCTCCCTCTGTCGGCTTCGCCGTCTATGACGTGCAGACCGCCGATAAGCAGACGCCGAATCCGGAACTGAAAGTAACCAAATCCACCTTGGAAAACGCCCGCTACCGCGTGCAACTCAACGCCGCCGGCGACGTCTCCAGCATCTATGACAAGAGCACCAGCAAGGAACTGCTCTCGGCTCCCATGCAGCTGGCCATCTCCACCGATAATCCCAAACAGTACCCGGCCTGGAATATGGACTTCGACCAGGAACAGGCTGCGCCGCGCGCCTTTGTCAGTGGTCCCGCCAAGATCCGGATCAAGGAAAATGGCCCCGTCCGTGTCTCTCTTGAAGTGACGCGCGAGACCGAAGGCTCCAAGTTCGTTCAGACCGTCAGCCTCTCGGCCGGCGACCCGGGCAATCACGTTGAATTCAGCAACGCGATCGACTGGAGAACCCTGAACGCGAACCTCAAGGCAACCTTCCCACTGGCGGCATCAAATCCCAATGCCACCTATAACTGGGAAGTTGGCACCATTCAGCGCCCCAATGCTTTTGAGCGGTCGTTTGAAGTTGCTTCTCATCGCTGGATCGATCTGTCCGACAAGAGCGGTAGCTTCGGAGCAACCATTCTCAGCAACTTCAAGAATGGCTCCGACAAGCTGAATGACAACACCATTCGCCTCACGCTCGTGCGCTCTCCCGGCATGCAGCCCACCACCAACGGCCGTCCAGCCGGATACACCGACCAGGCAAACCAGGACTGGGGTCATCACGACATCGTCTTCGGTTTGGCTGGACACGCAGGCGACTGGCGTCAGGCCCAGACCGATTGGCAGGGCTACCGCCTCAACAATCCCCTCATCGCATTTGAAGCGACCAAGCACCCCGGCCCGTTGGGCAAGAGCTTCTCGCTTGTGCATCTGAACAATGCCCGCATCCGCGTTTTGGCTCTCAAAAAGGCCGAAGCGGACGACGAGATTGTTCTCCGCATGGTGGAACTCGACGGAAAACCGCAGCCGGACGTACGCGTCACGTTTGCTGCTCCTGTCGTTGCCGCCCGCGAAATGAACGGCCAGGAATTGCCTCTTGGCCCCGCCACCATCACCGACGGCGCACTCGCCACGTCCTTCACCGCGTATCAGCCGCGCACCTTTGCGCTCAAGCTCGCCGCGCCCACCGTTACCCTGGCTTCGGTCAAGTCTGAATCGGCCAAGCTGAAATACGATCTGGCCATCGCCAGCAATGACGACACCAAAACCGAGGGCGGCGGTATCGACGGCAAGGGTGCTGCTATCCCGGCCGAGATGCTTCCTTCGCAGCTCGACATCGACGGTGTGCAGTTCCAGCTTGCTCCTGCAGGTACCGGAAAAGCCAACGCCGTGGTTGCCAAGGGCCAGAGCATCGCCCTGCCCGCAGGCAAATTCAACCGCGTCTATATCCTGGCAACTGCCGCGGATGCGGATCAGAAAGCTGTATTCCATGCCGGCAGCAAAACCGCGGAGCTGAACATTCAGTACTGGGGTGGATTTATCGGCCAGTGGGATACGCGCATCTGGAAGAACCAGCCGGTACATGACTGGGCCACCTCGGCCAATCATGAGGCATGGCCTCCCGCGGATATGCAGGTGCGTGAAACCCGCGCTCCCTCGCCGCGCTACCCCGAAGAGTATGTCGGGCTCCAGGCAGGCTACATCAAGCCGGCCAGCCTGGCCTGGTATGTCTCCCACCATCACACTGCTGCAGGGCTCAATGAGCCTTATCAGTACTCCTACATCTTCGCGTACTCCATCGCTGTTCCTGCCGGTACGCGCACCCTCACGCTTCCCAACAACAGCAAGGTGCTCGTACTCGCTGTAGCCGTTGGCGAAGACAGTCCTGAACTCAAACCCGCGACTCCGCTCTTTGACACCTTGGGCGCCACGGAGCCGCCGGCAACCATTGAAAAGGCAGCCAAGTAGTGAACGCTGAAAACCATGGGATCCACCAGGGACTCATGGCAAGTAACCAGTAGCAATGTTTGCATCGCAGCGGTAACAACGTTGCCGGGCACAGGACCTCAAGTGAATGAGTCCTGTGCCCATTTTCTTGCGCCTGAATGCCAGCGTGAAACCCTGTCCAATGAGTCCTGCACAAGGAGCCAATCAGCCCTGGGCAGGCGGGCCTTTGTTTCCGCCGCGCCTTTTTCAAGGGTTATACCTGCAATGACAACTATTTGACCGCATCCCTTGTGCCCTATCGCGGCAAACCTTAATAATGAAGCGGGTGGAGGAGCTTGCACGCTCCCTTCGCCCAATCTGAGATTACAGGATCGCTTGAATGTCTGACCTTTCGAACGAGATAGCTTCCTTGCTGCAAAAGATGCGCAGCGCCACGGTTACCGTTTTCGGCGACTTTTGCGTGGACGCCTACTGGAGCCTGAGTGAATCGGAGCCTGAGATATCGGTCGAGACGGGCCTTCCCATTCGCCGTGTCATGACGCAGCGCTACTCTCTCGGCGGGGCCGGCAACGCGCTTGCCAACATCACGGATATTGGAGTAGGTTGTGTGCGCGCTGTCGGTGTGGCAGGCACAGACATCTTCGGCGAAAAGATGCGCAGCCTGCTCTCCGTTCGCGGAACCGACATGTCCGGCTTCCTTGCCGATGACGCCTGGCAGACCATGGTTTACACCAAGCCATGCTTCGGCGCGCGCGAAGACAGCCGCATTGACTTCGGTGCATTCAACACGGTCAGCCCCGGGCTCTTTGAAAATCTCATGCGCAATCTTGAATCCGCTGCCAGCAAGAGCGATGTAGTGATTCTGAATCAGCAGATTCCCGGCGGCCTCACTTCGCCGGTCATGATCGAGCGCATTAACAAGATCATTGCAGCCAATCCCAAGGTGATTTTCCTCGTCGATTCGCGGCACTATCCGGAGAAGTACAAGGGCGGCGCCATGAAGCTCAACATGAGCGAAGCCGCGCGTCTGTTGGGTGAAGACTCTGAAGCCTCCTTCTCCGAGGCTCGCGCCAAAGACTTTGCCCAGCGCATCAGCCGCAACTCCGGCAAGCCCGCCTTCATCACGCGCGGCGAGTTCGGCCTGGTGGTTTCGTACGACGCCGAAACCTTTATCATCCCCGGCTTGCAAATCATTGAGCAGGTCGATCCCGTCGGCGCCGGCGACACGGTTGTCTCCGCGCTTGCCGCATCGCTCGCTGTCGGCGCTTCTCCGGTCAAGGCTGCTGAACTGGCGAACATCGCCGCCATGATTACCGTGAAGAAACTGCAGACCACGGGCACCGCTACTCCTGCCGAGATTCTCGCCGCTATTCCGGGGTTGAATTACATCTTCCGTCCGGAGCTGGCTAACTCACCACGGCACGCGCACTACATTCCGGGTACTGAAATTGAGGTCGTCGGAGACGCGCCTGCCGACCTGGCCATCAAGCACTGCATCTTCGATCACGATGGCACGCTCTCCACGCTGCGCGAAGGTTGGGAAAAAATCATGGAGCCCATGATGCTCCATGCCATCCTCGGCAAGCAGTATGACACTGCCGACGACGATACCGTGGAACGCATCCGCGATGAGGTCAAGCAGTTCATTGACCGGACGACGGGCATCCAGACACTGGTGCAGATGGTAGGCCTGGTCGATCTGGTCAAGCACTTCGGCTTCGTTCCCGCGGATGAAATTCTCGACGAGCACGGTTACAAGCACATCTTCAACGTCGAGTTGCTCAAGATGGTGAATGGCCGTGTGGAAAAGTTACGCAAGGGAGAACTCGAGTCAACAGACTTCCAGATCAAGAACGCGGAGAAGCTGCTGCATGAGCTGCACAGGCGCGGCGTGAAAATGTACCTGGCCAGTGGAACGGACGAAGCTGACGCCAAAGCGGAAGCCGCGGCGATGGGGTATGCCCACTACTTTGAAGGGCGCATCTTTGGCTCCGTGGGCGACGTCAACGTGGAAGCCAAGAAGATAGTTCTGGAAAGGATCATCCGGGAGAACAACCTGGCCGGCCACGAGTTCGCTACCTTCGGCGACGGTCCGGTGGAACTTCGTGAAACCAAGCGCCGCGGCGGTCTGTGCATCGGCGTGGCCAGCGATGAGTTGCGCCGCAACAGCCTGAACCTGTCCAAACGCAAGCGGCTGATCCGCGCGGGTGCCGATCTGATTATTCCCGACTTCAGCCAGCTGCCGGCGATTCTGAAAGTTATGCAGTTAGACAAGTACCCGATCATCGGGAGCTAAGAACCCATCAAGGAGAAGCGATGAAGCTTCAGGGTCCGCGTAGATTAACCATCCCCGCAATGCGCGCCGGGTGCGGCCGGCTTGTTGCGGAGAGCATCAGTGAGTGTTTGCATGTGGGTGGCGCCGGCAGATATTGTGCCTGGCCTCTCCACTCCCGAAACTCTTGAACGCTCACTGATAGCCTGAAAGGAGTACTACCTCGTGTATCCTCAGTTCGATCGATTCCGTCTCCAGACACGCAGTCTTCAGGTGCGCCCTAACAAGGTCCAGATCGTTCGCGATGCCATTACCCTGGAAGCGAAGCCGCGGCCTCTTTCTGAGGCATCGGCTGCATCTTTGCTGGAGTGCGCGGTACGCATTCGCGCCGCCAGGGCTGCGGGCCGTCCCGTGGTTCTGGCATTTGGCGCACACACCATCAAGAATGGCCTCTCGCCCGTGCTCATCGAACTTATGAGGCTTGGCTGGATTACTCTGTTGGCAACCAACGGAGCCGGTATCATCCATGATTGGGAATTTGCGTTCCAGGGTGCAAGCAGCGAAGACGTGCGATCCAATGTTGACCGCGGCCAATTCGGGATATGGGAAGAGACGGGATTCAATATCAACCTTGCACTATTGGTTGGAGCCTATGAAGGGCTCGGCTACGGTGAAGCGGTCGGCAAAATGATTTCACGGGACGGGCTCGACATACCCGAACCTGAAAGGTTGTTGGCCACGGCTCACGACCGCGTGAATCAAAACGCGGATATCGCCGCCGCAGCCATCGACCTTCTCGGCGCCATTGAGAGATTCAAGATAAAGCCGGGATTTCTTTCCATCCCGCATCCATTCAAGAAATACAGCGCGCAAGCTGCTGCCTTTGACCTTGGTATTCCATTTACGGCCCATCCCATGTTCGGCCATGACATCATTTACACGCATCCGCTCAACAATGGAGCGGCAATCGGCCGCACGGCGCAGCGGGACTTTCTTGCTTATGCTGAACAGATCCACCATCTGGAAGGCGGTGTCTATCTTTCCGTTGGATCTGCGGTCATGTCGCCTATGGTCTTCGAGAAATCGCTCTCCATGTCTCAAAACGTCGAACTGCAGGAAGGCCGCAAAATTACGAATCATTACATTGCGGTCGTTGACCTTGCAGAGAGCAACTGGGATTGGAAGAATCTCGGTGAGCCGCCAAGTGACAATCCCGCATACTACTTGCGCTACTGTAAGACGTTCAATCGCATGGGTGGCGCCATGCGCTACATTTGCGCGGATAATCGCGATTTCCTGCTTGCACTTCTGCAGGAACTCCGGTGACAAGCATGAGCTGCAAAATTTTCGCTACCGCCGTCAGGCTCAACGGTTCGCCCCGGCCTATCGCTATGAATCGCCGCTCTTGCCACGGGCCGTTAAACACGCAATTCGTTTCATTTAATCTTTCAGAGAAAGTGGTGCAGGCATGAGTCAAACGGATGCTGCAGACCTTCTTCATCGCAACGTAGAGGAGCTTCGTGCGTTGCTGGCGCAGATTGCCGGAATGGGCGCGGAGATTGCCGCTGCGGGCAATGGGCTTGCCGCTGCGCTGCTGCGCGGAGACAAACTGCTGGCCTGCGGCAACGGCGGCAGCGCCGCGGACGCATCGCATCTGACCACGGAATTTGTGTGCCGCTACAACAAGGACCGACGGCCCTATGCGGCGATCTCGCTGGCCACGCACGGCGGCGACCTGACGGCCATCGGCAACGACTACGACTTCCAGGATATTTTCTCGCGGCAGATCGAGGCCTTTGGCCGTCCGGGCGATGTGCTCATGGCCTTTACCACCAGCGGGCGAAGCGAGAATGTGCGCCGCGCTCTGGTGGCCGCAAAAAAACAAGGGCTGCTGACCATCGCATTACTCGGCAAGGACGGCGGTGTGTGCACCGGCCTGGCAGATATTGAATTCCTTGTCCGCGGCACGACCACGGCACGCATACAGGAAGCGCACCAGTTGCTCCTGCACACCATTTGCGAACTGGCTGAAGAACAGCTTTAAGAGGAGAAGTTATGCTGACTGAGGAAACCGTATTTTGTCAGCCGTCCTGGGTCATGCAGAGCAACGCTGTCCGCATGGCGGTTACGCATACTGGCGGCCACATGGGTCCGGTCAATTTCGACCTTTCTCAAACTCCATCGATGCAGCCGTTTCATATCAGCCCGTGGCAGTGCGAAGATCATTCGTACCTCGACGGCCGCTCTGAAGCGGTGCTGCGCGGAGACTTGTTCTGCCTCCCCTTCGGCAAAGCCGATCCCGGCGATGGAACGCCGTCGCATGGCCGGACTGCCAGCGCTCTCTGGTCGTTGGGCGGTCACCGCTCCGCGGCCGGCGTGCAGGAGCTCAGCATTCACATGGAGAATGCGCTGCACTCCGCCAGCGTAAAGCGTGAGTTTTACCTGCGCGACGGAGAGAATATTATTTACGACCGCACCACCATCAGCGGTCTCGATGGCGCATACACCATGGGCCACCATGCCGTGCTGCGCGTGCCGGCGCAAGAGGGCGGCCTGCTGGTATCCACAAGCAAGCTGAAGTTCGCCATGACATTTCCCCGGCCATTCGGCGACCCGGCTGAAGCCGAGTATCAATCGCTCGCCATCCATGCGGAGTTCACCGATCTTAGTTCGGTGCCTTCCTTCTTCAGGGACTTTCCCAACGCGGACTGCAGCCGCTATCCCGCACGCCGCGGATTTTCCGATCTGCTGCAAATCGCGGTCGAGGCAGAGCAGGGAAAACCTGCATGGTCGGCCGCCGTCAACAGCACCGAGGGCTATCTCTGGTTCTCCCTGCGCGACCCCGGCCTGCTGCCCTCTACGGTCCTCTGGATCGAAAACGGCGGCCGACATCGTCCCCCGTGGAATGGCCGCAATTCCTCTCTCGGCGTCGAGGACGTTTGCGCGTATTTCGACACCGGAAGCGAATCTTCCGGCGCGGCGAATCCCTTCTCCGAGCGCGGCATCAAGACCGTGCAGACATTCAAGAGCGATGTGCCTGTGAGCGTTGCTTATCTTCAAGGCGCAGTGCGCACGCCTCCCGGCTTTACGCATGTCCGCTCCGTGCGCTGCGAAGATTCGCGCATCACGCTTGCCGATGCGTCCGGCAAGGAAGTATCCTGCGCCGTGCGCTCGGGCTTTGTCTTCGGCGAAAAGCTGTAACTGCGGATTTTGGTTCTAACCTGAGTAAGAAGAACCATATCTCGTATAAGTCCACATTGCCCCGGTCCTTCATAGGTCCGGGGCAATGTTATCTGGCGATAAAAGTGAACTTATACCGGAGTTATTCAATGGACTGGCCACCGGCCACTAACTGATTACTTATCGTCCTCGGCGGTCCGCAGATGCCGCGCCAGCGACCACTTCAACTCGTCGATGCCCTGGCCGGTCACGGCAGAGATGGCGTGGAACTCCAGCTTCCTGCGCTTGACATGAGCCGATAACTTCTTCAACTTGTCGGGATTGGCCGAATCGATCTTGGTGGCGCAGACAATCATGGTTTTGCCGGCCAGGGGATGGTTGGGCAAGGCCGGTTCATCTTCATCGTCCGGAAATCCGTCGAAGTCCGTCTTGATCACTCCGCTGGAAAAGCTGGCTAACTCCTTGTTGATTACCTTGAAGTCCTCGACGGGGTCGAGACGGCCCGACGCGTCCGACACGTCCACCAGGTGGACCAGCAGCCGGGTGCGCTCAATGTGGCGCAGGAACTGCACGCCGAGGCCGGAGCCAAGGTGCGCGCCCTCGATGAGGCCGGGCATGTCGGCAACCACAAACGACTCCTGCTCGGGTTCCTCGCCCACGGTGACCACGCCCAGATTCGGTTCCAGGGTGGTGAACGGGTAGTCGGCGATCTTGGGTCTGGCGGCGGAGATGCGGGAGATGAGGGTGGACTTGCCGGCGTTGGGATAGCCGACCAGACCCACGTCGGCCAGCAGCTTCAGTTCCAGCCGGTAATTGCGTTCCTCGCCGGCGCGGCCCAGTTCGTGCTCGCGCGGAGCCTGGTGGGTACTGGTGGCAAAGTGCTGGTTGCCGCGCCCGCCGCGTCCGCCCTTGGCGATGATCACGCTCTCGTCGGGCTCCTGAAAGTCGTGGATCAGCTCGCCGGTTTCCTGGTCGTAAAGCGCCGTGCCCACGGGCACTTGCAGCACAATCGAGTTGCCGTCGAGCCCGGTGCAGTTGGAGCCCATGCCGTGTTCGCCGCGCTGCGCCTTGTGCTCCGGGTTATAGCGGAAGTGGATCAGGGTGTTGTGGCGCTGCGAGGAGACCATGACCACGTCGCCGCCGTGCCCGCCATCGCCGCCCGAAGGACCGCCACGGGGCACGAATTTCTCGCGCCGGAAGGCCATGCAGCCGTTGCCGCCGTCTCCGGCTTTGACCCGAATTTTTGCTTCATCGATGAACATAGACGACCAGGGAAAAGAAAGTAGGGAACGGGGACCGGCGCGGCCAGTGTGTACTGGCAAGGCTGAATCCAACATGCCGTCTTTTCAGTTTACCGGATGGAGGGCTAGAATCGCTTGCAACTACACTTATAGGTAGACGGGACGGCGGCAAAGCGCTTCGGTTCGCGCTGGCCATTCCGCCCCAATCCGGACCCGCCGCCAGAGCGGGCCGGCAATGCGTGTAGTGTGTTTTCCCGGGTCTGCCGCGAGCAGGTATCTCGATGGCAGCGGTAAGGTGGAGTTGGACGAAGCTGCTCGTGGCGGCTGTGCTGCTGTTTGGCGCGGCGACGGCGGTTTTCGCGCAATCCGCTCCCACTCAGTCCGGCTCCCTCACCGGTAAGCTCACTGATCTGCACTCGGCGCCGCTGGGCGGCGTTTCCCTGGTTCTGCGCAATGAGGCCACCGGCGCCGTGGCGCGCTCCACCACAGCCAGGAATGGAACCTACCGCTTCACCGGACTGAACGCCGGAGACTACACCCTCGAGGCTGAGAGCAATCGGCTCGGCCGCGGACAGGTGGAAGGCATCGTGGTGGATGCAGGCCACGAGGCGCGCGTGCAGACAGCCATGCAGTTTACATTTCCCCCTCCCAGCCCCATCCTGTTGGCCGCTCATGACATGGCCCCGGCAACTCCGGCGCTCACCGCAACCCTGCCTGCGGAGTCCTTGCAAACGCAGCCTTTAACCGCGCGCCAGGCGCAGGAAGCTGTTGCCGCAACCCCCAAAATCTCCGCAACCGCCGAAGTCCCGCCCCGCGACCTCGGCACAAACGCTAGCCCGGCCGCCAATCCTCAGCCGGCTTTGGCCGTGGCAACGCCTGAGCCCCTCCACGCCGCGCTGCCGCCCGGCAAGAATGCTTTGCCCGGCAATCAAGGCGCGGCGTTCGGCGCGGCTGCACTATCCGTGGTGCAAACCACCATGCAGTTGAACCTGGTCCGTGCCAGGCGCATGAAGGCAGCCTCTCAGGCTGCTGACCCCGTAACCCCGGTCGTCACCACCACAATCAGTGCCGCGGAGGTGCAGGCTTTGCCGGTCAGCGGGCGGCGCTGGCAGGATTTCGCGCTCGACACGCCCACCGCTTCAACCCCGGCAGGCGGCACGTCGCAGACCTCGTTGCGCGGCGCCGGGCAGGAGCCGGCCGAAACCACCGTGGACGGCGTCAGCACCAGGCTGGCCTTTGGCGGGCAGGGCGGGTCGGAATCTGCCCAGCAGGGTGGCCCCGGGCAGCAGAGCATTGGCCAATCCTGGAGCGGTGGACGCGGCATCAACGTTGCGGAAGCAGCCATTCGTTCGGTGCAGACTGAGGCCGGAAACGTCGAGGCGGTAGGCGCGCGCGCTGCCGGCGGGCGCATGAACGTAAATACCATGAGCGGCGCCAACGGCCTGCACGGTCAGGGCTTTTTCTTTGACCGCCAGAATATCTGGGGCGCGCAGAACCCCTTTACCCAGTGGGTCAAAGAGACTGCGCCCGCCACTTTGTCCTCGATCCCGGTCTTTACGCCGGAGCCATTCACCCCGCCGGATCACGAAACCACCTGGGGCATCGGCATGGGCAGCCAAATCCGCCGCAACAAGCTCTTCTGGTTCGCGGCTCTCGACAGTTACCGGCGCAACGATCCCGGCCTTTCCATGGTCAAGCATCCCGACCAGTTTTTTGCCCAGCCCTCGAACGACCAGATGCAGGTCCTGAGCGCACGGCTGGGCCTTAGCGGCGTCAATCCCGTGGCAGAGGGCGTGGCTGCCTATTCCACCATGCTTGAGACCCTGGACGGCCTCCTCGGCCCCGCTCCGCGCACGGCTGCGCAATGGGTCGGATTTGCCCGCCTCGACTGGGAAGCCGCCGAGCGCCACCGCTTCACCCTGGAGGCCATCGCCGCCAATTGGAACTCGCCCGGCGGCGGCCTCACCCGCGTGTCTGAAACCTACGGGAACCACAGCCTTGGCTCCAGCCAGGCCAGCGAGCAGTGGCTGCTGGGCCGCTGGGAGGCGTTCCTCACTCCCAACCTGCTGGCCGTCACCCAGGGCTCCGCCGGGCGCACCATCCTCAGCGCCAAACCTGAAACGCCATCGGCATTCGAGCAGACGCTTCTCAGCGGGAATGTATGGGGCCAGTTGCCGCAGATTGTGGTCGATTCGCGCTACGGCTTCACCATCGGCAATCCCTCGCGCTTCGGACAGGGAAGCTACCCTGACGAGCATCTCTTCCAGGTGCGCGAAACGCTGGACTGGGTCCATGGCAGCCTGCTGGTCAAGGCAGGCTTTGACGCCAGCCACAACAGCGACTCCACCAGCCTGCTCCGCAACCAGACCGGCACCTATTACTACGCCAACGTGGAGAACTTCGCCTCCGACGCGCTGGCCTTTCAGAAGTTTGGCCTCGCGGATGCCCTGGACTCGGCAAATCCGCACAACTGCGATCAAACCGGCAAGGTTTGGCGCGACTCGGGAGGCGGCCTGCGCGGCCTCGGCAATCTGCCCTGTTACTCCTACTACTCGCAAACCATGGGCCCCACCAACTGGCATCTCAGCACCAACGACTGGGCCGGTTACGTCACCGCGCAGTGGCAACCTAAAAAGCTGGTCGTGCTCTCCGCCGGCCTGCGCTGGGAGCGCGAGCAGTTGCCGCCGCCCATCGCCGCGCTCGCCAATCCGCAACTCCCCCTGACGCAAAAGCTGCCCAACCTGGGCAATAACTGGGGTCCGCGTGTCAGCCTGGCCGTGGGAAGCGCCGAGGAAAGAAGGCTGGGATGGCCGGTGCTGCGTCTGGGCTACGGTATGTATTACGGCCGCACAGAGAACGCCACCCTGGAGACCGCGCTCACCCAGACCGGCTCCCCCAACGGCGACCTCAACTTCTTCAGCCGCCCCACAGACAATCTGAATGCCGGCGGCGCTCCGCCGTTCCCCCATGTCTATTCCGGGGAGCCGCTGAGCATGATCAAGCCCGGAGCCATCCAGTTTGCGCCCAACTACCGAAATCCCGAGGTGCATCAGGCCGTCGCGGCCCTCGAGGAGAACCTGCCCGGCCGCGTGCAACTCACCGCCAGCGCCCTGCTGAGCCTGGGCCGCCGCCTCCCCATCTCCATTGACACCAATCTCGATGCCCCCACGTCCAAACAGACCATCACCTACGCGGTCGTGGACGGCGCCGGCGCAGGGCCCATCAAGACTCCGCAGATTACGGTGCCCTTCTACGCTTCCTGGCCGGCAAGCACCGGCGCCTGTCCGTATTACACGCCGTCCGGATCAGCCATTCCCGGGCGCCCCTGCCCGGACTACCAGCAGATCACTGAAATCATGAGCCGTGCCAACTCCACTTATGAGGCCGCCATGATCAAGCTCACCCGCTACGGCCGCCGCGGTCTCAGCCTCCACGCCCACTACACTTACGCCCACGCCATGGACTGGAACCCCAACGAGAGCACCACCGTCGCCGGCAGCGACGTCCTCGATCCATCCGATTTCCGCCAGGAATATGGCACCAGCAACCTCGACGTCCGGCACTCCGCTGCCGCCATGGTCATCTATGAGCCGCCCTGGAAGCTGCACGACCTGGCCGGCCGCCTCGCCAATGGCTGGATGATCTCCGGCATCGGCCAGTTCCACAGCGGCCTGCCGTACACCATGCGCACCACGGGCACTCTGCCTGAGGAGTTCGATCAATCCACCGGAGCCGCCATCGTTGGCCTGGGGCCGGGAATGAACGGCTCCGGCGGCGACAACCGCGTCTACGGCGTGGGGCGCAACACCTTCCGCTATCCCCTTACATGGAAGGCCGATCTCCGCCTGGGCAAGCGTTTCAATCTCGGCGGTCTGCGCCAGTTGGAATTGCTGGCGGAGAGCTTCAACCTGTTCAACCACCAGAATGTCACTCAGCTTGAAACCGTCGGCTATTACCTTGAACCAGGCAGCCTCTCCGGCTCATTCCCCACGCTGAACTTCCTCACCGGGCTCAAAACCAACACCACCGCCTTTGGCAAGCCGCTCAATATCGACGCCACCAACTTCTATCGCGAGCGCCAGTTTCAGTTTGGCCTGCGGCTCAGGTTTTAGCTGTCCACCGGCTGGGCCTTCCGCAACCAATCAGAACAGCTCAATGTCCGGCCGGCTGTTGCTGCTGCCGCTGTCCGCTCCGCCGCCGGCAATCGCCAAGTGTGTGGCTGTCTGGCTCGCCATGCGGTAGCGGTCCAGATGCGAGGCAAGCAGACTCTTGAACGTAAAATCGAGCGTGCCATCCCATGCCGGATCTTCCGGCTTTTTTGCCCAACAGCAGCATGTGGTCGCGCATCTCCACCAGCGCGCTCTGCACATGCTCCATCCGTTGCCGCATCACGTCCTGAAACTGGATGTGCCCCAATACCTGCGAGAGTCGCTGTACGCTCTCCTCGTAGTTCTCATCCACCTCCGTGATCACTTCCAGCAGCAAGCGGCTGTTCTTGCAGAAATCCTCCTGCATGGTCGCCAGTTCGCCCATCAGATGACTCATCTGATCGACTGACCCATTCTGTTCCAGTGAGGCCTGGGCCTCAGCCATCTCCCGCTCCACTTCGTTGGCCGTTGCATTGATCTTGACTGTGATGTCGGCGGCCGCCTTGGTCGTCTCCACGGATAGCTTGCGCACTTCGGCCGCCACCACCGCAAAGCCGCGTCCCGCTTTCCCGGCCCGTGCCGCCTCAATCTCCGCGTTCAGCGCCAGAAGACTGGTCTGCTTGGCAATCGACGTGATGACCTTGATCAGCGGCGTCAGCGCGCTTACCTCGGCCGCCATCTTCTGGATGCGCTCAAAGCTGCATTGCAGTTCGCTGATCTGCACCTGCATCTGCATCTCAACCGCGCCGATAATCTCCTTGTTGCTCTCAACCCGCAGGTTGGTGCTCTCCGTCAAATCCTTGCCGCTCCGGATGGACTCGGAGATGCGCTCTCGTTGCTGGTTGGCCTTGGCATTCAGAAGTTCGATCTGCTCGATCACCTGCATGACCTCGCGCTCCGACTCTGCCAGCGAATCGCCAATCTGCTCGTACATCACCTCGATGTATGGCTTGGAACTCTTGAATTCGTCGCTCATCGCCTGGCGCCGCACCAGCACATGCGCCAGTTCCGATTGAGTCATCTTCCCAATCTCTCCCAGTTCGGCAATGCCGCGCCGGGCATTGATCCAGTTCACCAGCGTAACCAGAGCATGAGGCAGAAGAATCAGAACCGTCAGCAATCCCGACACATAAAGCGCATGGCAGCCAGCAGCCCATTGCGGCGGAGCAATCAAGGCTTGCCACAGAAGAACCAGCGCCAGAATATCGAAAATCAAAGGCAACAGAAGCCGTTTCGCAGCTCGGTGTGAGCGGAACTCGCTCCTGTGCTCCAAATCCAGGATTGCCTCTGCCGGAAAATTGTCTGCGTAGGAATCGTTGGTGCGCGTCCTGTACTCGGCTACTTCCATGTCCTTACGCTCCCGGCAATACCTTCTTGATCACGCGAATCATGTCCTCGCCCGATACCGGCTTCACCAGCCATCCCGTGGCCCCCAGACGCTTGCCCTCGTCCCGCTTGGCCGTATCGCTCTCCGTCGTCAAAGTCAGGATGGGTATAAATTTCAGCGCCGGCAGCGCGCGCACGTTCTTGATCAGTTCCATCCCGCCCATCACCGGCATGTTGATGTCGGTCAGTATCAAATTGGGCTTGATTCCCGCTTTCAACTTGTCCAGCGCCATCTGACCGTTGTTGGCTGTCTCCACCTGAAATCCGTGCATCGTCAGTGTCGTTTTAAGGCTCATCACCATCGTGACCGAGTCGTCGACAACCATAACCGTCATTGCCATATTGGCTCCTCATCCGAACTCAACCGGGATAGGCGAACAAGCCGGCCGCCAGCCGCTCAAGGCTTCTCCGTGACACCGGTTGCCGGCAGCCAGTCACTCTTCACCCGCCAATCACTCTTCACCCGCCAGTCACTCTTCACCCGCCAGCCGTCTCGGGACATGCTCAGCCAGCCCAACTGCCTGTACTGGAGGTACACGGAGTTCATCGTCAGGATTTGCACAAGGGTTAATGGAGAGTCCCGGATCATGCATCGAATGCTGGTTTCTATCCGCCTCCGCCCATTCGCCCCTGGCCTGCACCGGGTCTATAGTGTCTATGTGTGTTTCGGCGCATTCTTGCACCAACCATAAAACCATCTTGCTTCTTACCCGATTCGAGGTTCCCATGCAAAAGGGTCTGCTTTCTCCACGGATATACTGCCTTCCTGTTTTCTCGCTCGCCGTTCTTTTGGCCTTGCTTTCACCTCTGGCCCTGCCCGGCGCGCACGCGCAGACAATCCAGCTCGCGCCTCCCGGCGATACGCCTGCCACCGCTGGTCCGATGGCCGAAAATCTGTCCGCAAACTTCACGCATAAGGATCTCGCCAAGGCCATCAAGCTGGTTGCCGACTGGCAGTTGCAGCGCATGCCCGCCGAGGCGCAGACCGACTGGACCTGGGCCGCGCTTTACACCGGCTTCATGGCCGTCCCTCCGCAGGTCGCCGGCCGCAAGTACCGGCAGGCCATGATGCAGTTGGGCGACCGGCTCCAATGGCAGCCGGGGCCGCGCGTTCTCCACGCCGACGATCAGGCCGTGGGCCAGATGTATCTGGAACTTTATCTCCTCCATAAAGACGCAAAGATGCTGGCTCCCATGCGCGAGCGGCTCGACAAGGAAATGGCCACGTCCGACGACGCTGCCAGGCAATTGTGGTGGTGGTGCGATGCGCTCTTCATGGCGCCGCCTGTCTATGCCGACATGGCCGCCGCCACCGGAGATTCAAAGTACCTGGCCTACATGGACCACGAGTGGACCATCACTACGGATCTGCTTTACGATCGCAACCGGCATCTCTACTCGCGCGACGCGACCTTCCTCGACAAGCACGAAAAGAACGGCGAAAAGATATTCTGGTCCCGCGGCAACGGCTGGGTCATGGGCGGCGTCGTCCGCGTGCTCAAGCAACTGCCCGCCGATTCACCGCTGCGTCCCAAGTACATTGCGCTGCTCCAGCAGATGGCCGCCGCAACCGCGGCAGTGCAGGGAACCGACGGCCTGTGGCGTCCCGGCCTGCTGGACCCCGGCAGTTATCCCCTGCCTGAAGTCTCGGGCAGCGCCTTCATCGCCTACGCCATGGCCTACGGCATCAACGAAGGCATTCTCGACCGCAAGACTTACTCGCCCATCGTCCACAAGGCCTGGGCGGGCCTGCTCACGCACGTTTATGCCGATGGCCGCCTCGGTTGCATTCAGCCCGTCGGTGCAGCGCCCGGCGCCTTTACTCAGACTTCAAGCTACGTCTACGGTGTGGGCGCGTATCTGCTCGCCGGCTCTGAGATCTACCGCACCGCCAGGTAATTCCGGCGGAGGTTTGCCGTTCTCTGCCTGCTCGCCGCGCCTGTTCGCGCTGCGCCGATTGCCGCCGCCTTGTCCGCGGCGGCTCACTTCAATTCTTGTGCGCCGCTGCCATCGCGTGCGCAAGTTCAGCCATGTGCGCCGTTCCCGGCGTGTGCGCCGCTGCCTGCGATGCGGCCGGCTTCTCCTGCTCCCGCACCGTCGAGGAAGCTCCGTGCAGGAATGCCGGGTCCATCTCCTCGATGTCCACGCGGTAACTCACGGTCTTGGCCGTGGGAAAAGCCGCCGGAACCTTCTGCGTCACATTGCCGGTCGCGGCCCACTCGGTCCCGCGCTGGAACGTGGCGATAAACCCGACGCAACTGAGCGCGGCCACATCGTGGCCAAGCACGGTGTGAAAGATTCTGCCCTTGCCGTAATGCAGAGCCATCAGGATGGGCTCGTCGTGGCCGGTTCCGCTGTTGGCCGGATCGGAGTGCGCCGTGGCCAGCACCGTCATATCCTTGCCGGGCCCGCGCAGCGTGCCGTAGAGCTCATCCGGAAAGTGCATCCACACCGAGGGCAATCCCTTCATGATGGGATGCTCAGGATCCCGCGTCACCACCTGGAACGGCAGGCGCGCTCCATGGTGCCCCGCCGCGCCGGGCGTAGGATCGGAGACCAGCTTGCCGTCGTTGAAATACCACAAGGGCCCCGCCTGCTCGGTGCGGCCTCTCCAGCCGCCGATGCCGATCATCTGGTTATAGGCCGGCCAGTCGGGGAAGGCGTTATCGGCCGCGTGCACCACTACAAGCCCGCCGCCCTTGCTGACAAACTCCTCAAAGCGCGCGCGCAGATTCGCCGGCCAGTCGGGCGCGTCATAGTTCGACACGATCACCTGGTAATGGCTGAATTGCGGCTCAAAGTTGCTGAAGTCCCCATCGGATCGCGGCGCGGTCAGCACCGTCACCTGAAACAGACCGGTTTCCTCAAGCTCTTTCCTCAGTACGGGAGTCGTCTGAATCCAGTTGTGGTATGTGCCGCCGCTCTGCCCATCCAGCAGAAGCACCCGGATCGGGGGCGCGGCAATGGTTGCGGCGGGAGCGCAAAGCAACACAGTCAATAAGGCAGCGAACAGCATCCGCTTCATGTTCTTTTCCTCGTTCGGGCAGTCAGTTCCTGACCGCAAAAGAAGCATACTCCTCGCCCGCCTGCCCGGTCACCGCTTTAGGGTTGGCGACCCTGCCGCCGGGCGTGTAGAGTATTCGGCAGCCAGCAAAACAATTCCTGAGGAGTATCCAAACGCAATGACCAACCCAGCTATGACCCCCACGCCCGTGCAGCGGTTTCTCTCGCTGGACGTGCTGCGTGGCATCACCATCTGTTTCATGATCATGGTGAACAACAGCGGCGGCCGCGGTGCGTGGGCCCAGATGCATCACGCCGAGTGGAATGGCCTGACCGCAACCGACCTGGTTTTCCCCACCTTTTTGTTCGTTGTCGGCGCGTCCATCGTCTTCGCCATTGAGGCGCGGCTGGCGCGCGGCGCGGCGCGGAAAGAGATTGCCTGGCACACGGTCAGGCGGGCGGTCATCCTCTATCTGCTGGGCATCGTGGTCAACAGCTTTCCCTTTTTCCACCTCGATCACATGCGCTTCTACGGTGTCCTCCAGCGCATCGCGGTCTGCTACCTGGTCATTGCGCTGTTTTACCTGTGGGACAAGCGCGTCTGGACCAAGGTGGCCATGCTCGGCGTAGTGCTGTTGGGTTACTGGGTGCTGGTGCAGTGGGTTCCGGTGCCGGGAGCGGGCATGCCCGGGCGCGATATTCCTTTCCTCGACAAGAATATGAATATCGTGGCATGGACTGACCGGCTGCTGATGCCGTACCACCTCTACGAGGATTCGCCCCTGCATAACATGCGCGACCCGGAAGGGCTGCTGAGCGATATTCCCGCGCTGGGAACCACGCTGCTGGGACTGCTGGCTGCGTTGTGGATGCGCGGCCCCAAGTCCATCAAGGAAAAGACTCTAGGCCTGGCCGCAGGAGCGGTGGCTTGTCTCGGTACGGGCTACTTCTGGTCCATCTGGTTCCCGCTCAACAAGAAAATGTGGACCAGCTCGTTTGTGCTCACGGCGGCTGGGTGGTCGCTGGTGGCGCTCACGCTGTCCTTCTGGCTGGTGGAGCAGCAGGGATGGGGCAATAGCTCAAAGAAAAAATGGCTCTACCCCTGGCTGGTCTTCGGCTCCAACGCCATCACCGCGTACATGGTCAGCGAGCTGCTGCCTGAAGGCCTGGGCAACATCCACTATATGGTCAACGGACTGCGAACCAGCGTGATGCGGCAGATTCACGACGCTATCGTCTACTCCATTCCAGATATCGGCTGGGGCTGTTTTGCTTACTCCCTCGCCGTCGCGGCAACCTGCTTCATTCCCGTCTGGATCATGTACCGCAAGAAGATTTTCCTCAAGGTCTAAAGTTGTTTCAAACCATCGGCGCTCGTGCCAGCGGGAGATTCCACTCGCTGGCCTGAGCGCCGGCTGCGCATTGCATTGCCGGCAGAGCGCACCTGCTGCATATACTCATTATTGAGAGACTCCGAGCCACAATGCACATGCATAAAAACACAACCGAGAAATTGCGGCAGAGGATCGCTCCCTGCTCGCTTGCGAAGCTCGCTTTCACATGCGCGCCTCTTCCTTGCCTGGTACTTGGCCTTGGCTTTGCGTCCGCCACTTTGCTCCCGGCGCAGAAGTCCACATTTGAGGTGGAAGCCCCGGTTAAAATGGTGAGTTCCGCGGCGCCGGCGGAGAGCTACCAATTTTCAAAAGAAGGGCAGGCGGTTGTGGCGCGGCTTGCCTCGTTCGCGTATCTCCCGTCGCGCGACTGGCAATATCACGAGGGCGATCTTGCTCACGGCGCGGATGCCGCTGCCGATGCAGGCGGATGGAAAAATGTCACCATTCCCTTTACAGCTTCAAAGCAGGTGGCCTGGCTGCGCAAGGAGTTGGTGGTGCCCCAAAGCTTCCATGGGTACGACCTCAGCGGAGCGAGCCTGCTCTTCTATATGCCCGCCTCGGGTGACGCTCCGGGCCGCGACACCATGTACCAGACCATCTACTGCAACGGGAAGCTGATTGCCGAAGGCAGCCACCTCTACAAGCAAGTGCTCACGGCGGACCTGCACCCCGGAGAAAAGCTGCTGATCGCCGTTGAAATGCCGCCGACCAACGGGCCAAAGCGCATCACCACCGGCCTGGCCAATGGCGTCGAGCTTGATTCGGTTCGCCTCCAGATTGGTTTTGCAAAAGGACGCCCCGATCCCGAAGTGCTCAACGCCGAGCTGGTTTCGGCCGCCGTGCTGTTGCCGCAGATTACCCACGACCCGGCCGAGCTGGCTTCCGAGGAAAAGATCCTCGATGCGGCCGCAAGTTCCGTCAACCTCAAGGCCCTGGACGAAGGGAACCAGCAGGCCTTTGACGACTCGCTCAAGGATGCCGTGTCACGCCTGGAGCCGCTGCGGCCCATCGTGAAAAAAGCCTTCGTCGTCATGACCGCCAACGCGCACATCGATGCGGCGTGGCTATGGACAAAGAGCGAGACTGTCGATCAGGTTCACTTCACATTCAACAATGCGCTGCAACTGCTGCGGGAATATCCGCAGTTTGTTTTTTCGCAGTCTTCGGCGCAGTACTACGAATGGATCGAGCAGAAGTTTCCCATCCTCTTTGCCCGGATTCAGCAGTACGTCAAAGAGGGACGATGGGAAGTGGTGGGCGGCATGTGGGTGGAACCTGACCTGAATATGCCCGACGGAGAATCCGAGGTGCGCCAGCTTCTGCTTGGCAAGCGCTACTTCCAGCAGAAGTTTGGCGTAGACGTCAAGATCGGATGGAATCCCGACTCTTTCGGATTCAACTGGCAACTGCCGCAGGTCTACAAGAAGTCGGGGATCGACTATTTCGTTACGCAAAAGCTCAATTACAACAGCGACAATCACGTTCCTTTAAAGCTGTTCTGGTGGCAATCGCCTGACGGCAGCCGCGTTCTTACCTATTTCCCGTCCAACTACATTCAACACACCCTGCCGATTTCCGTGGCCCAGAATCTGGCCGACGGCATGAAGACGAACCCCGGCGAAAACGGATTGCTGCATCTTTATGGACCCAGCCTGGGACGGCTCGACATTCCCGAAGGCCGCTCTTTCCTGCAGGAGGGCATCCACTGGAGCGATCCCGGCAAGATGTTTCCAGCGGCGCGTTTCGACACGACCGCAGCCTTCTTTGACGACATGGGCAAGCGCGTGGACAGGAACGATTCGCCTGTCTGGAACTACAAGACATTTGCGGCCGGCGAGACCCAGGTCGTGGCTCCGCCGGACGGAAAAATTCATGTGCCGGTGTGGAATGACGAGCTCTACCTCGAACTGCATCAAGGCACCTACACCACCCAGGCCGGGGAGAAGGCGAATATACGGCACAGCGAAGAATGGCTTCTGGACGCCGAGAAAGTTGCCTCCCTTGCCTGGCTCGGCGGACTCGATTACCCCGGCAGCCAACTTAACGAGTCCTGGAAGCTGAAGTTGTTTGACGACTTTCACGATTCGGCCGCGGGCACGGCCATAGCGCAGGATTTTCGCGATGCGCAGGTGGACTACGACGCAATTCACCATACAACCAGCGACGCGGCCGGCAATGCGCTCCATCAAATCGACAGCCGCATCGATACCGCGGCCCATGCGGGCGTTCCGGTTGTGGTGTGGAACCAATTGAACTGGGCCAGAACCGATGCTGTGCCCGTGAGCGTGCAAATGCCCGGTCCGGAACCGAATGGAATCGCCGTGGTGGACGCCGCCGGCAAGCCGGTCCTGATGGAGGTTCTCTCAAAGGACGACGCGACAAATACCTACCGGCTTCTTGTGCAGGCTCCCGGCGTTCCCTCGGTGGGCTACAAGGTGCTTTATGTTGTGCCCGGCCAGCGCAAGGTGGCCAGCGATCTCCAGTTGCATGGCCTGACCATGGAGAATGCGCAACTGCGCGTCGTGCTTGACGCAAAGACGGGCTGCATCACCAGCCTCGTCTCAAAAAAGACAGGCCTGGAGGCGCTCGCGGCGGGAGCCTGCGGGAACGAGCTGCAGGCATTCAAGGACGATTTCCCCGGCGAGGATGCGTGGAATATCGCGCGGGACTACGAGAAATACGGCACCAATCTGACCATGCTGGACAGCATCGAGGTTGTTGAACAAGGGCCGCTGCGCGAAGCCATCCGGATTACCCGCAGTTGGAGCAAGTCAAAGTTTGTTCAGGACATTGTGCTTGAAGCGGGAAGCCCACGCGTCGATGTGGTGAACAACATAGACTGGCACGAATCGCAGACCTTGCTGAAGGCTGCTTTCCCGCTTGCTTTTACCAGTCCTGAAGCAACGTACGAAATCCCGTATGGCTCCATTGAGCGCCCGACGACACGGAACAACAGCGTGGAGAATGCGAAGTTTGAAGTGTCCGCTCTGAAATGGGCCGACCTCGGAAACGGGCAGAACGGATTCTCCCTGCTTAATGATTCGAAATACGGGTACGATGCCAAGGGCAATGTGCTCCGGCTTTCGCTGCTTCGCGCGCCCACGGTTCCAGACCCGGACGCGGATCGCGGCCACCAGACATTCACCTATTCGCTCTATCCGCACGCCGGAACATGGAAGACGGCGGATACGGTGCTGCGCGGATACGAATTGAACTTCAAGCTCTCCGCTGAGCAGGTTATGGCGCACACGGGAGAACTGCCAACCGCGCATTCCTTCGTCAGCCTCAAGCCCGAGAATTTGATTCTGACCGCGATGAAGAAAAGCGAAGACGGCGATAGCTTGATTCTTCGCTTCTACGAGTGGGCAGGGCAGCAGACGCAGGCGCGGATTGCGGTGCCGGCCGGCGTCACCGGCGCGGCAGAAACCAACCTGATGGAGCAGCAGCCGGATGGCATCAATGCAAACTTGCCCCTGTCAGGAAACACATTCGAGTTTTCTGCCGGACCTTACTCCATCAACACCGTGCGCATCGACTACGGAAAGCGTGGCGACGCATTCTGGCAGGAACAGAAATAAGGCGGACGCAGCGCACTTTCAACAAAGGGTTCACGGAGCTTGAATTCAAACCGAATTAAAGGCTCCCTGAACCCTCTGCCGCCCTTGCCTTCACCGGCCGGAACAGCCATGCCAGCAGCAGCGTAAACAGCAGGCCGCCCACGGTGAACTTGAGCCACACCGGCGCCTGCGACGGCGAAAAGAATCCCTCCAGGCAGCCGGCAATCACCAGCAGCGGAATAATGCCGGAGATCAGCCGCGTGGCCTCCACCCCGCCGCGCGCCACAGAATCCTTCCAGCGCAGGTTGCCGGGAAAAAGCATGGCGTAGCCCAGCCGGAATCCCGCGCCGCCGGCAATCAAAATCGACGGCAGCTCCAGCGCTCCGTGCGGCGCCACAAAGCTCCACAACGCCACTGACATGCCGTACTGATGGCACGCCGCGCCAATCACGCCCAGCATCATGCCGTTCACGTACAGATAGAAAAAAGTCCCCAGCCCAAAGACCATGCCCCCGGCAAAAGTCACAAAGCTCACCGTCAGGTTGTTGGTCATAATCACGCTGGTCGCCATCGGCGCAATGCTCACCACCGACTTGGTCCACATCTCGTGGCGCTCCATGGTGGCAATCATCTCCGCGCCCACAAAGTGCCGCATGAACTCCGGCCGCGCGCTGGTCACCGCCGCGCCCACCACGCCCCAGGCCACTGAAACCAGCACCGAAGCCAGCACAAAACCAATCTGCTGCTGAAAGATCGCCGGATACTCGTCCCGTAGAAAACGGAAAAGCGTCAGCAGATTGGTTTTTCGCCCGGAATAGATGATATGGTGGGCGCGAGCCAGCAACTGATTCACATACTGCGCATAACTGCCGGCGGTGGGGTCGTGGCGAAGCACGGACAGGTCCGCAGCCACCTGGCGGTACAGCAGCGCCAGCTCCTGCAGCTCCGTGCGGGACAAGTGCCCCAGGCCGCCCGTGCCCGATTGGGCCAGCAGGCTTGCGAGACGGTCCCAGTGGGGCCGGCGCTTGAGAATCCACTGGTTTGAGAGGATATGTGTCATGGAGCAGAGTTCAGACCATCATAATCCCGACCAGCTTAACATCGACACTCCGGAGTTGGTCGCCATCGAGATGCCGCTGGCCGGCATCGGCAGCCGCTTCATCGCACTGCTCGTCGATTACCTCATCTGGGCCGCCGGGCTGTTTGTGCTTGCCCTGCTCTTCCTCGTCTTTCTTCCCGGCATCACGGCCTTCTCAAAGATCTCCGGGCAGTGGGCCACCGCCATCGCCATCTTCATCGTTTTTCTGCTGAACTGGGGCTACTTCACGCTCTTTGAGGCCTTCTGGAACGGCCGCACTCCCGGCAAGCGCGTCGCCGGCATTCGCGTCATCCAGCGCTCCGGCCGCGCCATCGGCCTGTTTGAATCCATGGCGCGTAACTTCGTGCGCTATGTGGACCAGATTCCGTTTTTCTACGCGGTCGGCGTCATTGCCATGTTCTCCACCCGTCAGCACCAGCGCCTCGGCGACCTCGCTGCCGGCACTCTGGTCGTGCGCGACCGCGTCGAGGAGGCGCCGCTCTGGGGCGAGTCGGGAGCCCGCACTTTTACAGCGCAGTTCTTTGCTCCCGGCTCTCCGGTCCCGGAGCCGCACACCGCCTTCACCCTGCCCGCCAGCGGCGTCGCCAAACTCTCCTCGGCAGACCTGGTTGTCCTCGAAGGTTTTCTCTCCCGCCGTCTTGACATGAGCCTGGCCACGCGGCAGCTCCTTGCCCAGCGCATCGCCTCCGCCATCCAGGCCAAGTCCGGCCTGGAAACGCCCTCAGGCGCGAGCCTTGAAACCTTCCTTGAAGCCACCGCCCGCCAACTGCGCGACATTGCCCGCATGCAACCCTGAACAGACGTTGGAACTGACTGCACAAACCTAGGTTTGAAGGGGCGCGGCTCTAGCCGTATCGCTCATGTTGAGAAATAGCGAGTTTTGAAGGGGCACGGCTTTAGCCGTGCCGTAAGGAGCGCATAAAATCCTGGGCTTTAGCCCCTGAGGTACAGGTAGAGGCAGCACCAATGCCCTTTCTTCAAACATCTGCCCCCCATCATTTCCCCGGCAAAACCGCCTCCGGAGCCAGCGGAGGCATCCCTACGTCTTCCGGCCTCGGCAGCGCCTGTGTCTTGACGAAGTGATACTTGGCGTCAGTAAAAAGCGCTTCCCGCTTGAGCCACAACTGGATGTTCATGTCGTAGTGCGCCATCACGATGTCCAGCGTATAAGGCCGGTTCTGCCGCTGCCACGCCTGCTGATACAAATCGCGCAGCAGTCCATACCCGTCCACCATGTCGATGTAGAAATAGTCCTCGTGAAACAGCGGCGACCCCACGCTGCGCTTTCCGTTCTTCTCGCGGTAGGCCTGGTTGTAGGCTCCGGCAATCTCCTGCGCCGCCTGAAATTTGTAGCCGGTAAAATCCATGCGCCGCGCCGCCAGTTCCATCGCGTCCAGCGCATCCCTCTCGCGCAAGGGCCCGGCGGCTTCCGCTTCCTTGATCAGCGTAATGGCGCGCTCGGCATGGAGCCGGATCTCCGGAACCATCGGCATCAGCTTCGCTGAAACATCCTGTCCCTGCTCGCTCCATGGATCCATCCAGAACAAATTCGTCATCGCGCCGTGCTGCGAGCCTCCCTTGCGGAACGAGAGTTGCGCCGCCGTCAACTCTCTCTGCGCCTGGTCGATCTTGCCCGTCCTGTCGCCGTGAAACACCTCTCCGTACGTGCTCTCAAATTGCGGAATGCTGCTGGTTCCCGCCTGCCAGCTTGCCGCGGCTCCAAACAGAATTCCGTACCAGTCGTTGTCGATCAGGCCTTCGTCGTCCTCGTCCGTGTTCCACACCGTATTCAACATGCCGGTCGAGCCCACGCGCTGGCCTTCCGCCACAAAGCCCTGAATGCACAGCAGGCCCTCGTAGTTATTCGGATACATGCGGTTCCAGTCGTTGATGCCCGGCGAAACCCAGGTCTCCATTCCCGCGTCCACAAACGGTCGCAGCCACTTTTCAAAGCCCTCCGGATGCGGCCCGTACTCCCATGCAATCGCAATCATGTCCTTGGGCAGCGTCTTCACCAGCGCCGGCTCCTGCATGGCGATGTCGCCCCAGAACAGCAGCTTCCTGTGCAGCGGCTGCAGCGCGCCGTAGATCTGGTTTAAAAACCCGATGTAGGTTTTGCCCGCTCCGTTCTGCGCGATAAGCTGCTTGCTCTGTCCCGTTCCCAGCTCGTTCACCTCATCGGCGCCGATGTGAATAAACGGCCCGGGAAACATCGCGGCAATCTCGCCGAACCATTGTTTGTCCAACTCGACTGACCCCGGCTGCCCCGGAGCCAATGCGCTGCCATGCGGCGTCTCCGCCAGCGGAGAATATTTTTCAAACGTCAGCGCGTGGTGCAGATGGCCGAATGCCTCCTGCTCGGGAACGATCGTCACATGAAACTTCTCTGCATAACTTACCAGTTCCGCCACGTCGGCCTTCGTCATCGCCCCGCCGGGAGGCGCGGTCAGCGGGCTCGATGCGTACTCCAGCGAAACTTCAAAGTACGGCGAATAAAGATTCATCTTGTATTCCGACAGCACCTGCACCATGTGCTCCTGAAAGGCCAGCGTCGCAATCGGGCCGCGGGATAGATCGTCGGAAATGCCGCGGTATTTCATGGCCGGCCAGTCGCGGATCGTCGCTCCCTGCAGCGCCGCATCTCCCGCGCGCCCCACCACCAGTTGCTTGATGGTCTGTGCGCCGTAATAAACTCCCGCCGCCGTGGCCGCAATGTCGTACACGGTCTTTCCGTCAGTCGCCAGCACGTAGCCTTCATCGTGCATCGCCGCGGAAAACTCGATGTGCTTCCCGGCAAGAATCTCCGCCGCCCGCTTCGTCGCCGCGCGCAGCAACACGATTCTGACTTCGCCCTTGCCGTTCTCCTCGGCGCTCACGCCGCGTTCCTTCAGGGCGCCGGCCAGGTTCGCCGCGGTAAACAGATCCTCCGCATCGTTGCCGGGCGCTGCAATGCCGACCCCGTGCGCCAGCGGCAATACTGCGCCAGCCTCGATCTCGCGCGGCATCGGAATCAGCGCCGGCCCCACGGTCTGTGCGCCTGCTGCGGGCTCTGCACCCTGCGCCTGACAGGCGCTCTGCAGCAAAGCAAAGCCTGCTGCCAGCGCCACGCCGGCCAAAACAACCGGCATCAAAGACACAACCAAAGACTTGCACCAGGCTAACGAAAGCGGAACAGACGAACTGCGGCTCACAGGCAACGCCTCCCTGAAGTGATCAACTGCATGAGGGAATCTGTGAATAAGTCGATGCTTTGGAGGGACGCGGCTTTAGCCGCGCCGTAAAATCAGCCAAATGATTGCGGGCTTTAGCCCCCGAGGGAATGTTGCCGCATTCACTTGGACTCAATCAGAGATTCCATAGCAGTTCTAACACCCGCCACCCACCTCCCGCGCGATACCCTGAAGAAGATGCACACGGCATACATCGGTCTCGGCGCAAACCTGCCCAGCCTCGCCGGCCAGCCCGGCGCCACGCTGGCCGCGGCCTCCGCGCGCCTCGCCTCTCTTGGCCGCATCCTCTGCCGCTCTTCGCTCTACTCCACCGCCCCCGTCGGTTTCGCCGCGCAGCCCCGCTTCGTCAACGCCGTCATCGCCCTTGAAACAGAACTCACGCCGCGCCAGTTGCTCCACGCCCTGCTGGCCATCGAGCAGGAGTTCGGCCGCGACCGCGCCTCCGGCCTCGCCAACGGCCCGCGCACCCTCGACCTCGACATTCTCCTCTACGGCAACCTCGCCCTCAGCGAACCGGACCTCGAAATTCCCCACCCCCGCCTCGCCCAGCGCGCCTTCGTCCTGGTTCCGCTCAACGAAATCGCGCCGCACGCGCTCGACGTCCGCAGCGGCAGCACCGCGGCCCAACTCCTCCACAACTGCGCAAGCGAAGCCTCCGCAGTCGTCAAAATCCAAAGCGAGTCTTGGCAGCCCGGACGCGGTGACGCCGGCGCAGGCGCAAGCAAATAGTCCAACGCGCCCGCCCCGGTAGAATTGTTGAGTGAGTCTCGACTTCAACCTGATCGCAACATCCGAAACCGGCGGGCGTCGTGCCCAGCTCCATTTGCCTCATCGCACCATCCAGACGCCGGTCTTCATGCCCGTCGGCACCGCCGGCACCGTCAAGGCCGTGACGCAGGACGTGCTTGAATCCCTCGGCGCGGAAATCATCCTCGGCAACACCTATCACCTCTACCTCCGCCCCGGCCACGAGCCCATTCGCCGCATGGGCGGGTTGCATCGTTTCATTAGTTGGCCGCGCGCCCTGCTCACGGACTCGGGCGGCTTTCAGGTCTTCAGCCTGAGTCAACTGCGCAAGGTCACCGACGAAGGCGTCCGCTTCCGTTCGCATCTGGACGGCAGCAGCCACTTCTTCACGCCCGAACATTCCATGGATGTGCAACTCGCTCTCGGTGCAGACATCGCCATGGCCTTTGACGAGTGCACGGAATACCCCGCCGACCGCAGCCGCGCCCAGGAGAGTCTCCGCCTCACCATGGCCTGGGCTGAGCGCTCGCTCGCTCACCACCGCGCCCACCGCCATGAGGTTCCCTGGCACAATGACTTTGAAGGCCGCACCCAGAGCCTCTTCGGCATCGTCCAGGGCGGCATGTACACCGACCTGCGCCGCGAAAGCGCCGAGCGCCTGGTCGAGATGGACTTCGACGGCTACGCCATCGGCGGCCTCAGCGTGGGCGAGCCTCGCGAACTAACCCTGGAAATGATCGCCGAAGTGCTGCCGCTGCTGCCGAAAGACAAGCCCCGCTACGTGATGGGTGTCGGCTACCCCGACGAGATTGAGCAGTACGCCCGCACGGGCGTAGACATGATGGACTGCGTTCTGCCCACCCGCGCCGCGCGCCACGGGCTGCTGTTCACCAGCGAGGGCCGCCTCAACATCAAGGCCAAGCGTTTTGCAGAAGACCAGACCCCGCCCGACCCCGCCTGCCAATGCATGGTCTGCCGCCGCTACTCCCGCGCCTACCTTCGCCACCTCATGCAGTCCGGCGAAGCCCTCTCGGGCATGCTCAACACCATTCACAACCTCGCCTATTATCTCGGCATCATGCAGCGCGTCCGCAACAGCCTTCACCCCGAAGCCTGAGGCGCCCGGTCGATGAACTCTTCACCCGGGCCAATCGTATCCTGCTTCTGAAACACGCTACAAAATAGCGGTTGTCATTCTGAAACACACCACAAAACTGCGATTGTCATTCTGAACGAACGGGGCCCCGAACGCTTTTCAGTTCGGGGGTGGTGAGCGAAGAATCTGCGTTTGTTCTTTTCGCGCATTTCATACAAAACTACAGAGCCAGACACTCGCCGCTCAGCCGCCAATCGCCCCGCCCAGCAGTTGTTTCAGCGCCTGCACATATTCCGTCAGCGCCAGCCGTCCGGCCTCGGTCATGCGATAGAGCGTCTGCGGCTTGCGCTGCACAAACTTCTTCTCCACCGCCACGTAACCGGCCTCTTCCAGCTTTGCCAACTGCGCTCCCAGGTTGCCGTCGGTGGACCCGGTTTTAGCGCGCAGCCAGGTAAACTCCGCCTCTTCCACGCCCACCAGCAGCGACAGCAGCGCCAATCGCAGCTTCCCGTGAATCACAGGATTCAGTTCCGGCAACTCAGGCATGAGCCGCGCTCCTTGTGTGCCTGCGCGACTCCGCAATCATCCCGTAGATTCCGAAAACGATCTGGCAGAAAAAGATCGCGGCCAGAAAAATAACCGATATCTGGCTGTCCGTGGTGAAGCAGGCGGCAACAGCCGTCGCCAGCCAGACGCCCGCGCAGGCAAACTGCATCTTCCACCGCAGAATCATGCTTGAAATCCCATTGGCCATGCCCAGCATGGCGCCGATAATCGCCACAAACACATGCAGGTCGTACCGGCCGCTCAGGCTGAGCGACATCAGCAGGGTGAACAGCGAAATGCCCATGGCGATCCAGACCGAGCCGATGGCGCGGCCGGCCGTGGTTTCGGGTCTCTTGCCCCTCACGCGCCCGCCCACCACTCCGGTCAGCACCCCGGCGGCCGTCATGGTCACCGGCCAGGCCAGCGTGGCGCCGCCCCAGGCGGACCAGGCAATCGCAACATAATAGGCCACGCCCCACAGCACAAAAGTCCAGGCCCACTTCTCGGTGCTTCGCCGGCCCTCGGCAATCATGCTCTCGATCAGTTGCAGTCTCTCGTTCAGTTCCAGATCTTCACGATTTTCCATCATGGCCATTCTCCTCAGTGGGGGATTCGTCGAATCGTCAGAGTTGTCTCTAACAAAGAGTACTCTATAAAATAGAGTTAAAGAAGTCAAGAATTATTTTCCACTATTTTTCAGCTTTATTTCTGCATTACCCCGGAATCATCCGCCAGCCCTCAGCTTCCATCTCCGCGCGCGCCTGCAAACCCGCTCAACTCCCCAATCGCCCGCTCCACCACCCCCGCCCAGTCTCCCGGCGTCCTCTGCCGCAGCAGCCGTGCGGTCGGATACCACGGCGTACGCTCCGTCTCCTGCATCCACCGCCAATCCCCCAGGTGCGGCAGCAGAATCCACACGGGCTTGCCCATGGCCCCGGCCAGGTGCGCAATGCAGGTATCGGTTGTCACCACCAAATCCAGCGTCGCCACCAATGCCGCCGTCTCGGCCAGGTCCCGCTCCCGGCTTGACCCGTCAGCCACATACACATCGTCCGGCAATCCCTGCAACTGCTCTGCCGCCTCGCCCTTCTGCAGTGAGATCCAGACGAACCCCGGCGTCCGCAGTAGCGGCAGCAGCGTTCCCAGCTTCATTGACCGCAGCCGGTCCGCCTTGTAGCGTGGATTGCCCGCCCACGCCAGCCCCACCCGCACTCCGCCGTCCGCAAACTGCGTTCGTCTCTCCAGTGCAAACTGCGCATCGGCGCCCAGGTAAGCTCCTGGCCAGGGAACCGTATCCACCGTCGTCCCAAAGACCGCCGGCAGGCTCATCAGCGGGCACTCCAGATCGAAATCCGGTGCCTTCCCTGTCAGCAGCGCCGTCTCTGCCAGTCCGGCGCGCACTGCGGGCAGGGAACCCAACAGCCGCTCCACCGGCTCCTGCACCTGCAGAATCATCCTGCCTCCGCGCGCCGCCACCAGCGTTGCATAGCGGCAGAACTGGATCGTGTCTCCCAGTCCCTGTTCGGCGTGCAGCAGCACCCGCTGGCCCTCCAACTCTTCGCCACGCCAGCGCGGCTGGCTGAAAATCCGTGGGCTGCGATGTACCTCCCTGAAGCGCCATCGGGCCTCGTATCCAGGCCAGCCGCGCTCCCACTTGCCCAGCCGCAGTTGCGTCAGTGCCAGGTTGTACGCGGCGCCCGGGCTGGTTGGATCGAGTTCCACGGCCGCTTCGTGCGCCTTGAGGGCCTCCTCCATCCGGCCCATATCCAGCAGGGAATTGCCGCGGTTCGCCGCTGCCGCCCTGCTGCCCAGCGCCTCGGCCCGCTCAAACGCCTCCACTGCCTCGGCAAACCGCCTTTCGTTATGCAGCAGAATGCCCTGCATATTCACGGCCTCGGCATTGTCCGGCTCGTAGGCCAGCGCCCAGCGCAGCCACTCCCACGCGCCGGCCTGGTCCCCTTCCGCCGCGCGAAACTGGCACCACGCCACCAGCGTCTCCACCTGCGCCACATTCAGCGCAAAGGCCTTGCGCAAGTGCTTCTCGGCCTCCTCCGGCCGCCGCCGTTCCCGCTCCAGAATCGCCAGGTTGATCCAGCCCGCAACCAGGTCCGGGCGCAGCTCAACCGCCCGCAGCAAAGCCGCCTCGGCGTGAGCTTCGCGTCCCTGTTCGCGCAGCAGGCTGCCCAGGTTCATCCACGCAGCCGCAAAATCCGGACGCTCCACCAGCGCCCGCCGGTAGCGTCGCTCAGCCTCTTCCGGCCTTCCCAGCCGCGCCAGCACAAACCCGGCGGCAAACTCCGCCTCCGGCAGCCGTGGCTTCAGCCCCAGCGCCTTTTCGTAGCGGGCCAGCGCCTCCTCATTCCTGCCCATGTACGCCAGTGCGCTGCCCAGTCCCAGGTGCGCCGCTGCCAGTGCAGGCTGCCGCCTGAGCGCCAATTCAAATTCCTGCACCGCCTCTTCCGGCCGGCCTGTGGCCAGCTTCAGCTCGCCCAGTCCCATCCGCGCCAGCGCGTTCATCCCTTCCAAACTCAGGGCCTGTTCGTAGGCAGCTTCGGCTTCATCGTTCCGCCCGGCGGTCTTCAGCGCCTGGCCCAGCGCAACCCACGCAGGTACCAGCTCCGGTGCCGCTTCCACCGCAGCCTGGGCCATCTGCACCGCAGCCGCCGGTTGACGGCTGGCCAGCGCCACCAGGCTCATGCCCACCAGCGCCTCCGGCTGCCGCGGATTCTTCTTGAGCATCTGCTGGTAGCCCAGCGCCACCTCCGTCAGCCGCCCGGCCAACCCCTGCTCCTTGCTCCTCGCGCGAATTGGAATTGCCGCTGCGCTTGCACTCATGGTTGCACTGACTCACACGGAAAATGGATCGCCACGTATCCTGAAAGGTAGAACCCATCGGCCCCGGCTCTCAATCCTTAACTTCTTTTCATGAGCCTTCGCCGCGTCAGGATTCCCGCATCCAACTCCAGTTTCACTTTGGAACAAGGCCGCAGCTCTCTCCCATGCACACGGGCGTGCACTTGCTTGACAGCATCTTCACCATGGCTGCAGAGCAGCTTTGAAAGTGATGGGTTTCGGCCGTATTTAAGCTCAATAAATACTCGTGGGGTTGAGCCCCCGAGGGAATGTTTTCTCCTCTATCCAATTTCCGAATTTGCTGCTCTAAATTTAGAGTCCCCGCTAGGGGATCCGTAACCCCCTCGCCTTCAGGCGACGGATCCAGTGTCGGCGAGCAAGCATTCTGAGTAAGTGAGAAGGCTTTCCAGTTTTCCAGGCCCCGTCAGGGGCCGTCAGAGAGTAGCCCAGGGTAAAACCCTGGGAATGAGGCGGAATTGAAACCGCGCCCCGTAGGGACGCTGAGAACCCAGCCACTGCACTCAATTGAGTCCTGAATCGGCCGCAGGTCCAATCGATCCGGCTTACAGCCGTAACCCGAAGCCACCGCCTGTTAGGCGGTGGAGCATTCACTAAGGTTGCCCCGGGTCCCGCCTTTGAGACCCGGGGCAACCTGTATCTGAACATTCGCAGCTCTCTACCGCGCCTCCGCCTTCAGCGTGAACGTGCCCTTCAGCGTCGCCTCCGACGAGTCGCCAACCCACACTGTGTACGCGCCCGCCTCGGTCACCCACGTGTGCTCCGCATTCCACAGGGCAAGATCGCTGAGCGGCACATCGAACTGCACCGTCTTGGTCTCGCCCGGCGTCAGGTGAACGCGCGCAAAGCCCTTCAGCGCGCGCACCGGCGTCTCCACGCTGCTCACGTCCTGGCGCACATAAAGCTGTGCAACTTCATCGCCCGCCACCGAGCCCGTGTTGGTCACGTGCACCGTCACCGTAACCGGCAGCTTGCCGTCCGCCGGAGCTTCCACCTGCAGCGCGTCAAACTTGAACGTCGTATAGCTCAGGCCGAACCCGAACGGGAAAATCGGTGCATCCTTGCCGTCCACATACCGGTGCGTCTTCGAGGGGTCGTAGTCGTAGTAGTCGGGAATCATGCCGATATTCCGCGGGAACGTGACCGTCAAGTGCCCCGAGGGATTGCTGTCGCCAAACAAGGTCTCCGCAATCGCCTTGCCGCCGAATTCGCCCGGATACCAGGCCTCCAGAATGGCGCCCGCGTGTTCCTTGGCCCACGGAATGGCCAGCGGACGGCCGTTCTGCAGCACCACCACCGTCGGCTTGCCCGTGGCCACCACCGCCTCCAGCAGCGCCTCCTGGTTCTCCGGCAGGTTCAGGTCGGAGCGGTCCTTGCCTTCGCCCGATACGCCGTGCCACTCGCCCAATCCCAGAATCGCCACGTCCACCTTCTTCGCCAGCGCCACGGCCGCCGCAATGTCTTTCCCCTCGGCAAAACTCAACTCGGCCTGCGGCAGCATCTTTTTCAGCGCCGTAAACATGTCGTTGTTGTCCGTCGGGTCCGACTCGGGCGCGTAGTCGCCATACCGCGCAATCTTCGCGTTCGGTCCGATCACCGCAATCCGCTTCAGGTCCTTTTTGAGCGGCAGCAGACGGTTCTCGTTCTTCAGCAGCGTCATCGACTGCAATGCCGACTCGTGCGCCGCATCCAGATGCGCCTGCGCCCGCTCCGCCTTGCCTGTCAGCGCCGGGTCGGTCAGCGGATGATCGAACAGTCCCAGCTCAAATTTCACGCGCAGCACATCTGACACGGCCCGGTCCAGCGCCACCGGCGACAGCGTGCCGTCCTTGATGCCCGCGGCAATCGCGTCCTGGAATACTTTGTGGTCGAAGTCGTAAAACTGCATATCGACTCCGGCGTTGATCGCCATCACCACCGCGTCCTTCGGGGTGGCGGCAACATGATGGTCCTGGTAAAGCCGCCGGATCGCGCCCAGGTCCGACAACGTGAATCCGTCGAATCCCCACTCCTTGCGCAGAATCGTATTCAGCAGGTAAGGATCGGCAATCACCGGAATGCCGTCGATCTCGTGGTACGCCACCATCGTTCCCATGGCGTGTCCCTCGCGGAACGCCGGCTCGAATCCCTTCAGCATGATGCTGCGCAGTTCCCGCTCGCCAATATGCACCGGCGAGGTGTTGGTCCCCGACTCCGGCGACCCGTGCCCGGCAAAGTGCTTCGGCTCGGCAATCACCGTGTGGTCGCTGGCCAGCGAATCGCCCTGGAAGCCGCGCACCATGGACAAACCCATCTGCCCGGTCAGGTAGGGGTCCTCGCCGTAATCTTCTTCAATGCGTCCCCAGCGCGGATCGCGCGCCAGGTCCAGCACCGGCGCAAACAGCATGGTTACGCCGGTCGAGCGCGTCTCCTCGGCAATTGCCGCTCCCGTCCGCGTCGCCAACTCCCGGTTCCACGTGGCCGCCAGGTTGATCGGCGCGGGGAAAATCGTTCCCGGCGGAAAATAATGCAGGCCCTCCTCGGCAAACAGCACCGGAATCCCTAGCCGGGTATTTTTGATCACCCAGCTCTGAATCACGTTGTTCAGCTCGACCGTTGCATACAGGTCGTGAATCGAGCCCACGCCCAGGCTCCCAAACGCCGCCGCCGTCTTTTCCGGAAGGAACTCGTTCGCCTTCATCCCCTTCGGCGCAGGATCTTCGCCCTTCTTCAGGCCCTGCCGCATCGCCACCGTGTAGCCCCGGTACATATCCAGTTGGCGCGCCTTCTCTTCCACCGTCATACGGCTCAGCAGGTCGCGCACCCGGGCTTCCACAGGCAGTCCGCTCTGCTTGTAGGCCGCATCCGCGGGAACCGCCGGCGCCGCCTGTTGCGCCCACGCCGGGCCCGCGCTCACCACGCAGGCGATTGCCATTCCGCCCAACAGCAACCATTGAAGCTGCTTCAAACATGAGTTCATGCGATTTCCTTCCTCGTGTCCCTGGATCGTGTTCCTGGCTCGTGTCTCTGGATCGTGTTCCTGGCTGTTTTCCGTTTTTCTTGGCCGGCTCCGGCGCACCCGTGCACCCACGGCCGGTTGCCGGCCACGCAGCGCGGGGCTCCCGCCATCGCATCCCTGAAACTATCGAAGTAAATCGGTTTTAGAGCGCATAAAGCCCGCCCGCGCCGCTGCGGAATCCACTATATATCACCAGCAGGACTAGATTAAAGGAACTTGGAGCCGTCCACCGGCGCCGCCGGTCCGCCAAGCACGAAACTGTACCGCCGGCCTCCCGGCCGGCTGTAGCGTGGGCGTCCCCGCCCACGCTTGCATCCAATCAGGCTATGGGCAGGTTAAGCGATTCAGCAGGTTCCTCGACATGTTCCCGGCTCGGTCGCAGATCCAGCAACTCTTCCACGACATACGCGCTGATTGTCCCGTCGGAAAACGTAACAATCACGCCATCCCCGCTGTCATTTTCGACTTTAAGAATTTGAATTTCATGGCCCATGGCAAACAAGGTACTCCTCAGCCAATTTGCCATCTGTCCAATTTTGCACACGACTCCGCTCGGCGTACCAACATCCGCCGCATCATGGGCCCCGGTCGCCAGACCGGGCATCTACTGCCAACTGACCACTGACCACTGCCAACTGACCACTGCCAACTGACAACTGACCACTGACCACTGCCAACTGACCACTGCCAACTGAAAACTGCCAACTGAAAACTGCCAACTGAAAACTGACAACTGAAAACTGAAAACTGACAACTGCCAACTGACCACTGACAACTGAAAACTGACTACTCCCCCCAGCCCCCTCGCCTCCACCCCGCGCAAAACACGATTCCCTCCAGCAACACGGAAGAGGTATAGTGCCTGCAACGGCTTCCCCGGAAGAAGAGCTTGGCCATGGAACGACGCTTTTTTAGCACGCTTCTGTTTCTTCTCTGCCTTGGCTGCGGCATCCGGTCGCATGCTCAGGCTCCGCCCTCATCCCAACCCGCCCCGCCCTCCGCCAATTCCACCACGGTCACCATCGGCCAGTCGGCCGTCCGGCTTTACGGGCCCTGGAAATTCACGGTAGGCGATTCGCCCATCGATCCGGCCACCCACCAGCCGCTCTGGGCTCAGCCCGGCTTTGACGACTCGCGTTGGGACACCGTGGACCTCACCCCCAAGGAAGGCGCAACCGACCCCATTACCGGCATCTCCGGCTACGTGCCCGGTTGGACCGCCAAAGGCCATTCCGGTTACTGGGGCTATGCCTGGTACCGCATCCGCGTCCGCGTCGATGCGCAGCCCGGCCAGCGCCTCGCCCTCGCCGGGCCCTCCAACGTCGATGACGTCTACCAGGCCTTCGCCAACGGAACGCTGCTGGGCGGCTTCGGCGATTTCTCCGTGAACCCTCCGGTCGTCTACTACACCCAGCCCACCATGTTCTCCCTGCCGCAGGAGGACGCGCAGACGCTTGTCATCGCCTTCCGCGTCTGGATGGAGCCCAATACGCTCATGAGCTCTCCCACCGTGGGCGGCTTCCATGGCGCGCCCATCTTTGGCGATGCCGCGGCCGTCGCCGCCGGGTACCAGTCCCTCTGGCTTCAGGTCACCCGCACCTATGCCACCAGCCCCTTTGAAGCGGTGGTCTTTCTGCTCCTCGCCCTCGGCGCTTTCAGCCTCATCTTTTTCGACCCCTCTGACCGGGTCTATCTGTGGATGGGAGCCATCTTCCTGGACATCGTCTGCATTACCGCCGTGAACTGCCTCGTCGCCTGGACCCATGTCCTCGGCATTGTCTCCTCCTCGGTCATCGGCGATGTCTTCCTGGTTCCTCCTCTCTACGCGGGTTGGGTCATGGTCTGGTGGGTCTGGTTCGGGCTGCGCAAGCCCGCGTGGCTGCCGCGCGCCGTTGCCGTCATGGCCCTGTTGCTCGCCCTTTCCAATCTGCTCGGCGAAGATCTTTGGTTTACGGTCATTCCCCATCCCGTCAGCGCCGCCATTTACATGGTTTCCCTGGCTGTCCGTCTGGCCTTCCTGGCTCTGCTGCTCGGTGTCGTCTACGTGGGAATCAGGCTGCACGGGCTCGAGGGATGGCTGGCGCTGCCCCCCGCCGTGCTGTATGGCATCGGACGTTTCTCCACCGATCTGTCCACCATCGGCATCAATCTCTTCTGGTTTCCCTTCGGAATCCAGTTCTCCCTGGGCATCATCGCCAGCCTGCTGCTGGCCGTGGTGCTCACCCTGCTCCTGCTGCGACGCCTCGTCATCTCGCTCCGCAAGCAGCGCGTCATGGCCCTCGACGTCAAGCAGGCCCAGGAGGTGCAGCAGGTCATCCTGCCCCAGGCGAGCATGAAGCTGCCGGGCTTTGACGTCGAGAGCGAGTACCGCCCCGCCCTCGAGGTAGGCGGCGATTTCTTCCAGATCATCCCCAACCCCACCGACGGCAGTCTGCTCATCGTCGCCGGAGACGTGGTCGGCAAAGGTCTCAAAGCCGGAATGTTGGTTGCCCTCCTGGTTGGCGGCATCCGTACCGTGGTGGACTGGAGCACCGATCCGGTCCTGGTGCTGCGCGCCTTGAACAAGCGGCTCATGGGCCGCGGCGACGCCCAGGCCACTTGTCTTGCCCTGCGCATTGAGCCCAACGGCGAGGCCACCCTGGCCAATGCCGGCCATCTGCCGCCCTATCTCAACGGCTTGCCGCTGGACATGCAGGGCGCTCTGCCGCTGGGAATGGCAGACACCGCCGAGTTTTCCGTCCTGCACTTCAACCTTGCGGAGGCCGACCGACTGGTCCTGGTTTCTGACGGTGTTGTGGAGGCCACCGACTCCAACGGCCAACTCTTCGGCTTTGAGCGGTCGGCCGAACTGCTCCGCACCGCCCTCACCGCCGAGCAGGTAGCCAACGCCGCCCAAAGCTTCGGTCAGGAAGACGACATCAGCGTGATCTCCGTAACCCGCACCGCCGTCCTCGATCCCGCCCTCGCGTAAATAGCCCCGAGTCAGTGGCCCCGCAAGAATAGCCCGGTGCCCCATCCATTTCACAGCTCCACCGTGAAATGGGTGGGAATCCACGAACCCAACCCCGCCGTTTTCCGCCCCAAGATTCCGGATTTCTGTTCACCCTGAACAAACCAGCCCGAAGCAAACGTGTCCAAGCTAAGAGATAAAAGCTTTCCAAGCGGTGCTCTTGAGAGGGTATAGTGCTTGCAACGGCTTCCCTGCAGGAGAAGCATGGTCGTGGCAAGACGCTATTCTTTGACGCTTCTGATTCTTCTCTGGCTTGGATGCGGCGTCCTGCCGCAAACCCAGGCTGCGCCTTCCTCCAAACCCACCTCGCCCTCCGCCGCTGCGACCGAAGTCACCCTCGGCCAGTCTGCCGTCCGGCTCTACGGGCCCTGGAAATTCACGGTAGGCGACTCGCCCATCGATCCGGCAACCCACCAGCCCCTCTGGGCCCAGCCCGGCTTTGACGACTCGAAGTGGGAGGACGTCGACCTCACGCCCAAGGAAGGCACCTTCGACCCGGTTGCCGGAGTCCCCGGCTACGTGCCCGGATGGACCGCCAAAGGCCATCCCGGCTACTGGGGTTATGCCTGGTACCGCATCCGCGTGCACATCGATGCGCAGCCCGGCCAGCGCCTCGCCCTCGCGGGCCCTGAGAACATCGACGACGCATTTCAGTTCTTCGCCAACGGAACCATGATAGGCAGCTTCGGCAATTTCTCCGCCAACCCGCCCGTCGTTTACTACAGCCAGCCTTGGATGACCATCTTCCCCCAGGCCGTTTCGCAATCCGCGCAGACCCTGGTGCTGTCGGTCCGCGTCTGGATGGAGCCCAACACTCTGGTGCAGGCCCCCACCACGGGCGGATTCCATGACGCCCCCATCTTTGGCGACGCCGCGGCCGTCACCTCCAGTTATCAATCCCAGTGGCTCGCCGATATCCGCACCTACGCCATCAGCACCGTCGAAGTCGTGGTCTATCTGCTGCTGTCCCTGGGCGCTTTCAGCCTCATCTTCTTCGATCGCTCTGACCGCGTCTACCTGTGGATGGGGATAGTCTTCCTCATCGGCGTCTGCAATACCAGCATGTTCGTCGTCGCGGACTGGACAACTTACCTCGGCATTGTCGCCAGCACCACCCTCCTCGATACCATCCTCATCCCAGTCTCTTTCGCCGGCTGGGTCATGGTCTGGTGGGTCTGGTTCGGCTTGCGCAAGCCCGCATGGCTGCCGCGCGCCGCCGCCGCGATGGCCCTGCTGCTGGCCGTCTCCAATCTCCTCGGCGAAGATCTTTGGTTTACCGTCGTTCCCCATCCGGTCAGCGCCGTCTTCCATGTCCTCTCCCTCGCCGTCCGGCTCTGCTTCGTGGCGCTGCTGTTCTGGATCGTCTACCGCGGAATCCGCCTGCACGGAGTCGATGGCTGGCTGGCGCTGCTTCCCGTGGTCCTGGCCTGCATCGGACGATTCAACAAGGAGTTCAGCGTTTTGGGCGCCCCTCTCAACTGGTTTCCTCTTGGCATGCAGCTCGGCCTGTTTGACATCTCCTACCTGCTCCTGGCCGTCGTGCTCACGCTGCTCTTGCTGCGCCGCCTCCTCATCTCGCTCCGTAAGCAGCGGGAAATGGCGCTCGACGTCAAGCAGGCGCAGGAAGTCCAGCAGGTCATCCTGCCCCATGCGCGCATGAAGTTGCCCGGCCTCGATATCGAGAGCGAGTACCGTCCGGCCCTCGAGGTCGGCGGCGATTTCTTTCAGATCATCCCCGACCCCGCCGACGGCAGCCTGCTCATCGTCGCCGGCGACGTCGTCGGCAAGGGTCTCAAGGCCGGAATGCTGGTTGCCATGCTGGTTGGCGCCATCCGCAGCACATCGGAGCTGAATCCCCGGCCGGAGTTTGTCCTCGGCGCCTTGAATCGCCGCCTGCTGGGCCGCGGCGACGCCCAAGCCACCTGCCAGGCCCTGCGCATTGAGGCCAACGGCGAGGCAACCCTCGTCAACGCCGGACATCTGCCGCCCTATCTCAATGGCGTCCCCCTGCCCATGGAGGGAGCGTTGCCGCTGGGCATGGCGGCGGATATGGAATTTTCCGTCATGCGCTTCAAACTCGCTGAGGGCGATCAGCTGGCGCTCGTCTCCGACGGCATCGCCGAGGCCACCGACGCAAACGGCCAGTTGTTCGGTTTCGACCGGGCAGCCGAGCTTCTGCGCACGGCCGGCAGCGCCGCAGAGGTAGCCAACGCCGCCCAAAGCTTCGGTCAGGAAGACGACATCAGCGTGATCTCCGTAACCCGCACCGCCGTCCTCGATCCCGCCCTCGCGTAAATAGCCCCGAGTCAATGGCCCCGCAAGAATAGCCCGGTGCCCCATCCATTTCACAGCTCCACCGTGAAATGGGTGGGAATCCACGAACCCAACCCCGCCGTTTTCCGCCCCAAGATTCCGGATTTCTGTTCACCCCGGGGGGACAAACCCGCCCGAACCATCCGTGCCCAAGCTGGAAGCTGGTAGCTAGTGTCCTGAGTCTAAAGTTCATATCAAAAATACGGTGTCATCCTGAGCGTAGTTTGGCGCGTTTTTTGCGCCAAACGCAGTCGAAGGATCTGCGGTTCGGAACCTCAACTTATGCTACGAACT
>Ga0316217_10000279_pt1 | contig 75155 bp, 81 predicted proteins | sample 1anoAmetaG_FD_203633 | JGI IMG/M metagenome (GOLD analysis project Ga0316217, IMG submission 203633) | Freshwater microbial communities from Trout Bog Lake, Wisconsin, USA - 1anoA | ecosystem: Environmental > Aquatic > Freshwater > Lake > Hypolimnion/Profundal zone | place: USA: Wisconsin... | reverse complement strand
TATACAGCTCAACTACTCGGAAAAAGCACCCGGCTACCTGGAAAGAAAGAACCTCCCCTATCTGTGCTCGCCCAATGGACCACTTTATCTGTCCGGTGACGGATCAATTTATCTGGCCGCCATAGCCAAGGCCGCAAGGCGGTGCTGACTGGCAAACTCTTGAAGGAAATTGGCCTGTCGGCGGCCACCCCGAACGATCTTTCGGAACCGGGGTTGGTGATCTTAGTGGTGAACAGATGAGGGCAAGCAGACGTCCCTCCCCAAATCCAATACTTTTCATGAATCACCGAATTATCGTCATTGCCCTGTTGATGTTTCAGACGGAATTTGCCGGGGCCTCGACGCCAGCTCAATTGACAGTCGCCCCTGCTCCGGACGGCGCGCCGCTTTCCCGCCGATGCCGGGTCCGGCTGCGTCCGGTTGGCACGGAGTCGTGGCAGAGCGCGCCGGTGTATTCCTTTTTCAAACAACACGATTACAACTGGGCGCTCACCGCGGAGTCGGAATTCGTCACCTTCGACTCCCTTGGCGCCATCGATGTCGAGGTGACGATGGAGGGCGACGCGAACACGCCCGTGGTCCGGCCTCTGAACCGAAACATCGCCGTGAGGCGGGAAGGCGCGACGTTGCGGTTCACGATGACGGACAACGCGCGGCAGATCTGCTTGGAGGTCAACGGCGATCCACGCCATCCGCTGGTGCTCTTCTCTAATCCGCCGGAAACAGACGCGCCAAAGGCCGGTGATCCAAACGTCACCTGGTTCGGCCCCGGCTACCACAAAGCGGGGCCTATCAAGTGCTCGGGCGGCGGCAAGACCGTTTATTTGGCTCCGGGCGCTGTCGTCGAGGGGGCGTTGGCCATATCGGACGGCGATGGTGTCGCGGTTCGCGGCCGGGGCATTCTTTACCGTCCTTATCCTAAAGATGGCGAGGACAATTCCTCGCCGCTAAACACCTACTCATCCAAGAATGTGCGCGTCGAAGGCATCGTGCTCGTGAATCGCGCAGATAACTGGACGCTGCGCCCGGTGGCCAGTCGCGATGTCACCTTCGAAAACTTTCATCTGCTCTCGGAGATTCGGGACGGGCTCGACATCATCAACTCCCAGTCGGTGACGGTGCGCGACAGTTTTTTCATGACCCACGATGATGCGATCTGCCTCAAGGGCCTGTCCGAGGGCAAGCGCCAACCGGTCGAGGACGTGCTCGTCGAGCGATGCGTCATCGCCAACATGGGCGGGGGCAACTGCCTTGAGATCGGCTATGAAAGCGTCACCCCCGTCTACCAGCGCGTCACTTTCCAGAACCTTGACCTCATCCACAGCCTGCCCAACGGCGAGGCCCCCGATCCCTACTGGCCCGAGGCGGCGATCTCGATTCACCCAACCCAAATGCAGGAGTACGGCAGCCCTGAATACATGGGAACCATGCCGCCGGTCAGGAATGTGACCTACCGCGATGTTCGCATCGAATCCTGCTCGGACGACTTCTACTTCGACATCCGCCCCAACCGAAACAGCCCGGGAACCGGCATTGAGAATATACTCCTGGAAAACGTATCGGTTGTGGACAGTCCGTCGCGTCCCTCACGCATCGTCGCGCTACCCAACCACCCTATCCACAATGTCACGATTCGTGGTCTCAGTATTTTGGGCCGGCCCGTGACGAATGCGGAGCAAGGCAGGATCACAGTCAGCAACACTGAATGTAAATTCGAACCAGTCTCCGTGAACCACCACGTGGAATCCGTCCCGGGGAGATCCGAGTTCCCCGGCGCCGAGGCCTGGCGCGCGATGCGCGTTGGATTGTTCATCCACTGGGGACCTTCGTCGGGACGGGCCTTGCCTCAGTCGCACTCGCACGCCCGCAAGAGCGCGCTCAATCCATCGGGCAGCGTCCCGTCGGAGGTGTATGACCAGTTTTACAAGGAGTTCAATCCCACGAACTACAACCCCGACGCGTGGCTGAAGCTGGCCCACGACGCCGGGATGCGCTACGCCGTCTTCGTCGCCAAGCACCACGACGGCTTCTGCATGTTCAAGACGGACGCGACCGACTACAACATCATGGCCACTCCTTACGGCAAGGATGTGGCGGCGATGTTCGCCTCCGCGTGCAAACACCAGGGAATCGCGCTGGGATGGCAGTTCTCGCCGAAGGATTGGAAACATCCGGACTTCAACACGCCAGGCCACGATCGTTACAACGCCTACTATGAGAAGTTGATCGACGATCTCTCCGCAAACTACGGCCCGCTGTCAGTCCTGTGGTTCGACGGCATCGAGCCAGCGGGTCCTGACATGTGGAAACAGACGCCGGACCGCGTCGCCAAGATGCTCCACGAACGCCATCCGCAAATCATGCTCGGCGTTCACGGCGGCTGCGCTGAGGATTTTCTCAGCTTCGAGGAAACCGTCGGGCCTTTCGACCGCCGACAACCGTGGGAAATGTGCGAGGCGATCAACCCGAGCGGTTGGGTCTTCAACCAGCCGATGCCGCCGTTCCCGTTGCGCGGTTTGCTGCGCAACCTCGTTTACACCATCGCGCGCGATGGGAACTACCTGCTGGACGTCGGCCCGATGCCCGACGGCCGGATCTATCCCCCGGACGCCGAGCGGCTGGGCGAGATTGCCGCTTGGATGAAGGTAAACGCCGAGGGCATCCATGGCACGCGCGGCGGTCCCTATCGCGACGGCGAGTGGGGAGGGGCGACCTGCAAAGACAGCGCCGTCTATCTCTTTATCGCCGACCGCGCTGGCGTGAATTTGACGCTGCCGGCCCTCGCCGCCGAAGTCCGCTCCGCGCGACGGCTGGATGGAGGCCAGCTCGATTGGAAGGCGGATGCCGCCTCGCTACGACTTGCTCTATCGGATCGCGCGCAAGGCCGGCGCCCAGTCTTTGTGTGCGTCAAACTGGAACTTGACCGTCCCGCCTTCCCCTTGCCGCTCGTTGACGTCCAGGCTAATCTCGCTGCCACCGCGCGCCTCAGTCCATCGAGCGTTCTTGGCAGCGCCGCAACGCAACTTCTGTTTGACAACGACGGCGACACCACGTGGGAAACCGAGCCCGGTGACACGTTGAACGCGCTCGACATGGATCTCGGCGAATCCAGACTACTCGGAAGCCTGTCGCTTTCGGAACGCGCGCCGAGGCAATTCTGGAATAACGCCTACAAGCTCGAACTCAAGACGCGCGACGATCCGAACGGCGAGTGGCAGACCGTCCTCAAACACACAGGGACGCTGGGTGGTCCGCCGATCCTGGACCTCAAGCCTGTCCGAGCGCGCTACGTGCGACTCGAACTCGCCAAATTCCGCCCGCATCCGCTCCAGATCTCCGAGTTGCGCCTCTTCGCGCCATTGGAACCGTAAAACTCGCATCCTGAATGCACGACCGTCATGAAACAGCACTTCGTCATCCTTTGCCTTGCGATTTTCAGCTACGCCGCCTGGGCTGCAACGCCAACCTCGGAGCTTTCCTTATCCTTCGGAGCACCCGCTGGTGACGCATTGCCGGAGGTGGATTCCAACGGTCCCACGGCGATTGATGCGCAAGGCCAGCTTTGGTTCATCCAAGCAGTGGGCGGGACCATGCGCAGCACGCCCTGGCGAATCCACAAGGGCACGACCATGGACAACCTGGTGCACCAATACGATTACGTGCCCGACAAACATTGGGCCCGTCCGCACTTCGACGACACCTGGTGGGCGGAGGGGCTGTGGATAGACCCCGCCGACGGCACTTGGTATGTCGTGATGCATACGGAGTACAACTACAATAGGTATCTTAAGAAAACCGGCACGGGGTATTCGATGGATCGGATCGGGACGGTGTCGTTGGCCACTTCGACTGATCAGGGCAAATCTTGGACCTGCCACGGCGAGCTCATCAATTCCAGCAACCCCGTTGATCCCAATTACTGGGAGGGCAAGAACTACTGGGACGAAGCGCGCGGAGATCCTGCGCTATTTGTGGACCAGGATTACTTCTATGTTTACTACAACGCCCGCTGGGTCAACCGCGATGATCCCAATGTCTGCTACGCAGGCGTGCGCGTGGCCCGTTGCCGCATCGCCGACAAAATGGCCCCCGGCAAGTGGACGAAGTGGTATCAAGGCAAGTGGGACCAACCCGGACTCGGCGGCTACGACAGCGATGTATTCAACGAGAACTACTCCGACACCGCCACCGTCTTCTGGAGCAAGAGCCGGAAGTGCTTCGTCGCTATCGTTATGAGCGATCAAAAATATAACCGGGCCACTGGCGGCTGGGAGTATGACGGCTCGATTTCAACCTGCACCGATCTGGGCAAGCAGGACTGGACCAAGCCCATCCGGGTTTGCGACAAGGCACGCAAAGGTTACTACACCTGGGTCATCGATCCCAAAACCCGATCGCGCTACGTCATGGAGTCGGACACTTTCCGCTGGTATGGCACGGAAAACCGATGCCGTGCCCTCATCGTCACCCTCACGAACGCTCCCGCCCATCCCATCACCCGCCCTCCTCTCTATCCGCCCGAGTCGGTGGATGATCACAATCCGGGGTGGGACCGGAGTTTTCGGCTCCCCACCGTCCCGAAGTCCCAGCCCCAACCGGCAGAGAAGGCTGGCACGGAGGATGGATGGGAATATGATATCATGACGCCCCTAGCTGAGAAGGCGATCGCCCAGGCATTGCAGGGACCTTGAGCGCGGAATCCGACGTCGGTTATTCTGCCGAAGGAGGCGCTACGATGTGGCCCTGATGGTCAAGGTGGAGACGAGGGGGTTCTGGCGGAACGGTCTCGATACGTTCCTGCTGGCCATCCAAGTTCACCATCTGGCTATCGAAATCGAACGGTTCCGTTTTGCGCAATCGCTCCACAGGCGGTATGGCGGGTTCCCAGTTAAGCCGAAGCGGGAGGGGAGGGGTGGTGGCGCCGACCTTCGGGAAAGGCGCTCTATGCAATTCCGCATAATATTATGACATTTCCACGAAACCGGGCGCTCCAACCTGGTCACCAAAAGCCAGCGGGCCCTCTTTGCGGGTGGTGAGCGCAGAGGATGAAATTTCGGATTGGCAGGACATCGTCGGCGGCGCGGGGTTTTTCCTGTCATTTCCTGTCAGCAGGCATGATTATCGCCGAGTCTTTCATCCAAGAAAGGATCTGCACAATTGACCGGAAATCATTGGGGATTCTGCTGTAGATTGACCGATGAAGCGAGTGGGTGCGAATCAACATATTGCGCGCCAGGCGCAATAGTCGAACAGGCATTCATGTTCAGAGGAGTTCAGTCAAGATGCCAACCATGACGCAATCCACCGGCAAACAGAGGCACGGTTACCGTTGCAGCACCAGAGCGCTTTCTGGCGCGCAATGCTAACACGCCGCGCCTGGTTGTAACAGGACTGGGGACAACACTTGGTGAACCCCGAGTCGATCTCGCGTTTCAGGCTCTCAGGCATCGTTAGCCTGCTTGGAGTCGGTTTTGCGGTGGGAATACACAATGGCAGTTGCGCGATCCATCCACTCCCGGTCCGATCGTAGTTGAACCAGCACGTCACGCGCGAACCGTTTGTGATCATCGGCGAGCGATACCGTCCCTAGCGCCGGCAAATGACCCGCGGCCACCAGCCATCCAATTGCGTCCGGGTGAAATTGGAAAAACCAACCTGCCTCCTCGACGCTAAAAACCGCGGGAAACCGCCCGAGGTTGAGAAAAGCGATACGCTCAGATTCCAGTTCCAAGGTCGGCTGATTCGCCGCCGGTGATTGTATTGGCAATTTCAGTTTTTTCTTCATTCAGTTTTGTTTTTCCTTTCAAGCGAGCTTTCTTGAGGCGCAGGTGGAGCCTTCCCGTGCGCACCGCCTTGTCCAGCCACATCAAGTCCCCTTCTAATTGGGTGATCTCGGTTTCCAAAAAGAACTTTTCTGCCGCATGTGACGGATTCCCCAACGGTTTGAGCCTAGTTTGGCCGCTCAACACTTGGTGGCGCCGCTCCTTAGGGAGGCTGTTCCGGACCTCTTCGATATGTTCAATGCTCGTCACAACTTGAAGTTCCTGGCGACTCATTCCAAGGCGCCACTCCACCTCCTGGGCGCGCAGGCGTCCTGGGGCAGTCAGCAAATCCAGAAACTGTTTTCGTGCCGGTAGCATCGTCGCGGCCTTCTTGCCGCGACTTCTATTTTAGCGGTACTCTTCGCAACTCCTGCGGAACCTGGAAGAGCGCGCCCAAACCCAGACTTGGATGCTAATGGCGCGTTAGAAGGAACCCATTTAGACGCAGTAAGTTACTGTGGCACATACTGTTACAATGTGACTTTGCAACAAGGTGCGAGCGAAAAGCTTAACATTGAGTTCAAACTACACGCTAACTATGATTATCGTTTGGTATGAATGATGAACTCGGCTGCCATTGACAAAGCGTGCCCGGCGGGGGTGCATGAGGCGCTCCGTCCCTCAAACGATAGGATTCTGAGTAATGAACGCGGCAATTGAACGACCTTTCTGGAAACGGCGGATCGAGTCAGTTTGGGATTCAGGAATTCCAATCGTCTGGCTGTCCGGTCCCCCCGATGTGGGAAAGCATGACATGATCCGTTGCCTTTCCATTGGTTACCGGCACGCTTTCCTGATCTGGGAGAATGAGGAAAAGTTTGCTGGCCTGGAGGTACGCCGTGAGGGGGTGGCGGTAGAACATATCCGACGCCGCCCCGACTTCCCGGTGCTGCTAAAGAAAGCCGTTGAATCAGCCCCGAAGGGCCGGATTTTGGTCGTTGATGATTACCCGTTGGGCGAATGCAGGACCCTGGAAGGGTTGGTCCGCGACGTGCGAATGACGCCCATCTTGTATGAGGAGCTATCGATATTTCGAATCTCGTTGAAGAACCGGTTGCATTTTGGTGGATTGAGATTGGGAGTGGAGGATCGCAAATTGCCGGCCTACTTCATCGATAATTGGATATCCAAGTTGGTGATTGGCATCCAAGCAGCTTTTAAATTTCGCAGGATTGATAAAATCTATGATTTCTTCAAAGACCTTGCCCTCCTCAACGGTGATTGCATCGAACCCACCGCGCTCGCGCAAATCCGGGGAATAAGTGTTCCAGTTGCTCGGGATTTCCTGCGCGCCTTGGAATCCTTCGGCGCGATCAAACTACTGCCCCCGTTATCCAGCGGCCACTCGGATGAAATCCGGAAAAACCAGAGGGTCTACGTGGGCGACCTGCTGCTGCTTGATATGGCCCAGGTCGTGGATGGCGAGAGAGCCGATCTGTTTGAAAGGTGGGCGAACCTGGTGCTGGAGCAGTTATCGGCGTACTTTCCGTCGGACCCGGTCTGCTATTGGCGCACCAAAGCCGGCCTGGAAATTCCATTTGTGCTTTCGAGGCCAGGTGGCGTCTATCATGTGATCCTCACCAACCAGAGAACGGACGACTGGGGCAGGGCTTTGAACGTTTTTCGCGCGAGGTTCCCGCGCGGGGAGAATCTCATTGTCATGAGCAATGCGCCTGAAAAGACGCGCGTTGCTCGGATCGAAGGCGAGTCCGGTTTGCCCGTAAGATGGTGTGAGCCGTCGGATCTCCAGGCGTTGCTATCCGTCAGGCAGGGGCCGGCGGCGAAATAAAGCCACGCATCTTCGAGCCAACTGAGGGCGACGGGAAAAGGCGCCCATCCCACCGTGTCGTGTTCACCCAAGGGCTTGAGAGGAAGCGATTCGTTCTGCGGACCATCCGCCGGTCCCTGGTTCAAGTAGCCCGATTCCGCGCCTGGGCATCCCTAAAACGCAGAGCGCCCCGGAAGCAACTCGCTTCCGGGGTGCCCGCCACCGCCCGAGGATGGATCAGGCCGTAGCTGTCTGCCCAGGCTCCGCCGGCACATTTGTTGCGGCCGGCATTGGCACAATTTTTGATTTAGCCCGCGCCGCCTCATAATCCTGGAGGCAAGGAATCTCGACCTCATCGTAACCAGCGTAAGCCTGGTGCACCGCCGGCGAATTGTGCCCCAGCGCGAGCTGCGCAAACCTCATCGGAAATCCCGCCTTCCGGGCCCGATGAGCCCAGCCGTGCCGATAGCAATGAAGCGTGACCCCTTTGATCCCCAGCTGCTTGCAGCGCGACATGAATTCAGTGGCCCGGTCGCACGCGCGAACCGTGTCCAGGTAAGGGAACAGCTTGCCAGTTTGAGGACGGCGTCGAAGAATCTCTTCAACCTCCGGCGAGAACTGGAAGCAAACCACCGAGCCTGTCTTGGCCCGGAAGAACCGGATTTTCTTTTCCTCCCGGTCGATTTCCTCAGCGTCCAGGTGCGCCATATCCCCCTGGCTGGCTCCGGTATACCACAACATTTCGTAAAAATCCCGCCGCTCGGGGTTCACTTCGTTGGCGATGATCTTCTGGTGCTCCGCCTCGGCGATGGCACGCTTCTTTTTGAATTTAATCGAGGGCCACTGGCGGCGGACGATGACGGGGCCGGCAAGCCAGCCCATGTCCATGGTGAAATTGTGGATTTTGCGGAGGTAAACGTTGGTGGAAACCGTGCCGCGGTTCAGGGCGCCCAGAAAATGATCCGCGCGCGTGTCGATGACGACCATGTTCCGGATGCCGTCGAACGCGTGGTCCTTGACGGCAATCTCCCAGCGGCGGCGGTTCTCGCTCCCCTCGGTCTTGCTGAGGAGGATTTGGTCGAATACCCAACTCCACTTGCGGGTGGGGGCATCGGGGTCGGCCGCCGAGAGATAGGCGATGCCGACCGCCTTGGTGGCCTGGGGGATTCGGACCGATTCGTTCTTGGCGTTGTGGAGCCGTTGGGCCTCGCCTTCGTCGCGGGTGCCCAGGGACTCCTGCTTGCCGGTCTGGTTGTTTTGGAGGTAGTAGACGCCGTTTTCTCGTTGATAGAGCCGATAGGATTGCTTCACAGGTTCGTTCATGTCTGTGAGCCTACCCGAGCGAGCGCGGCAAGCGTTAGCAGTCTAGCGGCCGCGAAGTGCGGACTACTTCCCGCAATACGCGGACCGGACCACTGCCAGCGGTTTTGCTGGCAATTTTGCTGGCAATTGCCGTTTTGGGGTTCCGAACTCGCCGCAAATCCTTGTCCCGCAACAGACGCGAGATTGGAGGCGAGGGTCGGAATCGCCCGACTTTCGCCTCAATTACGCTCCATTTTCCACCGATTCCCGCAGATTTCAACAGTTTTCTGCCATTGCGGATTTATGCGAGGTAATGCGTTTGCTTGATATTCTGCTTGATGTGCGTTTTTGAGCAACTGGAGCAGCGAGCCGGTGGCGCTCACAGCAAATCCGGCAGCTGGCCACGGCTCAGCAGGAGCTGTATCGACCGGCCCACGCCCGGTGTCTTCTTGATGAGCCGCCGCTTCTCCAGGGTCATGACCATGTTGTGGACGGAGGGGGCGGTCACGTTGAAGTAGCGCTGCATGTCGGCCTCAGCCGGAGGGACGCCCTGAATCTTGGTGTAGTAATAAATGAACGCCAGGTATTGGCCTTGCGTCTCGGTGTAGGTCTGGTCCACCACGAGATTGTTCATCTTCACGACCTGCGCGTCAACGAAGGTTCCTGGCGCTGGCGCTCCAGGTTGGCAACGGTGCCGTTCGCCAGTCCGCAATGGCCTTGGCAAACGTCCGCTCAAGTTCCTCCGCCGCCTGCCGATGACCGTTGGGTGAGAAACCGTTTGACCGTCGCCATGGCAGACATCAAAGCTTCGGCTGAGGCCGGAGTCGCAGTGCCACGACGGCATCGGGATAGCTCCGTGCCGCCTGGTCGAGGCTGTTCCATTGGTCCTGACGGGCAACGGCCCTCCCGACGCCCCCGTTACCAACGTCTATATCCTGCTCTGCCCCTGCGCTTCCGGCGAGGAGTTGCGAAAGGCGATTCTAAAGTGTGCGGCCATCCCCGTGATGGTAGGCGAGGCCAAGACCACGGGCGGCGAGCGCGAGGTCATGCGGGTGCTGCGCAGCATGTTGCTGAAGTATCAGCTGCACCGGGAGCAGGAGCTGTTCGACCGGGCCTGCCATTACATCAGGCAGTATTGCTGACCACCACGACGACCCCGGCGTCTGCTTCTTTGGCGTGATTATGGAACTGGACAGGATTGGGGAGAGATTACGATTACTCGAAGGTCGCGCACTGCCGTCCTACGAGTATGCCTTCAACGAGCTGCCAGAGGGGGAGCTGGAAGCCTGCCTGATGTGGGAGCGCTGTCGGGAACACGCAATTCTCGCGCAGCAGCTCATTTGGGAGGATGTCGCAGATTTGGAAAAGGAACCCTTGTCCGAGGAGCAGAAGTTCATCCAGAGGCTCGACCTCCAGCATCAGTTAGACGCGGAGCGCCGAGCTAGTCGGCCTTGGTGGGAGTTGCCGCCTGATGAACAAGCTGTCGTCATTCGAAACCTGGAACGATTGAGCAAATCGAAACCGTTCGAGCCCGTCAATCTCGCATCTGAACTGTCGTCACTTGATGTATTCCGTGCTCGTATATTGCGGCGTTTTGAACGCATTGAGGTGGTCGTGGACCCGTCGAAGTCGCCCGCACAGTTAGGGAAATCGTTCAGCCGCCTGGTAACCCGCCTACGCCAGACTCCTGGCACCGTATTCACCCATACTAAGGTTAGAGAAAACCGAGGACATCGACGCTCTACGGAGCAGAAGCTCGTCCGCTTGGCCGTTTGGCGTTGCAGCAAGGCTGGCTTGCTCCCCAGGGAAATGCGCAGTCTTCTCGGCGCGTTGCTGCACAAATTCGGCCCCGGACCAGGGACGTTCGATAAGAAGTGCGCCTGTCTGGTCCGCGAAGGAGAGGCCATCCTGACGGGCCACTTTAAATCGAGTGCGACTTCAAGTGGTAGGTAGTCGTCAGCCCGCATAGTAGTCTTCAGGCCGAACTGCCTCTCTTGCGAGAGGCACAGGTGTTGCAGCCTGTTGAAAAATGGAAACCCTGTTTCAGTTCAGGTTTGGCGTGGCCTTGGCGGTTTGTCCGCACGGGTCAATTCCTCGTGGGTTTCTCCCGGCTGCAAACAGGGCCGCGCCCATTCAGTAGAAAGGTCAGTGTATATGTCCGAAGCAGTTGAAAGGGCCGCTCAGCGGCTGAAAGAGTCAAAGACCAAGGCGATGGAACAACTGTTCCAGGCTGGCGAGGTTGCCGGTGCCAAGTATGTGCAACACCACGCGGATTGGGCGGAGTTGGACCAGCTCGAACGGTGGAACGAGAGCCTCGGGATGAACCGGGATGTCGTCCTCGATGACCTCTCGTTCCGCCAAGTGGCCGACGAGATGGACGAGAACGCCGCAGCCGACATTGAGAGCTTCGTGCGCGACGCCAACGGCGGCGACATCGACAATCCTGCGTGGGTCAAGGGGTTCATTTCCGGTGCCTTGACCAAGTTTGACGAGCTGAAGCCTGCGCTGGAATAACCCACCATATCGAACAGCCACCCTCGCCGCTGAGGGACCAGCAGGTTCTCCTCTGCTGGCCTTCTCCAGTTCGACAACGCTGGCGGCGGCATCCTCAAGAACTGCGAATTATATATGAAACCAAAGATATTCCGTCTGGAAAAACGTCGGATAAAAGTCTCCGAAATAAACACGACTCCCCTGTTCCATCGTCAAATCTCCACCGAGCTTGAGGAACGCATCCGCAAGTTCGAGCCGGTTTTTGCCGAGCTTTACCCTAAGACTCACTCTGAATGGCTCGAAGGCTTCCAGGCAGAGCTTGACCCCGAGAACGAAGTGCGAATATGGGAGGCGATGACATGCGCATATCAGTCCTTTTTGGCTAACTATGCGCTATCTCTCCCTGCGAGAAAGGAAGCCTTCTGTATGTTATGTTCCGGGCAGACGGTGAATCCTGAAATGGGCTGCTTGAGCGAAGCCCAGAAGACCGAGCTGGTGCGGCTGTATTCAGAGGCCCTGGCCAAAAGCCACAAGCCGTTTCAGCCCAACTGAACACGAAGGTCGGGTTTGACCGACAGCGTTACCGATGGTTACGGGGCGGGGAGGACGGCGTTCACGCTGCCCTCCCTGCCATCCATCCATCGGCCAGGATGAACCCGCCGTCGTTTTAGAAGACGAAAGGGGCAACGAACGGAGAACTGTTAATCACCTTCTCCGCCGCCGCTCCGTGGATGCATCGGGACGGTTCCCCAAAAGACCCGCCACGGCAGCGCCCGCCGCTTCTCCCTTGCGCTTCTCGATGCCGTTGCGCAAGACCGTCCACGCCGTTGCCGATGGTCTTACTCCTTTCATCAAATCCCAGCCGTCTCCTTTCCGAGCCTCAATCGCGCAGTGGAACCTTGAGCCGCGCCAGCAGCCCCGAAAACCGCTGCTCCGTCCGGTTGTTCCGCACCGCAATCGCCAGTGCCTTCCGCTGGCCGACGACCACCACCAACTTCTTGCCCCGAGTGATGCCGGTGTAAACCAAGTTTCGCTGGAGCAAGAGGTATTGCTGGGTCGCCATCGGAATCACGACAGCCGGAAACTCGGACCCCTGGGACTTGTGGATGGTGATGGCATAGGCCAAGGCCACTTCATCCAGCTCCCCGAAATCGTAAACAACCTCGCGCTGGTCGAACCTCACCGTGACCTCGCGCTCCACCAAGTCAATCTTGGCAATCTGGCCGATGTCGCCGTTGAACACGTCCTTGTCGTAATCGTTCTCGGTCTGGATGACCTTGTCCCGTGGCCGGAACTGCCAGCCGAACTTCTCCACCACCGGCTCTTCCGGCCTGGCCGGGTTCAGCTCGCGCTGGAGTTTGACGTTCAACTCGCGGATGCCCAGCGAGCCCCGGTTCATCGGGCAGAGCACCTGGATGTCCCGGATGGGGTCCAGGCCGAACTTGGCCGGAACGCGCTTCTTGACCATGTCCAGAAGCGTGGCCGCTATCTGCTCCGGCTCCGCCCGGTCGATGAAGTAGAAGTCCGACTCGACCTCCTTGGCGGGCGTGTCCGGCATCATGCCCTCGTTGATGCGGTGCGCGGTGGTGATAATCCGGCTGTGCGCCGCCTGCCGGAAGACCTCCGTCAACCGGACCACCGGCACCACGCCGCTTTCAATCAGGTGTCGCAGGACCATGCCCGGCCCGACCGAGGGTAGCTGGTCCACGTCGCCCACGAGCAGGAGGCTGGCGATGGGCGGCAACGCCCGGAGCAGGTGGTTCATCAACACTACATCCACCATCGATGTCTCGTCGACCACGAGGAGGTCACACTCCAGCGGTTTGGCCTCGTTGCGCGTGAAGCCGCCCGAAGATGGGCTAAACTCCAGGAGCCGGTGGATGGTCTTGGCGGCGACGCCGGTCGTTTCGGACAGACGTTTGGCGGCGCGGCCCGTGGGGGCGCAGAGCAGGCACCGGACCTTCTTGGCCCGGAGGATGAGCAGGATGGCATTAACTAAGGTGGTCTTGCCGACGCCCGGCCCGCCCGTGAGGATGAGCGCCCGGCTGGACAGCGCCTGCCGGAGCGCGGCCTGCTGACTGGGAGCAAGCTCCTTGCCGGTCTTGACCTGGCACCAGGCGACGGCCTTCTCCACGTCGATGGGCGGATAGTTGGGAGGCGCGGCAGCCAGGAACCGAATCCGGGCGGCGATGCCTTCTTCGGCCCGCTTCAGGCTGGGCAGGAATATCAGCTCCTGGTCGCCAATCTTCTCCTGGACCAAGTTTTTGGCTGCTAGGGTCTTTTCCAGGGCGGCGTTAACGATTTCCTCTTTTACCAGGAGCAGCTTGCCAGCCTCCTCCCTCAGCAACTCGACCGGCAGGGCACAGTGGCCGTCGCCGGTCGCCTCCAGGAGGACGTGGCTCAGGCCCGCGCAGGCCCGGATGACGGAGTCGTGGGGGATGCCAATCTTCTGCGCAATCTGGTCGGCGGTTTTGAAGCCGATGCCGTGGATGTCCTTGGCCAGGCAGTAGGGGTCGGCCTGGACCGTCTCGATTGCGCCCTCGCCGTAGGTCTTGTAGATGCGCACGGCCCGGCTGGTGCTGACGCCGTTGGAGTGGAGGAACACCATTATCTTGCGGATGACCTTTTGCTCGGCCCAGGCTTCCTTGATGCGCTGGCGGCGCTTCGGCCCTATGCCGTCAACCTCCTCCAGGCGGGCGGACTCCTGCTCGATGGTGTCGAAAATCTTCTCGCCGAACTTCTCGGCCAGCTTCCTGGCGTAAACGGGTCCGATGCCCTTGACCATGCCGTTGCCCAGCTATTTCTCGACGCCATCACTGGTAGTGGGCGCGGTGCTATTGAGCATCTCGGCGCGGAACTGGAGGCCAAATCCTCGGTCCTGGACCCAATGGCTTTCGTCCCCGCAAAAGCCATACTGCCCCCCTGCTTCTCACTCCGAACACCAATCGAGCAATCCTCCCCCTGGAGGACTTCTGTGCCATTGCCACTGAAACCCGCGAATAAACGTGATTAAAGAATGCGGCAGTTTACTCAAAGCGCGTTGATAGTTGTTCCATGAATCACAATTGTGCATCCGAACTTGGCGCTACCGGAAATGGAATCTCCTGCCTGGCTTTCCAGCTTTGGGAAAAAGCAGGCTGCCCAGAGGGGCGGGATCTGGAGTTTTGGCTGGGAGCGGAAAAGCGCCTTCTTGCTTCCCAGAGATCCGAGGCTACAAAGGTGGCGACCGTCGCGGCTAAGCCGTCTGTTGGAAAAAATGTGCTTATGGGTCCATTCCAACCCCGCACAAAAAACGGTGCAACGCATCCGATCTTATGAACACGCTAATTGCCGACCCAGCCGAACTGGAACTTATGCGCGATACGGCGAAGGCGTCCGAGGCCGTGGTGGCTGAAATGGACTCGGCATCCATCTTGGAAACGATCCGTGTCCGTGAGTCAACCCTCATGACCACCATAGACAAAACCCTGCATTTCCGGGCATCCTCTTGTTGGGCGATCAACCAGTAAGCGGTCGGGATTGGCAGAATCGCCGTGCTTATTGGCGCGTTGCAGTTCAATTTCGCCCGTGACAGTGTGGCGCGGCTCGGACGCCATAACGTCTCACCGGCCAGAGCTGGGGCGCAACCCTCGACAACGCCAGCCTTCGTCCGGGATGCCGTGCTTGACGGCGAACGACAGCGCGGCCCAGTCGGCATCAGACTGGCCGCTGGTCACGATCTTCTCTATATAACCTTCTTCCTCGATAAGCTCGTCATCAAGCCACGGATTTGCGCCACCGGCGCACAGTGATCGATTTCGATCTTGGCCAGGGCATTCTTGGGCATATCCGGGAACCCGGCTTCCGCAAGATCTTGGACGATGGCCAACCCGCCGTGCCTCTTGATTTCCGTCAAACCTGCTACCCCGTCATCGAGCATACCCGAGAGCAACACGCCGATAACGCGCTGGCCATAAACCTGCGCGGCGGAGCGGAACAATGGGTCAATGGCCGGTCGGGTGTGGTGCTCCTTCGGGCCACGGCTCAGGTGGACAACTCCCTCGCCGAGGATCAGATGAAAATCCGGGGGTGCCACGTAAATGCGCCCCGGCCTGATCTGCTCGCCATCGCGGGGTTGCTCGGCAGGCAGTCGCGATGTCCGTTCCAGAATCGATGGCAGCCGACTCGTGCTATTCGATGACCGGTGCAGGGTTACGAAAAAGGAGATGGGAAGCCTGGGCGGCAAATCCCAAAAGAGGGCGGACAGCGCCTCCACCCCGCCAGCAGAAGCTCCCACCACGACTATATCTCGCCATTCATGCCCTGCCGTCATCACCTTATCACAGTCTAACCTGACGCCGGGATGGGCACAATGACCGAACCGTAGCCTGGCTGAGGATTCCGAAGTTTGGGCTGGCTTCGTGGCTCCCACCGGAGTCGCCGCCGTCATCTACTCGGCGGCGGCGATGTGGAGCGTGGCCTTCCAGTTCTTTGCAGAAGCGTAAACCCCCCAATGGACGTTCAGCACGGCAGGGTGCGCGAGCAGCTCCGGCGTCATCTTCTCCAACTCTTCGTTGGCCTTGGCATGGTCGCCCAAGGCGAGCCAACCTTGGGCGGCTTGAAGGTGAACGCAATCGGGTGGTTCAAGCGGTTTCATACGGCGCGACTCAGGGCAGCCTCCCTCAGCCGTTTAATGTCCGGGTCTTGCAGCGCCAGATCGCGTAGTCGTTTCACTTCTTTCAGGCTGCTCGCCGCTAACAATGCCCGCCCAAACCACTCCTCCGCCTCGAACGGTTGTTCCAACCGAGCGTAAATTCGGGCCAGGTGATACGGGATGGTCCAGTCAGGCTCGAAGTCTGCTGCGACCGAAAGCAGCAGGTCCCTGGCGTCCTGGGTGCGACCGAGTTTGTCCAGGGTGTGAGCGGCATAAATCCAGCCGGAGCGGCGCTCCGTCGTCATCATCAGCGCGGCAGCGATGCTCAGGCAGGCGTCCCACTCCGCCGCGAAAGCGTGAATGCGCCAGCGGAGATGGAGCGCGTCGGGTTAAGTTCTGTTGGCAGGGCTTATGTGCTCCAGTTCCTCCTGGGCGGCGGCGTAATTGCCCAAGCCAATCCAGCCCTCGGCGGCGTTGAGATGGAAACTGTCTGGCGGCTCAAGCGGTTTCATGCGGTATAAAGGGCCTGGCCAGGATCGCCATCACGAACCCGGCGACCCTTCGGCGCTCGCGGCCCGGCCACGGTGGGCACTTTAATGTCATGCCTGTCGGGGAAGCGCAACAACTCATTCTCGGCGGGGAGCGCCTATCCTGATTCCCACGCCCCAGGACATGCGCCGTCCCGGTTCCAGATACCTGCGGCCTCGCTCGACTGCCGCCCCGTCCGCATCTCAATCAGGGTGGGGGACCAACCGTATCAAACCATCGCCGCCACAATCCCCATGTTGCCAACGACTGTTTGGCACCCGAGGATCGAATACCGACCCGCACCGTAATCGCTCTACTGGTTCTGATTCCTTTTGCGAAGACGGCTAGGAATCGACGGGCTGAAAAATGTGTTTCCCTTTTGGACCTCTCGAATCGCGGAGCAAACGCTGTCAGCGGAGGTTTGTTTCAGCAGATAGCCCATCGCGCCGGAGTTGGTCGCTTCCTCGACATACGCATCATCACTGTGCGCCGAAAGCATGAGAACTTTGGTTGCTGGGGCGGCTTTGAGAATCTGGCGAGTGGCCTGCAAACCATTGAGCAGCGGCATTGCTATGTCCATCAAAACTAATGCGGGACGGAGTTTTTTTGCCATCGAGACCGCTTGATTGCCGTCTTTCGCTTCGCCGACCACTTCAAGGTCGTCTTCAAGTTCCAGTATCTGTCGAAATTGCTCGCGCACGAACCTGTTGTCGTCCGCCAGCAGGACAGTAATTCGTTTCATCGGCCTCATTTTCTAGCGGTTCCTCGCCACTCGTCAATGGGGGAACCCCCCGACCATCCTTCCCGGTCCTGCGGAAGTCTGCAAATTGCACTGCTGTCAGAACCAAGCGTCGGGCAGCTTGCACGACCCCACCAGGCCGAAGACTGGGCCTGCGATGTGGGCCAAACGCGGAAGTAGTTAAAGCGCAACGAGTTGACCCTCGACAGACAAAAGCGGCACTCCTTCTGCTGGTGAGCTTGCCGCTACTCGCCCTATGAATCCGGCACCGAACAAATGTCCGACCAGCAGGGAGCCAGTATCCAAATCGGCTGCCCTTTGGCACCGTCATGAGCAGGGCGATTTTGAAACCATAATGGAAACTGGTGTGATGGAGTGTCCGAGTTGTCACGGTGCTGCCACGGAACGTGGATTCCTCCGGTTCGCCGGGCACCGTTGTTGGACCTGCGGCGGCAAGGGCAAGGTCAGCTTCTCGAAGTATGAGGACAGACGGACAGGCCAAATTAGGGAAGTGGTTCGGGAATATTGGGAGTTTGACGAGAAGCATCCGTGGAAGAATCCCTGCCAGTCCTCGCGAGGTTAGAGGTCAGCTTGGTTTGGCAGTTGTGCGATGCTGTGGGCGACCGCCTGCTCATACTTGCGGCCTGGCTTGAGCACGAACCGGGCGGCGACCAAGTTGGGGTTGGTCCGGTTGCTCGGCAGTTCCATCTATTCACGGCTTTCGTCCCTCATCGACCTCGTAGTAGTCGAAGAAGGTGACGAGGTCCGTCCGGTGGGCCATGCCGCTGGACGCCTTGTAAGCCTCCAACTCCTGGGTCGAGCCATCGTCCTCGTCGCGCCAGCCGCGCTTGAGCATGAACTTGTTCCAAATCAGCACATGCTCGTCGTTGGGGCGGGTGCCGTGGGCAAAGCACCAGGCCAGGACCTCGTCGTCGGTGCCCCCCTCCAGGACACGACCCCGCAGGGCAGGATACTCGATGCCCAGGAAGCGGCAGCACCGGCCATCGAAACCGGTGCCCAGGTTGGCATGATGGTCGGCGCGTAAAGCGCCCGCACCCTGGAGCCGGATCTTGTGGAGCATCCGGGCGAAATAAACGATGCCGCCAGTCCGGTCGAAGGCGCTGCGCGGCGCAGAGTTTTGAGCTGGCGCTTGCATGGTGGTGGTTCGATGAACGTAAATTGCTCGCCGTCCTGCCCAAGTCACATTTGCTGACCAAGGGCGGGTAAAGCCCGCCCGCGCTCCACCTAAGCGTCTCGTAGGCCGCCAGGAGGGCACCCCGCTGGCTGCCAGCCTGGCCTGGTCGGCGTTGCGCTCCAAGGCCGGGCCTTGCCCTCGGCACTGCGCCGACCACGACCACCCTCCAGGCCAAGGCCGCATTGCTGGTGAGCTTCCCCGCCCTAAAGCGGAGGCCAATCTTCCGATCCTGAACCCAGATTTCTCTGGGGTCACCACTAGCTGGCACTCATTAACACGTTGCGGATGGTGTTGTTTTCCAGCCGGTTGTTCACGAACGCGAAAGTCCTCCGCTTCGGTCCTGCCGTCTGCCCTTCCGCGATTGACGCCCTGCCCACCGACGTTCGTCCCGAAGCATCAGCAAGTCGTCAGGTGACAATCGCGAGGTTTTGGGCTTTATTTTGGTGTGATAAACACCTTGAACTGCCCGTGAACAGGAGCCTCCTGGTTTATCCCCTGATTCTGATAATATTCGGGGTTTTGCTCTATGCTCTTCTTGATCGAGGAGGCCACCTGAAAGCCCCTGCGCTTCCCGTGTCCAAAAATCAGGCTGCGGGCACGCCCTCTCATCCCGCACCTGGATTGGAACCTTCCGCATCGCTCCTGGCTAATCTTCGGCAGAATTTTCAAGATCCGCTCACCCGGCTGTTTGTTCAGCTCATCCTCATCGTGCTGGTCGCTCGAATCTGTGGCGCTGCCGCCAAACATGTTGGTCAACCAGCGGTGATCGGTGAAATGCTTGCGGGCATTCTGCTGGGGCCGTCCTTTGTCGGTTGGGTGTGGCCAGCGTTCTTTCAGTTTGTTTTTCCTGCATCGTCGCTTGGAACGCTCAGGATGCTCAGCCAGATTGGCGTGTGCCTCTTTATGTTCGTCGTGGGTATGGACCTGGATGTAGGCCACCTGAGACATCATGCCAGGACAGCCGTCCTGGTCAGCCAGGTAAGCATAATGTTTCCATTCCTCCTCGGCGTTACAGTTTCCCTGTTTCTTTACTCCACGCTCGCAGCCCCCAACACGACCTTCCTGGCGTTCGCCTTGTTCATCGGAATCTCGATGAGCATCACGGCCTTCCCCGTCCTGGCGAGAATCCTGGATGAACGCGGGCTGACGAAAACTGTGCTCGGGAGCACGGCCATTGCCTGCGCCGCCACCGACGACGTGACAGCCTGGACTGTGCTCGCGTTCGTGGTCGCTGTCGTGAAGGCCGGTGGCCTGGCTGCATCCGCTCTGAGTATTGGCCTGGTGCTGGCTTTTGTCGGGTTGATGCTCTTCTGGATAAGACCTCGGATGCCTCGCTGGATAGGCCACGCGGTGCCCAACGGCGGTGTCCCGAGCAAAGGAGTCATGGCCAGCGTCCTGGCGTTTCTTTTCGCCTCCGCATTGGTGACCGACGTGATCGGAATCCACGCTCTATTCGGGTCATTCCTCGCGGGCGTGGTGATGCCGTCGCACGGCGGGTTCAAGGAGTTTTTGAAAGTTCGTTTGGAGCATTTCAGTTCTGTTTTTCTGCTGCCTCTGTTTTTCGCTTTCACCGGGCTGCGCACCCAGCTCGGCCTGCTTGGCGACCCGACCGGATGGTTCATTTGTGCCGGGTTGATTTTGATCGCGACGGTAGGAAAACTCGGCGGCGCGATGGCCGCTGCCAGGATGACCGGCGTGAATTGGATCGACGCATTTGCCTTGGGAGCGCTAATGAACACGCGGGGACTCGTCGAGCTGATCGCCCTGAACATAGGCTACGACCTCGGGATTCTCTCCCCTCGCATCTTCACGATGCTGGTGATAATGGCCTTGGTGACCACGGGTTTGACAGGCCCGCTGCTGAGCCTCAGTGAGTATCTCAGGGCCAGGAAGGTCTTGGCGGCAAATCCAATCTAAGAACCGTTGCCGCGTCTGGGGATTTCCTCACCTTCATTCTTGCCCCTCGTATGTTTTGTGTTCAAAGCGCAAATCCGACTTCGGTGCATCGATAAGAATGGAGCTGATAAGCATGTGTCAGGAGCGTCGATGCCTCTTCGCGGATACGGCAGCAGATTTGTTGTTCGGTTTTGCGCTTCGGCGGCGGTTTACTGGTGAGTGGAAATGACCGACAGCCAGACATTGCTTGTTGAATACGCCGAAAACGGATCTGAATCCGCTTTCCGTGATTTGGTCGCCCGCTACATCGACCTGGTGTATTCAACGGCGCTTCGTAAGGTCGGCGGGGATGTCCACCAGGCGCAGGACGTGACACAGACGGTGTTCCTCCAACTCGCCCGCAAGGCCCGAAAGATGCCCCCAAACGTCCTGCTGGGCGGTTGGCTGCACGGGGCCACATGCCACGTGGCGGCGACGGTGGCGCGGACAGAGCGCCGCCGCCAGGCGCGTGAACAAGATGCCGTTGAAATGAGTGCTCTCCAAAACGATTCGACTGGCAGATTGGACCACGTCGCGCCCATCCTGGATGATGCCATCCGCCAGTTGCCCGAGGAAGACCGCACAGCCGTCTTGTTGCGGTTCTTTGAAAAACGAGATTTTCGGTCAGTGGGAGAGGCGTTAGGCAGCAGTGAGGACGCAGCACGGATGCGCGTCAATCGCGCCCTGCAAAAGCTGGAGATTATCCTCAAGCAGCGCGGGGTCACCGCCTCCGCAGCCGCGCTGGGTGCCGCACTCATGGCGCAAGCTGTCGCCGCCGCGCCCAGCGGACTGGCAGCGAGCGTATCCTGCGACTTGAAAGGCTAGTGTGAAAGGATGTTGATATGAAAAAGTTTCTGTTCGGTGTTTTCGTCGGGGTCATGTTGACCAGCTTGGCTGGAGGTTTTGCCATCGTGAAGCACCAGCGAGCATCCGCAGCAGAACAAGCAGCACGGGCTGCGGTTGCCCAAATGGAGGCTGCTCAGGCACTCCCTCATTAGACGGCTCGTTTGCTTGGGTGGAGGACATCGGGATGGGCGCGGCTGGCGGCGGGGCAATCGCCCAGGCCGACCCAGCCCTCGGCGGCTTGAAGGTGGAGGCTGTCGGGCGGTTGCAGGGCTGGTATCATGGCTGCCTCAAACTGTCCCAGAGCGGCTCCAAATCCGGGTCGTCCAGCGCCCGGAGTTTGATGGCGTCGCCGCACCCGTCGATGGCCAAGTGCAGCGCGGCATGGCCAGGGACGGTTTGGTCACTCGATATAGTTTTCTGGGTGCGAACCACGGATATTGTTTGCGCGACCAGGTCACGGGGCGTCGAAGAAGCGGGGCCAAGCGCGGTGTCCATGGGGCTGTTGCGGGGGGGGGGCAAGCGAATCAACAATTCGCGGATTTTCGTGACCGGCAAACAGTAATCCACTTCCACTTTGGCCAGGGCATTAAGAGGCAATTCCGAGAACATGGCTTCAGCAGGGTCTTGCACGATAACCAACCCGCCCTGTGACTTGATTTCCTTCAACCCAGCTACGCCGTCGCTGGACGTTCCCGTCAGCAGGACACCCACGACGCGCTGACCATAAACCTGCGCGGCAGAGATAAACAACGCGTCAATGGCCGGTCGGTTGTAGCGCTCCTTTGGACCCTGGCTCAGACGGATGACACCGTCGCCGACCAATAAATGAAAGTCTGGCGGCGCGACGTAAACTCGCCCTGGTTTTATCTTCTGGCCATCGCTTGGGTGCTCGGCAGGCAGCCGAGATGTCCGCCCCAGAATCGATGGCAGATAGCTCGGGCCGTGCGGCGACCGGTGCAACACCACAAAGAAAACAGTCGGAAGGCTGGACGGCATATCATAAAGCATGGTTGAGAGAGCTTCCACGCCACCAGCAGACGCTCCCACGACGACCATGTCGGGAATAACCATCGGTTCGCCTGTTAGCCGTATCAAAGGCTAAGCCAAGGAGCAAGCAACGGCTCAGTTTTTCGAGTATTCCGGGCTACCCTATCGAGGCGCGGCCAAGGCGAAAGGCGAGAATTAGGGCTGCGGCCCGCAAGAATCGGCTTGCGGCGCGGTGTTCTGCTTCCCGCCCCAAAGACGCGCTCCAGCGGCCACATCCCTGGCCCCTGACAAGCGAACACGATTCCTTGCCGTCCTGGTGGATGGCCGGAACAAAGAATCAGGGGGAATGGAGGCTGGAGCGGGTTCCCCGTGCCGTTCAGCGCTCCGTCACCACCACATCATGGCAGAACATCGAAATCCACTCCTTCGCTGTCAGGCGGTCCTCCTTGGAGCCGCCGCGCAACTCGTATCTGCCGTCCAGGTATCTGACGAGCTGGGCCTGGCCGAAGGAGGCGATGACTTCGCCATCGTCTTTGAAGGCCGGGAAATGACCCCGAAGTTTCATGGGCATCGCAATGTAGGTTTCGCGCCCAAGCGGCATGATTGCGGTGCGAGGTCTGCCGTTGGCAAGGACCACAGATTGTGTCGTCACCCTTTCGTTCCCAGGGACTCGTCAATCCACTTCTTCAGGTCTTTCTTGCTCCGTGCGCCCATAACCTGCCCGAGTTGCTGGCCTCGGTGGAAGAGCAGGAACGTCGGCACTGCGGTAATCCGAAGAGACGCGCTGAACTGCGCGTCAGCGCTCGCGTCTATCTTGACGATTTTCAGCGTGCCGGTGGTCGCTTGCTCAATCTCCCCAAGAATCGGCGACATCTGCCGACACGGGCCGCACTGCTCGGTGTAAAAATCCACCAGGACCGGCATGTCTGAGCGCAAAACCTCTGACTCAAACTGCGAAGACGTGATTTCTTTCATGGAGCATCCTTGTTCGGCGTGATGGCGGTGTTAGGGCACATTAAATTTGATGCTGAGAATAGGTGACCGGTGGAGCGGTTGGAAGACGAAAACGGAACGGACGTTCGCGTCGACGGCGGTGCCGCTTTCCCCGAGGGCATGGCTACTTGCCGGGGCCGGTGATTGGTCTGGTCGCGATGGTTGCGATACGAGCGGGCTGCGGGCGGAGGGGAGAAAAAGAGCCGGGGAGCCTGATGCCCTCCGGCTTAGCGGCAGAGAGTTTTGGGCTACTTGGAAGCGCAGCAGCCAGCGGTGCTGGCAATGTCCATCGAGCAGGTATGGGTCGCGACCTGGTGCTTGGCTTTTCCTTCGCCAGCAACAGTCAGCTTGGTGTCGCAACTTCCGCAGCCGTGGGCGTAGGTGACTTGCTTGGTCCCGGTCATTGTCTCAGCGCCCTTGGCTTGCGGGGTCAGCTTGCCTGAGAGCACATCAACGCATTTGCTACACGCCAATGCCGGTGTCGCAGCAGGTGCGGACGCCTTTCGTGCGTTGAGCATTTGGCGCACTTTCGGTGAGGCGGCAATTCCGTCATCGCTGACGGGCTTGTATTGGGCGTAGGCAGCAGTGGAGATAGTCAGCGCGGCAACGGCAGTCAAGATGGCAGAGAGTAGATTCGTTTTCATATTCGTAGCTTTGTTTCTTTCGTTCATTGTCGAGCTTTTCTCCCGACATCCTTAATACGCCGCTCCGAGGAAAACCCCTCAATCTCTCGCAGGGAACGCATTCGACTGCCGGTTGGATGTGCCGCCCTTGAGGGAGCCAGGCCGTTGCCGAAACGAACTGGCTATCAGCGAGGAGCGGAACCAGCCGGGGTATTTTCAGGACGACGTGCCGACGTAAACGCCCTGCGCCGACAGCGAGACGGCCCGCTCCGCCAGGTCTTGCCGGTTTAAGTTCACGGCTTCCGGCCCTCATCGACCTCGTAGTAGAAGGTGACAAGGTCGGTGCGGTGGGTCAAGCCGCTCGACGCCTTGCAAGCCTCCAAATCCTGGGTCGAGCCGTCGTCCTCGTCGCGCCCGCCACGCTTGAGCATGAACTTGTTCCAGACCAGCACTTGCTCCTCGTTGGGGCGGCTTCCGTGGGCGAAGCACCAGGCCAGAACCTCGTCGTCGGTGCCGCCCTTTAAGACGCGAACGCGCAGGGCGGCGTATTTGACGCCCAGGAACCGGCAGCACCGCCCATCGAAGCCGGAGCCGAGGTTGGCGTGGTAGTCGGCGCGTAACGCGCCAGCGGCCTGAAGCCGAATCTTGTCGAGCATCCGGGCAAATCATGCGATGTGCTCAGCCCAGCCGCATCTGCTCGGGCTGGAAACGAAATCTGACCCTTGCTCGGCGGGAAGTGGTTATCCAGCCCTGCGGCGAGCGGAGCGGGAGCCGGACCCGCTCTTTTTCCAGCTCAATGCCAAAGACCCGGCGACAAAGCCGGATGACCCCCGAGGACGTGGCGTCGACCGCCAGGTATTTTGTGTTTGGATGGACCGATGGGAGGACGCGGGCAAATTCGCGCAGGAGCGCTTCGCCCAGCCCTTGGTTTTGGTAAGGCGAATCAACTTCCAGGTGCTCAATCAGAATAGTGCGGCTGGTTTGCGGCTTCCACCAGATGCAGCCAACGGGGTCGCCGCGCAAGGTCTTCAGATAGATGTTGCCGTTGTCCAACTCGTGGCTGAATACCAATTTCCTGCCGGGCACGGGGATTGTTACGCATAACCGGTCGACGACTTGATGCGCTGTCATATAGTTGCTAATTACCCGAGTCCTGGAGCCTCCAGGCGTGGGCGCTTCCGACGCGTCGGCCCTGGTCCCGTATCTCCGACGCCGGGACCATCCGCGATTGTCAACGCCTCCCCCATCGCCCCCGGCTCCAGCTCAAGTGCTTGTCCAAACTCGCCGATATACCGGTGCGGGCGGTCCTGAAAACTGCTCGCTGGCGACCCTGATTTCGTTTACGATGGTCGTCAATGGTAAGCAACGAACACGACGAAAATACTGTAACGACAATAATTTAGCGTAGCTTCGGCTACGGCCTCGCAAGAAAACCGCGAATTTTCAAATCCAGAGGCCAGCCCAAGTGACGCGCCCATCGGGCGCGGCTTGGAGCATTCTCTGGATGGGCGCTTCGCGGTGCCTCTTGCGGGGGTGCGACAGGTTCGCGCCCCTTCTTTTGGCCGGGTTCGTGGTTGCGCTGGAAAGAACGCCAACCATGATTACACCAACTCGGACATGCTGCGTAGCCTTCACCGCCTTGCTCTCGTCGGTCTTCCTCGTAGTTCCGGCCCTCAGAGGATTTGCCCAGACCACCAACGAAGTGCTATCGCTCGACGGCAGCACCGGCTACGTGTCCATTTCCAGCGCCGATGAGCTGCAATCAGACGAAATCAGCATCGAGGCGTGGATTTACCCGACGCAGGTGCCGAACGACCAGTTAGGTTCCTTCATCAACAAGAGTGACGGACTCAGCGCAACGTCCCAGCGGACGTATGAATGGCGATGGCTGCCGGGAAACACCCTGACGTTCTCCTTCTTCCTCGTTCATGTGGACGGCCTGTCGGACGCGGTGGGCCTTGCGGTGCCCGTCATGTCGAACGAATGGACACACGTCGCGGCGTCGTTCAGCGCCAGTGCTAGTTCCCTTCAGATTTACACGAATGGCATCCTGGCGACGTGGGATAATGGGAGCAACGCGGCACCTATTCAAGGCCGCAGCTTGCGCCAGACGGCCATGCCCCTGGTCTTTGGGTGGACGCCTTCCTTCGCGAACGATTACGCCTCGGGTTACATGGACGAAGTGCGCATCTGGAAGGTTGCCCGCAGCGCTCAGGACATTTCCGCGAACATGTTTTGCAGGCTCACCGGCACGGAGCCAAACCTGGCAGGGTATTGGAATTTCGATAACGGAACGGCTAACGACCTGACGGGCCACGGCCACAACGGAACGTTTGAAGGCACCGCGCAGGCCGTCCCCATCGTCGGCAGCGACGCCATTCACGCGGGCGGCTGCGGCGTTCAGACTTATTTTGTTCGGGACTTGGGGACATTGGGCGGCAATTCAAGCCTGCTGAGCGCAATCAACAGTTCGGGTGCTGCGGCGGGCAATGCCTCCAACGCCCAAGGGAACTACCATGCAGTAGTTCTTTCCAACGGAGCCTTGCTCGACCTGGGAACGCTGGGCGGATTGAACAGCCTGGCAACCGACATTAACCAGTCGGGCCAGGTTGTTGGTTTCGCCAATGCGGCTGGCAGCACCGCTCAAAGGGCCTTCATTTATCAGCAGACCATCATGACCGACTTGAGTGGGTCAATCGCAGGAAGCGTTAGCGCCATCGCGAACGGGATAAATAGCTCGGGCGCGGTGGTCGGCGGGTATCACACAGCAAACGACCAACGTCCGTTTCTTTATACCAACGGGATAGCCGTCGATTTGGGGTTTAGCGGCTGGGCAAACTGCATCAACGATGTGGGCCAGATTGGCGGCTTTGAGAACAGCGCAGGCCATCTTGGGTTCATCATCTCCACTGGCCAAAAGCACTATGTCGGCACCCTGGGCGGCAATGATACCGAAGTAGGCAAAATCAACAACAGCGGCACTGCGGTTGGCAACTCGCTGACGGCACAGAGCACGTATCACGCCTTCATGTATCAGGGCGGCACCATCATGGACCTGGGGACGCTGGGTGGAGACTCCAGCGCCGCTTACGGCATCAACAATCTGGGCCAAACCGTTGGACAAGCCAAAGACACGCAGGGTGTGTTTAGGGCCTACGTTTACCAAAGCGGTAAAATGCTTGACCTGAACACCTTGCTGCCGACTGGCTCCGGTTGGTTCTTGACCATCGCTTATGCCATCAATGACGCGGGCCAAATTGTCGGGGGTGGGCAGGTTAAAGGACAAACGCATGGCTTCTTGCTTACGCCAGCTACCCTTCCCGCACTGCCGCCCCATGCCGCGACGGCGAGCGCGGTCTTGACGAACGGTTCCGTCGTAGGCGCGACCATCACTGATGGCGGTTCTGGCTACACGAACACGCCGACCATCAGAATCATCGGCGTCGGCATCGGGGCGCAGGCCGTGGCTGTGGTCATCAATGGAGTGGTAATCGCGGTTAACATTCTGAATGCAGGTTCCGGCTATACCAGTCCACCGGTCGTCGTCATCGCCCCACCGTTCATTGAGCAGCCAACGATGGGCATCGTCCCACTGCCCGTGATTGGCGGTTCAACGACTCAGCTCTTCCAACTGGGCTTTGGCCGTCTTTCGCCATACGACAATTACCAGCTGGAATTTACCCCGGTCGTCGGGGGAGCTTGGAGCAATTTCGCCTGGCCGTTCATTCCGACATCGACCGTGAGCACTCAAGATGTCATTACGAGCGGCCAAAGTGGCTTCTTCCGTGTGAGGCACGAGCCCTAAGCGGTCGATACGACCTTGACTCGGCCTTCAGGCCAGGGCAGGTTCAAGGCGTGACATCCACGTAGTTCTTCTGTGCGGCTTCACCCTCCGGGGTGATGCCCCCCTTTCGAAACTGGTCCTCTGACGGCAGTCTCGTGTCCACGTATGGACGCGCCCAGTGGCGGCTCTGCGCTTGCGCATCGCTGCCCTGGGCCAAGTTCGGACGGTTGTTCGACCTGCGAGATGACAGGCAGACGGACCAGAAATCGAATCGGCATGAAACACATCGTGATACCGGAAACCGTGGCAGGCTGCGATTGCGAGGATTGCAAGGCAGGCAAGCACCTATATTCGCTCTTCTGTTGGCGGGATGGTGAGTGGAGTTGGCGGGCGACGAGCCTCCGCACTTACACCAGCGTCGAGGAATGCAAACAGAAGCACCCGTGGATGCTCATTTTCGAGCCCGACGATACCTGGGAGGACGGCACTCGGCTGGTGGACCCCGAACCCGTGCAAACTGCGCCCTGCGCCGGAGCCATAGACGGCATGGTCCCGTTGGATATGGACAAGCTCAGCAAGTCGGCGGACCTCATGATGAGACACTGGAACGGTGGCCGAGGCCGAGAGTAACGCCCCGCTCCGGTTGAGCGCAGTCGCCAGGAAGCGAACCTCGACCTGGGCTAGGCGGAGGCTGTGGCCTATGCCCAGGTCGACGGTAGTTATCGGCATGGGACCGCGACGAATTGTCGAAATCTTGATAGCAGCGGACGGGCCGGTGTGCGTCCGAAGCCTGGTTGACGCCAGCGTTCACAAACCGACGCGCAGCACCGTCTGGGTTGCCGCCTTCCGGGACGAGACGGGACGCCGAGTTTGGAAAAGCACCGGCCTGCGCGACAGCGAGGCGGCGCTGACCTTGGCCAGCGAGTGGGAAGCAGCGGCGAGGCGCAAGCGCCCAGCGCAAGGTCGGGTTAGCCCTCGCAGCTCGGAGCGGCAGGTTGGCCTGATGACGCAAAAAGAAGTCGCCGCCATTTTGCGGATTTCGGAACGCACAGTCCGACAAATCGAGAAGACGGCACTTGCCAAACTGCGTCGTCACCCGGCTCTGAGGAACGCTTGGCGTGAGTGGATGTCAGGGGAGGTCGAGGAATCCTCCTTCACGGCTGGAAGTGGTTGGGCGCTGACTCGGGCTGAAGTCGCCGCCGTTTACGGTTTGACGCGAACGCCGGAAGAGCGCCGAGCTGTAACCAAGCTGCTCGCACTGACCCAGGGCGTCAGCGCACGAAGCCCTTCTGGCCGCTGACGGTAAGCGCATCGCTGCGCCCAGGCATCGCTCAACTCTTGGTCGGCACCAATTCCGGTCCAGCGGTCGTTTCTGTCATGCTGATGCGATGCGTGACGAGAATGCCGAGAAAACCGTTTCAACGCCGGACTGCTGTCCGGCAGCCACTGTGGATGCCGTTCCGAGCCTCACGCTACAAGCGCTGCTCAGCGCGTGGGGCTGCGGCTGCGACCATGACCTACCGCCCTCAGACGCGCCGAGTCCGTCCTTCTTCGAGCTGCCCGTGCTCGAACGACTGCATCGCCAGCCATATCATTCAATCGTGGTCGAAGGCACGTTCGACTTGAAGTCGATGGTCGATGACCACCGTGCCAATCTCTTCCGCTCGGAAGCCCGCCTCGATGACAAAGGCAAGCCGCACCTGGAACGTTTTATTTTCAACCTCGGGGACGGCGTGTTCGCCCATTATGACCGCCCAGACTTCAAACTGTATGCCCGAAGCCCGGAGCAGGCGGCGGAGCTGGCCGTTCAATTCCAGCGCTACGTCCGCATACCTGTTCCAAAACAGCCAGGCTTTCACTTGCTGCGCATCGATAACATCTACGTTGAAACTGAGTTTGTGCCAGTGACACACCCAATTACGCTCACCGATGATGCCGCCCAGCTCCACTACGGCGGCGACTTCCTGGAGTGGGAACGTGACTGGATTGAACGCCTGACCCAACGCACCAGCGGCGTGAGCGTGTTGTTCGGCCCGCCTGGCTGCGGCAAGACCACCTATCTTCGTGCGCTCATGGCCAAACTCCTGGACCGTTGCGTTTTCTATTATTTGCCCGTCTCGGAATTTGAAATACTCGCCAGCCCGCGCTTCACTGGTTTTTGGCTTCAGGAGTCGCGGCGTCACGGCGGCAAGCCCAGGCTCGCGATTCTGGAAGACGCCGAGGATTTGTTGCTGCCCCGTGATGAAGGCAGCCGGACGCGGGTCAGCAATCTGCTCAACATCGGCGACGGTTTTCTGGGCGACCATCTTAAACTCCAGGTCATCGCCACGACCAATCTGCCGGTGCAGAACCTGGACCCAGCCGTCACACGCCCCGGTCGCCTGATGGGGGCGCGGCAATTTCCGCGCCTGAGCCGGGCGTCGGCCTTGCGCCTGGCCGAAGCCAAGGGCCTCAGCTCGTTGCCCGACCAGCAGGACTACTCACTGGCCGAGATTTATTGCCGCGTTCCGTTCTCGGCCAAGTTGCCGAAGTCACGGCGGGTGGGCTTTGCCTCATAACGGGCAGGCTTTGTTCGGAACGGTCAACTGCACCAATTCCGGTTCGCCGCCTGGTCGTGCCACAATCGTCGGATGCCTCATGCAGCAACCGAAAGAATCGACGTTGAGCGCGGCCACGGCCAGCTGGTGCCCCTGGAATCCGTTGAGCCAAGCCGCTTGGCGGACCAGTCGGCTGGCCAGTCCAACACCCGCTGGCGATGCCTCTCCGACTACTTTATCGAGCAGCACCGGATGCTCGAAGACACCGGGCTTGCCGCGCTCCTGGAGCCGCGTCGGGTTTTAGCACCGCCAGGCTACCACACGACCAAGAGCGTCAGCGCCGGGCTGTTTACGCTCCTGGGCAACCGCGCCTTGAAGGAGGCTGTCGGGCTGCCCCAGGTTCCAACCGAGATTGCCGCACATGTCGTCGCCTACCGAGTCATTCGTTTTCACGTCCCCATCTACTTCATCGACGAGACGTTCGTGCGAGCTGTGGCCGCGACGGACCTGCCGCACGACTTCACGCTTGAGGATTTACACTGGCCGATGCCTGCCCTGGTGGTGGGGTTTCCGGCACGGTTCATGATGGAATACCTGGGGCGAGACGTTTGCTACGTTTACGCCGCCAACTGCGATGCCGGTGACTACGCGCTGCCCGCGCTGCCGGGCTGCCCAACCATCACGGTGCCGAGGTCCAAGGTTGCCTGGCAGTTTTACAGCTGGCATGACGGCAACCTGGAGAGCTTCGTTTCGTCGTATTTCCGCCAGGACAGGGTGGACGAGACGGTTCAGAACTACAGCTACACCGACTACACCGGCATCAAGGACGAGGCCGGTATCGCGACGGACAAGGCGGTCACCGACCGGCTCTCGGCGCTGATGCTCAAGCTGCTCGTGGTCCTGAATACCCGCCCGCAGTTCGTTGAAGCTGGGCGGTGCGTTCGTCCGCAGAAGATGAAACACGGGCGCGTGAAGCACCGCGAGCTGTGGTCGGCCAACTTGATTGGCCGGTCCTACCGCACAATCCGCGATGACCGTGACCGTGAGCGCGGCGGCGGCACCCATGCCAGCCCGCGAGGACATTGGCGTAGAGGTTTTGTGCGCAATCAACCGCACGGGCCGCACTGGTCCATGCGCAAAGCCGTGTGGATTCAACCTGTCCTCGTGGGGCTTCAGGCCGGAGCGGGCGCTGAGAAAGGACAGCTCGTATGACACCGGAACAGCAAGCGCTGGCAGATAAGGTTGCGGTGCAACTTGGCCTTCAACTAGCCCCTGGCTTTGATGGCCACTGGGCGCGGGTCTTCTCGCTGGCCGATGGCGGGCGGCTCTTCTTCTCTGCGGCCCGGCAGCGCGGGCAACTGAACGTTTCGGCCAGCGTAACGGAACGGCTGCGGGAGCACCGGCCCTACTACTGCGAGGGCCAAGCGCCCAAGACCTCCATCAACATCTCGGAGGCCAAGGACGCGAAGCAGATTGCCGCCGACATCCGCCGCCGTCTCCTGCCTGAATACGAACGGGAGGCCACTGCCTGCACCGCCAACAAGGCCCGGTGGGACGACACCAACGCCAAGCGCATCGCAGCCTTAACCAAGGTCGCCTTTCCGTTCGGGGAGCATGTGAGATGCGACGAGAGGACCGGTGAACCGCGACCACTTTCCATCGACCGCGAGGGCAAGTTCAGCCTGACGGCCAGGCCGTTCTGCGAGTCGCTGAAGCTGGAAATCGAAGTCGCGCCGGAAGTGGCGGGCAGAATTGCGGAGCTGTTGGCGGCGCTTTAGCGGTGGACATGATTTTGATTTATGGACAACAACAATCAGAGCGGCAGCCTGGGCGACCCGAAGCGCGTCTTTCGGCTCCTGCCTCGCCCGACTGTGAAACCGGCCACGAAAGGTGAAGACCCGAAGGAGTTTTTCCGGCTCATTGCGCGAGAGAAAGCACTGAGAAACCAACGGGCTGCTAATGCGCAATAGCCCGAGGCCAAGGTGTCGGGAGGTCATACCGCCCCAGGACGCGCTCAAGGCGTTTCTCGCAAAAGCACATATCGGCGGACTCTTTTACCACATCCTGCTCGCCCAGCACCTGGCACGGGCGGGCTTTGAAGCCCGTCAGGTTGAGAAAGAAAATAACCACGCGCATGTTTGGGTGGTGAAGCTTCGTCGGGGCCGGGTGCCTGCGGGCCTGGAGATTGCGTGGGTGAAGAAGCAGATTTGCCTGTTCCTCAAGCGCTATGGTCTGCGCTATCCGAAGAAGGAGGTCGTAGCAATGGTCGAGGGGGAGCGCGTCACAGTGGCCTTTAACTGGCAGCGGGGAAAACCGGGCTGGTTGGTAATGTGGCGACGCAAGGTCCACCCCGAACGGCTTACTCGCGGCCCATCCTGATTACAGGCAAGTGCGACAACCAGTGGTGTGCCTCAGTGGCGGCTGACTGAGCGAATGTGACGCGGAACAAAGACGGAATGCCGCCGTCCACTTGATACCAAGGTTAGGCGGCGTTTTTCTTACATTTCTTGCCACCGAAGGCAAAGGTAAAAGCAACGGCAAGACCGACACTGATACTGATACCAATGGCCATGCTGTGCAGCGCTACACCTATTGCCGTCCCGGCACCAGCCCCAACACCAATGCCGATAGACAACGCTTGAGCGAATGAACGTCTCGAACACTCACAATCTGGTTTGTTTTGTTCCATATCATTTCCTGCGGTTCTTGCGTGCAATGCCGCCTAACTATTGTTCAGTTAACCAGCCGTTCGTATCTTGAGCCATCAACATTCCACACGCAATCCCTCAGTCTGTCCAGTTTGCAGCCGCCATGACCCGTGCCGCCAACGACCACATGTCGACCGTGCCATCCCTCAAGGCAGCACCCCTAACTCGTCCAGATAGTTATGGAGGTTGGCGGGGTCGCGGAAGACCCGGAAGGCACCGGCCCGGACAAGCTCATCCTCGCCGTAGCCGCCGCTCAGGAGGCCGACGCAGAGCATCCCGGCTTGGCCCGCACGGACTTCGCAGGCTTGGTGACCCTGCTAATAATTCAGGCGCTTCGTGGCTCGCGCCTGCAAGTCCGGCCCGGCATCGGGTCAACCATCTGGATTCCGGTGCTGGAGCGGCAAAGGGGCTAAAGAATTAAGGACAGCTGCCGATACGCATCTGAGAGCGTTCGGCACACCGTGTGCAGCGGCAGCGGGGTCAACCGGCGTAGAGCAAGTGTAACTATGTGGGTTCGATTCAAAAAGTGGCTGAAGGACGTTGGCGGACTTTCTAAGGACGAAAGAAAGGAAGCCTTCAAGACAAGAATGGCGAAGCACAGAGCATTGCAGAGGCAGAAAGAGATGGCTGACCCAGAGGGGTTTAAGAGGGAGAAGGAAGAAAAACGACTAGCCAAGTTCAAACGTCAAAGAGAGCGCCAAGCACTCACGGCTTTCACGCAAGCTTGCCGTTCTCTCGACGGGCTAACTCGCGAGAAGGACCATTCACCAACAGACTGGACTGCCGATAAGGAGGCTGCGCTGAGAGCAGTCAACGAAAAATGCGACCGCATAATTGGTAATATGACTGACCCGGAGGTATTGAAGGAAATGGAGGTTATTCGCAGGGTCAGCGGCGGCATACCTTTTCCTATGCCGCCACACGATTAACCAGGAAGTTGATTCAGGCCGTCCGTGGGCTGCGCGTGGCGGTTACGTGGCATGAAGCGCTGGCGCTTGAGCTGGCCGGACGGGCGGCACCAGTTGGCGCTGGGCTTTGGCTCCGGGCAGTCGACTTACCCTTAGGTCCACAACGCGAATGCCGCTCTTGAGGCGGGCAGCTAACAGTTCCGGTTGGGCGTCCGAACATCGGGCTAGACTTTATGGAACTTGAGGTCGCACTGAACGAGCTCTATTCGTGGGTTTTTCTTTGCCTCTTGCAGGCATCCATCGTCAAATTGAAACGCAATGAGCATCAGCCTGGGTTTCCCTTTGGCCTTGTTTTTTCCATACCGTTCAATTTGCTCGCAGGCGTCAGCATAAGCTCGCCCCTTGCACTCGATTATTACCGGCCTGTTCTTCCTGTCCTTGGCCAAGAAATCAGGTCGGTCTGCTTCACTGACCCGGCTTTCAGATTTTGTGATTGTCAATCCTTCCTCGATGGAATGGATGCGCTTCTTCAGGTAATTCCGAATGCCCGCTTTGACCGTATCCTCGTTGATGCCAGGTGAGAGGGATTGCGATTTTGCGTTAGTCAGAATAATCTGCTTAACCTTATCGAAACTCTGCCTATTCAAATCTATCTCAACCACTGTGCGGCCATGACCTCCAAGTTGCTTGAACAAGAACGGAGGAAGGTCGTGCCTGGAGAAATCGTAGGGTTGGTCGAACCACTTGACTCGTTTCTGATTTCGATAGCCGAATCCTCCGTCGTCTTTATCCCGGCCAACGATGTTCTTGTTCGTATGGATGTATTCCCCATCTTTGATTTCGCCTATGTATGCAATTCTGTTATCACCGGCGTAAGCAAGAATCAAGTCACCCTTCTTGATTTTCAGGAATAACGCGCCGCCCTTATAGAGGAAGTTTGATTTATCAAGTCTCTCTTCGTCACCGAAATGTCCGATAGCACAAACTCCGAGTTCACGCCAAGCGTCTGCCGCATCATCCAGCCGCTCGTGATGCGTAGTAATAGCGTATATTGAGTTCATGGTAATCCCTCCTTCCTACCGCTCACCATTTGGCGCTGCATGGGCAAGCGAGCATTATTCTGCTTCTTTTTGGTCGCAGGCTTCATGAACGCATGGTGGGTAGCTATGGCGATGCTGTCAAGGGCGGTGACGGTCGGGGCCGATTCCATCATGCCTTGCGGCGCAAGCGTTCAGATTCACCCAAAGTTGCCGCTGCCCAGCGCCATCACGCCCCCTGGGCGCGGCTACGGTCGGTGTTGACGGTAAAGTGGCGGTGAATCCCGCCACCCAGAAATTGCGTAGGAGCCAGGACGGCGCTTGGCAGTGTAAACGGTGACCTGCTGCCAGGGCCTTGAGTTTGGCCCAATCACGAGAACCGTCTCGGCGGACATGCGGGTCAACCAGTGCGAGGCCGGACGGATGCCGCCAGGTTGGCGAACAGTCCGAAGGCGGCGGCAACGGTGTGGACGGCGCAGCCGGAGCTGATGCCCAGCACCGACACCACGCCAGCCCTCCGGCCCTGGAAGATGCTGCGCCCCACGATGTAGAGCGTGTCTGGGCCGGGCATGAGGTTCAGCAACAGCCCGCTGGCGACGAAAAGAGGCAGGTTTTGGGTTCCGAGCATAGCGCGTCCTCACGACAATATCGGAACGGCTGATGAAGGCACCGGGCTTGCAGGCTTCATCGATACGCCGAAGGCGTCAGCAGCCTCGACAAGCCCAGCGCAGACAACCCCATGACCGTTCCGAACACCAGGTGCGCGGCCAGGGTGACCACCACGAATCTGGGCGCGAGGCCGATGCCAAAGAACCTCGGGTAGGGCGTGAAGAGCATCCCCAGCTCCAGGCCCACCGCGAACAGCACCGCCCACGCCCAATGCCGCTTGTCGGCGTCGCCCACCAGCGCCAGATACATGATGCCGAAGGTCAAGCCGTTGCTGAAGTGGTAGCCCCATCCGACGAGTTGGGCCAGCGGAGAGTAAACGGCCTGCTCCAGCGGCAGGCCCAGTATCATGGCACCGAAGCGCGGGAACACTTTGAACAACTGGAGCGGCGGCACGACGCGCTCGATGCCTAGTCCGTGGGCGAAGACAAACGGCAGCCGGAAGATGTCGTAGGCGAAGGCGGCGACCAGACCGGCCAGGCTGCCGACGACAAGGCCGCGCCATAAGCGCTGGCTGCCGATGGCACGGTCGAGCATCGCCCACGCCAGGAGCGCGGCGAGAGCTGGCAACGAACCGGCGAACGTAAACGCCCGCATCGAGCACAGGCCGTAAAACTGAACGAGTAGGCTCAGGATAGAGGTCGAGGCCAGCATGAAGACGGCCAGACGGCATCCGGGTGACCAGAAGTCAGTCCCAGGATTGCCGGACTCATGCCGGTTCAAGAGCGGCTTAAACGCGTTGGCCATGTCGATGGTGTCTTTCGCACCAGGGCCGGGAAATGGCAAGGGGCAACCTGGAGCGCCCGCGACAGTCCTAACCTAACCAGCTGTTCCTGGGGCTGGCTGGGCAGGGCGCTTAATTAAGTCGGCCAAGCGGGTGGTGGTGCGGTCCAGGATGTTCTTCACGGTCTGGGCGGCAAATGCTTTGCCATTGGGTGTCTTGAAGCCACGCGCATTCAAACACCGCGCAATCTCACGGAGCGAGGTCACATGCGCCCGCTTGATTTCATCGATGATGGGCAACAGGTTGTCGGCGTAAACGTCGGCTCGTTTGATGTTCGCCTCGACCGCGCTTCGGACAGCCGACGCCGGGCGCGGGTTGCCGAGCTTGGTTCCGCGTCGGCGGGCCGCTGCCAGGCCGTCTTTGGTGCGCTGGCTTATCTGCTCAGCCTCCTTTTCCGCAACGAGGGCCAGGATACCCACGGTGAAGCGGTCGGCGTGAGGCATGTCCACGGCGATGAAGTCCACCCCCGAGTCGCGGAGGTTGAGCAGGAAAGCGGCGTTCCGGGCGAGCCGGTCCAACTTGGCGATGAGCAGCACCGCCTTCTCCTTGCGGCAAAGCGCCAGCGCTTTTGCCAACTCCGCCCGGCTGTTCCGCTTGCCCGTTTCGACCTCGGCAAACTCGGCCAGCAGTTTCCAGTCGCCGCCATTCAGGTAATTGGCGACGGCCTGCTTCTGGGCGTCCATGCCCAATCCGTTGATGCCCTGCTTGGTGGTGGACACCCGGTAGTAGGCGACGAATTTCCCATTCATGAGGCCCCACTTTACGCGCTTTCTCATCGTCTGTCAAACTATTAAACGTTCGATTAGTTATTTGACAAAGGCACCGGACTCACCATTTCCGCTGCACTGGTGGTAGAAAGAGCAGTTGCACCAGGGGTGTCAAGACCGAGTGCTGACCAACCGCGTCCATCATCGCGTGTCACAAGTGTCTCAAGTGTCGCAGCGCCGGTAAAGGCGTGTCGGGTGCCCGCCGCGTTCCGGCGTATGGTCACGAGCAACCAGTTTGCCCGCGACTACCATCTGCTCCAACAAAGCTCGCGCTTCGTTAGCGTTCTCCGCGATGTGTTCACGCATCACTTCTCGCACCGTAATCTCGGCTTTGGCTGCCAGCATGTTAAAGACTTCCTCCGCCGCCTCGGTCCTGGCTTGGGTGCGGGTCCGCCGCAATAGCTCCAGTTGTTGGCCGCTGAAAAACCCCATTAACGAGATGGCATCCTCGGCGGTGCGGGCTTGCACGACCTCGTTGTGAGCGCTCCGACCGTAGGTTGCGGCGTGGAGGACCACGACGAGCCTCCACGCCTGCTCTGCCCAACGGGCGGCGAATTGGCCGACATCGGCCAATTCGCCCTTCCGCCGTTCCACCAAGGAGTTGTAATAGTCGATGAGCAAAGTCTGGACCCTTTCCTCACGCCGCAGGAGAAGCGGGCCGTCCTTCCTCGCGTGGTAGGTTTCAAATAGGCCGCGCACCAAGTCGTTCCAGTTCTTCTTGGTTTTGGGCGCAACACGCCGAGTCTTGTTGCTGAGCATCATCGGGGCATATTCCACCACGCACGGCAGGACACGCGGCAAGAAGCCGTTGACCGTGAGAACGCGCTTCGTAAACATCTCTGTCAACAGGTCTGGCTGCGGCAGCCAAAGGAGCGCCATGCGGGGCGCTTTGAGAGGCACCGCGTCCCGGCTTATCCGGTCAACATCAACCGGGTCGCCAGACCAAGCTTTGAGGTAGGGGTTGTCGCCATTGCCAGGCAAGACTGCCTGAATAACCTGCCGTGCGTCTGCCGACGCCGAGAAGATTCGTTCGTCGTTCTGGGCCAGCAGCACTTGCATCTTCTGTGGCGTCACGTCCTCGCAGACGAGTTTTAGTTTGCGCTTCAATTCTGCTTCAACCAGGTCTTGTCTTTGGATTAGCCCGGCGAGCATTTCGTCCGTGATGGGTTCCTTGCCTGATTCCGCCCGCTTGAGCGTAACCTTGAGCCGAACCAATTCGGCCTTGAAGCCATAACGCCGCTCCTGCGCCCTCGTCCGCAGCTCCTCCTGGTAGGCATATACCGGGGCCATCAACTCCTTGAACGTGACGGACTTGCCGGAGCCGCTCTCGGCTGCGGACACCATGTAGAGATTAGCGAATGTCTGCTGGTCCAGGTCGCTTGGTATCGCCAGGCCCGCACCGAGGGCTGCGCTGACTATGCCTAGCGCCTGGCTGGCGGGGAGGACACCGGGAACCGTAGCCACGTCGGCGACCTCGTCGACCATCTGCCGAACAATGGGCGGCAGCACGTTTAGCGGAAACTGGCCCTCGACAGTTGTGACGATTGTGACAGTTGATGCTTGCTTAATCATCACGGCGATGTCGTCGCCCTCTTTCCAGTGGATGTTGACCTCCTGGCCGGTAACTTGGTCGCGAACCTTCCCCTCGAACACCCCCGGCTCGACAACCTCGTAATCGCGACCACGAAAACGAACAACGTCGCCAGGTTCAAAGGGCTTTGTCGGCACCCAGTCCTTCCAGGTGTTGTAAATGCGGCTGACATTGGCCCGGCTCATCGGGCCGTTGCGCGTCGGAAAACGCTTGCCAATCTCTTCCAGAGTCGGCTTGCCGTTTACGACGGCCCGCACAGCCTCCAAGATTTGCACGTCCCTCTCCTCTGGCCGAAGCTTGTTCCGGCAGCCTTGCGAACGCCGTTTGATGCCAGCCTGGGCCGCCCAAAGGCTCACCGTAGCCTTGGGAACGCCGTAACGGATAGCGATTTCCTTTAGAGGATAGCCCTGGCGATACTCCGCCAACACTTTTGCCTTCACTGCTGCTCTCTCTTGCTTTGTCATAATGATGTGGGCGTTGTTGCGGGAAGCTCCGGCTTGACGCCAATTTGCGGGTGTGGTAAGTGGGCAGACACGAATACATCCTTCCTGGGTGAACGGGCCAGTGAGTTAGCGCTCACCGGCCCGTTGTCGTTGCGCCAGGGGCGCAACTGGTTGTTTATCCGGGGTTCATGCCGGAGGGCTTGGCTCCCTCTCCGCCGTTGTCGCTCTGGGCCGCTGAAGCGGGCGGGGACGCCGGTGTAGTGTCGACACGTTCAACATCACGCTTGCGTAGCTTGAGCGCCTCATCGCGAGACTTGAACGCATCGATATAGCCAATAGACGCGCAAACCGCCAAGCTACGGTGCCGTAGAAGGCGCTCCTCCACCACGACCTGGTCCTCGTGGATTGCCTCTAGCAGGGACTCGATAGTGGGTTCCTTGGCTGCCAGGCGAACGGGCAATCGCTCCAGGTCCAACAGCTTTTCGGTCCCGTGGTCGTGATTCCACAGGACACAGACGTCGATGCCGTAGAGCCTGTCGGCTAGCATCAGCCGGTCGTAGCCCGAGAAGTTGGACAAGGGTATTTGGAGGGTCGTGGGTTCGACCTTATTCTTAACGTCGAACCTCAGATTCAAGATGTCTTGATGCTTATGTTTTTTGTTTTTCATGTTATGCGTTTTTGTTTTGGTTTGTGGACGAGACCCAGCCTGGGTTGACCCAGACCGTGCCTAAAGAACGGTTGCGGCTGACACGGTGCGTCCCACGAGCCGGTATGTTGGGGAACCGACCTGCACCCCTTTGGAGGTTTGCTGCTGATGATGGTTCATATACCTCCTTGCTCTCCGATACGTGTTAACTCCGACCGGTAGATACGCCAGTTATGCCCCACTTTAATGCCCTGGAGTCGCCCGTCGCGGAGTGCGCGGCGGACGGTTTCAGGATGGGTTCGCAGATGTCTGGCTACCTCGGTCGCAAGAAGGAGGTCGCCGATGGATTTGCAATTTGCTTTTTTTATCTTCATGTTACGCGAGCGCATTCCGCGCTATTTCTTGAAACGGTTTTACACCCGGCACAACGAATTGGGAATTGTCCCCATTATTTCGACACCGGACAACCCGCAGAAGAGAGGCACTCACATGTGCCCGCCTTGAGGGGCTTTGGTTGCATCAGGTCGCGCACAGGCGCAATGGTCGTGGGGTCGACTGCTGGCCTCAGTCAAAGCGTGGTTTCGAACCGGGCGTTGCGGGCAGCGGCATACGCAGCGCTCGATGCGCTCAGAAGAGTCAGTGCAGCCAGATGTGGATTTAGTCTCGACCGCCCTTTGCCTCTAGCCCCGCGAGAAAAGGGAGCGTGAAGCACGGTAGCCCCAGCAAAGGATAACGCTGGGAAGAGTCCGAGCCACTGACCGACAGGAGCTTGGCCACATCTTACGACACGCCATGCCAATTCCTGTCAGGAAAGCGCAAACTCCTCATCGCAAGGAATTTTGGGAGACAGAGCGCTCGTCCGCTGGCGTCTCCCTTCGCGGTCAGAAGCCCAGCAACGCCCGCCGCGAAATTTCATGCTCCCACTCATCTCCACGGTGACCGTCAATGCTCTCTTTGCTAAAAGACCGCAGAAGGCACCAAGCTAATTCTGAATCAGGGGAAACCCTCTCTCTCTGAGCATTGAATGACTTCGGCGGAGCCGAGCGTCCATAAGCCGAACCCAACCGCTCCCAGGTGTTCTGTAGGCTGACAAAAGGAGATGCTGGCAAACTATCTATGACTGATTTGTAAATCCTTATGCGCTCACGAGAACGCCTCCCTGCATGGCACCAGTTCGTGTCGTCAATTTGAAGATTCCGTGTGCTGCTTCCCTCATGTTGCAGGTGTCTCCGAACCCTTCGAGGCCCTCTCTCAAGAACATTGAGGAGTCTGACGCCTTCTGCATAGCCCAGTCCAGCTGATGAAATCCTGTAAATCATAAGCTCCCGAAGCCACCCATCACAGAAGTCCTTGCGACCCCGTTTCGTTGCTGGCCAAGGCGGGGGCCGATTATCAGGCTCATCATCCTCGTCAGTCTCATCTGATACCCAATGCTTCGTCTTGTAGAACGATTGGCTCTCACCCCACGCCTTAAAAGCGTTAACAACTTTAGGCCACGGTAATTCCCAGTTTATCTCAAAGGCGTGTATCCTCGAATGCGGTAGCCCGTGGACTCGGAGAGAATCCGTGGAAGGTTTTATCCAGGAGCGAAGGCTGCCGAGTTTGCGATACTTTAACCCAAGTGGTATAGGGATTTCATGATTTGGGGATTCAAACATGCTGGCAGCGGGCTTCCGGTTGCGGTCGAACGGCTCAGTTACGGTTCCCAGTTCCCTGTCCAGTTCCCAATACCATACGGCCATAACTTCAGGGGGCGACATGCGTTCTATGAATGAGAAATCCAGGTTTTCCTTTCGAAGTTCTGCCTTCGTCCAGACCTTCACCTGTTTCTTGCGAAGTGCGCTCATGCGCTTCTGTCCTCCTCGTTGGCCCCCTCAACGAGCGCTGGCGGAATGGTTTTGACCCGCTCAGGTTGCAGGTCTTGCTCAGGGCAGTGGACGATTTCCGAGAACTGTGCCGGTGCGCGTCGGCTTTTGATGCGCCCCCCGGAGCCGGAGTCTTCTTTGACCTCAAGGCGGAACCGACCGGCATTCTCTTCCAGACCGCGAGGACTACTGGTCGACACTCGTTCGGGCGGCAGTGGCGCATCCCGATACTGCGTTGGCCCTGCAACTCCGGCTTCGGCACCAACACTTCCATCCATCGAGATGATGGTTGCCCTGGCGAGCGGCAAAAAGCTTTTCACATGACGGTCATCGGCAGGCGTTGAGAAAACTTGAGCTGGCGTTGGGCGAAGCCGTTATGGCGTGGTGGATGGCAGCATATCGCCGGGACAACCGCCAGAGCTGTCGCGGTTTATGAGGACTTTGGGTTTGACCTAAGGTGGCTTTGCCCTTACCCACTTCGGCACTATGGCAAAAGCACTGACCAAATCCCAAATCGCCGCCTCCGTGGCGGAAACCGTGGGCCTGACCAAGACACAGGCCGTCCAGGCGCTGGAAGCCCTCGTCATCCTGGCCTACAAGAACGCCAAGAACTCCTTCACACTTCCCGGCCTCGGGAAGCTGGTTCTGGTGAACCGCAAGGCCCGAGTGGGCCGCAATCCCGCCACTGGCGCGGCCATCAAGATTCCGGCTAAGCGCGTCGTGAAGTTCCGGGTTGCCAAGGCAGCCAAGGACGCAATTCTGGGTGCCAAGAAATAGCCCAGATTTGAAGCCTCATTCCGATAGCGAGGCATCCGGGACGCCCAAATCAGATTGTCCGGCGTTCGCCAAAGGGCAAATGTGGAGAACAGACCGAGGGTTCCTTGCCATCGGTCGCGTGGGCAAACGGTTCGTGGACTACCAGTTCATGAAGGTGCTTGGTCAAAGAGGCGTCAGGTCGCGACTGGCAACGCCCGACACTCTGGCGGAGTTTTTGCGAGCTAACGCAGTCCACTTGATTGAGGGAGCCTGACCAGCGCCAATGGCGCGGGCAGTCGGGCTTAACGGCGTCAAGACGGGACGGGTCATTTTAGGGACCAACCCGATGCTTTCACGCAGCGGCGGCGCAGGGAGTAATTAGCAACTCCTCGTTCGCGGCCCACTTCGTCTTCTTCCCGCTGACGGAATACCGAGCCCCGAGTGCGTGGCAACGCGCCCACGCATACAATTCCTCGATGACCAACGAGTAATCGTAGCTCAACACCCAATTCGCGGCGCTGCGCAGGGCGTCCGCGAGGCCCAGGTGGTCGGCCAGGCTCATGCGCTGCCGGTAAAGCCGGTCGCCTTTTTCAAAGTAGGGCGGGTCCAGATACATCGGGGCGGTCGGATGCCGCCCCACGTATTGAGCGCCGTCCATGCAGGTAATGACGGTTCTTCCGGCCAGGAGCTTGTGCGCCTGCATAATCTGCCGGACCAACCTGGTCCCGTGGTATCGGCTAAAGACCTTGTTTGGCGAAAGCTGCCGGTCGCCGCCCAGGGGGCTGCCGTGGAGCAACCCGGAAAAACAGCAACGGCTGAAAAAGACCGCACGGAACGCCCGGTCAACCTCGGTCTTGGGCTCGGTGTGCCGGAGTTCATTGAAAAGGTCGATGGTCGGTCGGATGTCCAGACGGTCGCAAAGTGCCTCGACGGCCTCTCCGGCAACGACTCGCCAAAAGGCGCTGAGGTCGGGGTCAAGGTCGTTCAGGCACAACTGCAAACGCGGATACCGCTCAGCAACCGACAACGCGACCGCTCCGCCGCCCGTGAAAACATCGTGGAAGCTCTTGCGCCCCTGGAGCAGCCGGTCGAGGAACGGCGTCAGGGCTGGAAGGGACGCCGCCTTGCTACCGGGAAACCGGAAGATGGTGGGAGCTGGCATCGTTTACGTTCCGGCTGGTCCAATGTCCTGTTCCAAGTGGGTGAGGTCACTTTTGACCTTTCGGATGAGGCCCAGAATCAAGGCCCTCTCGTCTGGGAACCTGGTCAGGGCGGTCTTGACGGTGGTTTCCAAGTCGCCGAACTTCTGCGCGACCTCTATAGTAATATGGTGCGCCGCCATTTCCGCGCCGGTATCCGGCCTGCCCGGCAAAGCATAAGGCTCCTCGCCCGCAGCCTCCTTGCCAGGCTGCATCCGGTGCTTTCCATCCCTGCCGAGGCGCTTTCCGCAACTGGTAAAGTTTACCAGTTCACGGCGGACGGCGGCGACCGAGGGGTGCGTCACCCCGCATAACTGCGCGATGGCCCGGTCGCTCCATTCTTGAAACTCACGCAGGGCAATCTCCACGGCATGGCGTTTGTCTTCGTTGGTTCGTCTGAGCCCGTGCCGGTGATTGGCGGACAACGAGAACTTGAGCGCGTCCAGGCGGGTGCCCTGGCGGACCTCGGCGTCGATGCGCTCGAACTTTGCCAGCCTCCTGGCCAGCAGCCGGTGAAAGCCATCCGCCAGGAGGTATTCGGTGTTGTTCAGGTAAACGACGACCGGTGGGAACCTGTCGCCAGCAATCATCCGCTCGGCGTATTCAGCAACGGTCGCCTCGCTAATCGCCGCCCGGCACTGCGTCCCGGCATCGGTTCGAATCAGCGGCAGCCGCAGCCGCGCTATCCGAGGCGGTCCATCATCAGATTGATTTCGGGGCATCTGCGGCCCGAAGCATAACCTGCCTGGTTCCGATGGCCACACAAATCAGAGGCATAGAACACCGCCTCAGCCGGGAATCCATCCAAGATTACCTGCGCCTGCCCATATATATATATGCGGCGGGTCACTTCATGCCAACATAACGATAAAGCGTCGCCCGGCTGATGCGGAGTGTCGCGCAAATGTCAGGCACGGCAATGCTCTTGTCCGAGTGCAGCCGCTTCGCCGTCTGGACTCGTGGGTCGTTGAGCGGCATCGGCCTACGTCCGCCAAGCCGCCCTCGGGCGCGGGCGGATTCCAACCCGGCCTTGGTCCGCTCCTGAATCAAGCGGCGTTCGAACTGGGCCAGAGCCGTAAAGATGTGAAAAACCAGCTCACCGCTGGCCGTGGTAGTATCGATGGCCCCGTCGCAGACCGACTTGAAGCCGACCCCGCGCTGCCGAAGTTCTTCGACCACGTCGATGAGATGGCGGACGGAGCGGCCCAGCCGGTCAAGACGCCAGACGACCAGCGTGTCGCCCGGCTTGAGGTTGCCCAGGCACTCATCCAGGCCGGGCCGGGCGGACTTGGAACCTGACACCTTGTCCGTGAAGATGTCCTTCTTGGCACACCCCGCCTTCAGCAGCGCGTCGAGCTGGAGTTGAAGGTCTTGACCGTTGGTCGATACGCGGGCGTATCCGATAGGTGGGCGCTCTGATTTTGTCGTCATGTCTCAGTTTCTACACCAAAGATGAGTTGGTGCGGCAAAGAAAGATGAGACGGTTTTTTGGGACTCGAAAGCCGAGTGAATCGCGAGAACGGTGCGGCTTGACTGCGCGGCCCAACAAACGACCGTTTGATGAGACACCCGTTTTCGACTTGGGACGCCGGGGTGCGCGTTCACGGAACGACAGCCGTCCACGCCGCCCACAGGTTGGGCCAGAAGCACATTCCGGCACGATTGGTCAGGTTACATGTCAATGCAGACTGGAGTTCAGATGCTCGCGCCCAGTTCCCACGAACGGAACGGGTAGCCCCAATATCCGTGGCGGTCCCTTATCAGGTTGCTTTTGCGCATCTGCGGCGCAACCCATAACCTCCCTGCTTGGGATGGACACAGAGTTCAAGGCGACAGCTTGAACCGGCAGCCAACCGCATGCTGCGCTTCCCGCAAAGTGCTCACGTTCCAACTTCCAGCCACCGCCAGGAGAGGCAGAGGTTACCAGGGTTTCCATTAGCATCCCAAACAAGCAAGTGATTTAGACCGTTTGGCGAGTTTACGAGAAGTCTCTGCTCAGAGCCGAGGCCGCACAGGACTGCGAGGTCGCCGCACGCCAATCCAGCGTCTCCAACAAAAAATGAGCAGAACCGCCTTCCAGAAACGCTCTTCAGCGCTACGAGAAACATCGTGACACTCTCGGAGGGAATCGGTTTGACACTTGCGACAACCACCAACCTGTAAGGTCTCGGCAACGGAGTAGTTTGCAACCGGTTGGCGAGGCTCTGCACCCTGTAATCCCAGATACCGTGCAACAGCCCGTGAGGATGAACTATTAATCCAAGAGCCACGCGGTCGAATTGCAGCTTGAAATCGAACTGCTCCATCTGATTCCGAGCGGGCACCCTGTAAACCATGCTGGGACAGGACGGGTAGGCGCACTTAACCTTTTTCCTGAAGTCCTCCATAGCAGGAAGAAATACCGCAGGGCAGCCTGTGGGCCTCGGGCAGCTATGGACTTCGGTCGGGTTCTTCGCAAGGAAAGGAAGAACTTTTCCGCCCAGCAGCGTTTTGAAAATGAGCGGTTTACCGCATCCCCAGCAATCTATCGGTTCGCTGGGCATCGCAACCTAACCTCTAATGTCCTCATGGCAACAGTAGGACAGAGACGTGGTCGTCCACGGAATCGGATTCAAAGCCACCGCCAGACGGCGTAGAAGCATGGACTCGCTCGAAACTTCATCATCTGAGGTTGAGCGGGTTTGAGCCATGTCCGTTTAGTCTTTCGTCGTTGGGACCACGCCGCCAGGTTACTTCAGCATGGCGACGAGTTGGCTCAGGAACTCGCTGTCGACGAATGGCACCTGACCAAAAATAGCCTCTTGCTCGCCTTCGAGCTTTGCGGCTAGGTGACCCTTTCCCAAAAGTCGCTCCGCTCCCTTTTCGCCAAGCGCAATCTCCGAAGTGCCCTCCCCGTCAACCCTGAGCACCAACCGATTCCCCAGGTTGGCTCGAAGCTGCATCGGCATGACGTTTGCATCAGGGCGTTGCGCTGCAAAGACCAACGAGATTCCTGCCGCTCTGGCCTTAACCCCTAAGCGACCTACCACGTTGGACACGGCATCAGCATACTCCTCCGTCATCATCCATTCGGCAAATTCGTCGTGAATAAACCACAGAAACGGAAGGTGCTCGGTGGCGGTAGGCTTTTTATTCAGGTCGAAGATGTTGGATACCTTGTTTTCTTTGAGCACGCCGTAGCGCCGGTTCATTTCGCCAACGAGTTCGTTCAACGTGAGGATAGCGCTGTCTTGGGCGTCGATGATGCCGCCCTGCAAATGCGGCAAGCCATCGAAAGCGAAGTAGTCCACCCCTAGTTTCGGGTCGACGAGGACAATTCTCGCCTGTGCAGGCGTGTTCGTGCAAGCGATGCCCAAGATGATGTTCTGCATGAGCACTGATTTGCCGCTTCCAGTGGAACCGGCGATGAGCGTGTGCGGTGCATTGGATTTTGGAGACAGGAACAAAGGGCTGCTGTCTTCCTCGCGCACGGCAATGAGCAGGTCATGGTTGCCGTGGGTGCAATCAGGTTTCCACTTCTTCCAAACGTCGGGCAGATGTAATACCCTGCGATTCGGACGAGCGATGGCGATGGCCACGACCTGAGATTCGCCAAGGACTGAGATGACGTTCAGCCCATGTGTGGTCAAAAACTCTGACCTCCGTTTGAGAACTTGCTCAACCGTTAGGTTGGCACTGCCCTGGAATTTGAGAAGCGCGGCGTTAGGCGTCAGCGCCTTGGTGAGCAGCTTTGATTGAAGCTGGAACTGCTGTAAGGCACCCTTGCACCTGCTCTCCACTAGGCGGAGCCATTCCTCATCTGCCGCATTATCTTGTGAGCCGCCTTGATAGCTAAGTATCAACTGGCCGACTTCGGGGCGCGGCCAAGCGCTTTCGCGGGTAGCCTCTGGGGCGCTTATTGGCAGAGGCTTGAGCGCCGCTACTGGGGACGGCGAATTACCCGATGGACTTTGAGTCTCTATCTGTGCGGCTTTCACAACCCCCGCGCCTGGACTCCTGTCGCCGGTGTTCGATTCGCCGTCTGCCTTCGGGCGGTGAACAATCGTGATGCGTTCGGACGGTTTTCGGTAGCTCTGGGTCTCCCAAATATTTTCACCAGCATTGGACCTCCGAATGGGCGTCGGGTTTGCGCCTTTGGCGTAACTGAACACCAGCTCACGCAGCCTCGCTCGCGAGAAGACTTCCTGCCACGAAGCATCGGAATCAGCCACGGTTACGAAGTCTGAGCATTCTGGCGCGTCAGAGGGGCCTGACACGAAGATGTGGGAGTAACCGCGCATGTGAATGCCGCACTCGCCATAACGCACGCCCCTGCGCCATGCAGCTAAATCAATCGGCGAGTTCGCTGGGAACTGGATACCGTTCAGCATCAGGTCCGAAAAGCGCGAAAGCCACAGGTCGCGGTCGAGCCGCTTCGGGTCGCCAAAGATGGCGTCGTTGATGCGACGCACCGTGTCGCGCAGTTGCTTTTGTGACTCCTTTCGTTTTGAAGAGAGGTTGGCGTAGTCAATGTATTTGGCTTCGGAGACGATAACTGCAAGTTGAAGTTTTCCGTCCAAGGTTTGCTCCGGTGCGAGCGCGAGGATGTCCGCGATTTGTTCCTCGCGCTGGCCGAGCCATTCCGCGTAATCGTCGAGGAAATACCAACCGAAGCGCCGCGCCGCGCCAAGCTCGTGCCGAATCATGTATCGACTCAGGACAACGCCCATCAGTTCACTGGCGTTGCGACCGCGTTTGGCGGCACGCAGCACAATGTCGCCGGAAATCTCGTTCGCGTCGTTGATGAACTTCTCGGTAAGTTCTTTGCATTCAGCGTCATTCAACTCAAGGTTCAAATCCTTCACACGCCCCAGCACCATCGAACGCAGCAAGCTCAACGAGGCCGTCGATGAAATGAGGACATTGCGCCCTTGCGTCGCGCCCTGTTTGCAGCGGATAACTTTGACGTTCTGGTTGAGCAGTTGGCGGCGGTCGAGAAGCTCGTCGTAATTCACCACCCAGTTTCCGAGGTTGTGAATCTCTTTGAAGATGCTCGCGGTCTGCGGGTCGTTGAAATCGAGCATCCGAGCAGGCAAAAGACGCTTACCTTCGACGCAATCCCAGTCGCCCCGAATGAACGTTGTCAGCGCCGTGATGAACGACCAGCCTTCCTTTGTCTGCACTGGACAGCACAGATAGACCACGGACTTCATGTCATCGCTCGGTGACGGACGCCGACGCGACCAACGCGCCGGGATGAAAGTCTCAGAGCCCACCGGTGCACACGTCTCGATATACCATTCCATGCCTGCGTGCCGGGCTATAACATCCTGCAAGAACACCATATCTGCTGGAGGACCGTCTTTGGGGTCAGGCACAGGGGCTTGGTCGGCCATGATGCCGATGCGGAGCCGCGCCATAAAGTCCTTAGCCGCTTCACTGGAAACGAATGAATCCACATCCGCGTCTGACGACTCGATGATTTTTTCGTAGAGTTCGCGCAGCTTTGCCCCATCCCTGTGACGCAGGATTATTTGGCAGCGCATGTCGTCCTCGTCCTCGTGAAGTTCGTTCATTTTATCCACTAGCGCATAGGGCAACCGCGCCGAGTCACAGTTGTAGAGCACAACCGAGAAGTTGGCCCGTTCATGCGGGTAAAGAGCTAGGAATCGCTTGGTCAAATCGACGATGAGTGCTGACGTCTCGGCTGGAGTCTCATTCGTGTCGTCGAAGCCGTCGTTGCTGATGACAGGTGACTCGTAGAGACTGTAGTCCAGGTGATGGTCAGTCAGGGAAAGAAGTTCGGGCTTCTTGTCGTGCCAGCCCAAAACAATTTCAGGATAGTAGGGATGTGCCAATTCCGCTTCGAGTTCCTTGAAGAACAGCGGTGGGTCGCCAAAGAAAATATCCTCAGCGGTCAACAAATGTTTTAGCAGTGAGGCCACTTGAAGCGCCTTGTTTGCTATCGCCGAGAGTCTGAGCGGATGCCAGGGTGTGACGATGCCGGTCACCCTGCCACCGTCGACTACAACACAGCCGATTTGCAGGAGGGGGCGCAACAGACTCTCCCGGTTGCGGTCACCCTTTGCGTCCCGACAAACGGCGTCCAGCAATTCGCCATACGCCTCAGCCTGTCGGACCATTCCCGTGCACGCCAGCCCATCGTCCGCGAAACCCTTCACGGCAGCTTGGTAGCATAGTTTGAATGATTGAAACATATTCAGCAGCTTCGAGGCGGTCGCCTCAGACACAAGTCCGTCCTGCTGAGCCGCCGTTAAATGCGCTGGCCAGACTAGGGAGATGTCGCTCTCCTTTTTGTAGCTGCAAACGAACGAACCCCTGTCTTGCCCGTAAGCGGGATAGAGCGTGCGAACGTTGTGGAGGTCAAGTGATTGGTAGCGTCCTTTGCCACTCACCGGCTCGCGGTTCACGCGGCAGAGCATCATCGGGTGCTCCGCCAGCCGCCCCCAATCGCCAGGGAACTCACTGGCGATGCAGTTCGGGTCGTAAGTCCAAACCAGTTGCTTGAAAGATGTCTCAGTTGTGCCGGTGGAGAGCTCGACTTCCAGCTCCAACAAGAACTTCAAATGCAATGCTGCCTTAGCGGCGGATTTGTTGACGTAGGGCTTTGTCGCTTTTCGCCATTGTTCGGACAAAACATCAAAATTCATCAGGTCGCCCACGTCCCACGATACACGATTCGCGAAAAGTGCCTTCAGACCACGATAGCGCCGAACGAAAAAGAGTCCTGCATCCTCGTTCAATTCCTTGAGGTCCTTTTTCGTGCGCCGGTCGCAAGTGATTTTCAGGCGACGTTTCGACGAGGGGAGGTCTTGGTCGAACAACCATTCGAGGCACAACGCGATGCCGAGCAGAAAATCCTCTGTTTCGATGGGAGTCCCGAATATAAACCTGTCCCACTTCGATTTGAGCGACGGCTGCTCCTTGAGTTCGTTGCGATGTTGTCGATAAAAATCTTCGTCCTCGTCCTGCGCTTCGGCGCGATTGCTGTCGCGCAGCCGTGCGAGGTAGTCCCGCTCATCAGCCGTCAGCAGCCCCTCGTCGCGCTCGTCATAGAACTCAAGCGTCACCTTGCCTAGGTTGAACTTTTCCTTCTTCAACCCATCAAACAGGGGCCTGACCATCTCCCACTCGCACTGGGCAAGCGTAGCGGCATGCTCGTTCCAACCGCTCTCAGCCGCAATGAACGCCCGAATGGTCGGATGAATGCCCTCCGGGATAGAGTCTTTCACCTTCGCGAAGGAACCTGCCAAGTCATCTTCGAGCAGCAACATTTGCGCAGGGGTCTGTTTCACCAGATAGCAGGCCCGTTTCCTGATAACATTTGCGTAAAGCGCCTTCCACTTATAGGTGTGTCCAGCATTCTTCTCGGAAAGCGCAGACGCTAACGCAGTGTCCTTTGGAACACGCAGAGCAGGAAGTGCCACACCAAGCGCAGCCAGCACGGGTTGGCCATCCTCGATGGCCAATCTAGTCTGCAAAATGTATTCGGCGAGCCTGTCGAGTGCGAATGAACGGACTTCCAGCAAGCCTTTGAGAGCCACCACCCACCAATGTTGGTGGTCAGCAAGAATGGGGAGTCCTTCGCCAGCCCATTTCACCCAGAGTTCTGGATGCGCGTAGAGTTCCGCTGCGCCAATGGGAACGAGTTCTTTAAGCGACTGCGCCTCATCGTCGCCCGTGTTTGCGACAAGCAGCGCGGACTTAGAGCAGGCCGCATTTCGGAAATAGGTCGTGCGCTCGGTCGTGAGTATATGGGCTGGCAAGCCATGCCCGCCGACGAAGTGAACAGGTAACTTTATTTCGACAAGGGTCGACAACGCGGAATCGCCGAGGATGCTGCTCGCAACGGCAGCGGTCTGCTCGGCACTCAGGCAATCAAGGAGGTAGCGGGCGACGCCTGTGGAATCTTCTTCCGTGAGTCGGTCCCTCAGGTAGCTCGCAACGACCTTGCCGATAAGTTCGTTGCTGGTCATCGGGCCTCCGCGTGATAGGGGTTGATTACATAGGCACAGCCATCCGATAACCGCCGCAATAAGCCCAAGCTGCCGAGGCGTTGTTCAAGACGACGGGAGTTGCCCTGAAATGCTTTCTTGTCGAATTCGTCTTTGGCAAGCACCTGCTCGGCCTCCTTGTCGCCGAAGACAATTCCGTAGCGAGAGTGCAGACGAGCAAGAAACTGCTGAAGCTCGACACGCCTCTCGACATTCGCAAGCAGTAACGTCTTGAGCAGTGTGTCCGTGGGTGCATAACGGAGCTTCACGGTTCCACGCTTCGACACAAGGCCGATTTCGCGCCCATAGTTTCGGTGGATGTTGGCTACGTGCTGCCGATGCCGCTTCATAGCGTCTTGCCGCAGCCGGGAGATGAGTTCAGTGGCGTCAGATGGACCTTCGTAATCTTCCCAGCGCACCCGTTCTTTCAGGAGCTTTCTGCACTTTTCGAACGCGCCACTCTCACCGATGGCCCGCTGCCATTCGTCCGACCGTTCAATATTTGTGACAAATGCCTCGATGGCTTGGGCTGGGAGAAGGTTGTTCGACTGGTAGAGGTCGCAGGAAATCTCCCGGACAAGGGTCTTCTTCGGAGCAACCACTTCGCAAATGAGGTTGACCGCACTGGCGGAGCCGAGAAACTGCTGAGATACTTGCAGCTGATATTTCACCAAGTGCAAACCGGCCAAATTCACGAGATGAGGAAAAACGTCGAAGCCAGGAATGTTCAGCCTCAGGATGGCGAGCCAATCATCGGCAACATCATTAAAGCAAGGATGGCTGATATAAGGCAGGAACGCATTTGCGCGTGCGTTGCTCATTTCCTCGTCACCGGCCTGTAAGCACTTGATGATGGAATCCCAGGTTTTGTCCGTCTTGCCCAGTCGTCCTTTGAGGGCTGCAAGAAGCTCCTCTTTATGGGATGCTCGGCAGAGCATGAGATACAGCATCTCGCCTGTCCTGCCGAAGAAGCGGCGGTCGTTCGTGGCGGCGTTGCTATCCAAATCTTCATAGAGACAGTCGCGGCCATAGGGAAATACGAACTTCGATGTCCAACGCTTATTGCTGTTTACTTCGAGGCTGGTGGAGCGCACGAGTGACACGATTTCGGAAAAGTCCTCGAAGGAGTGGAAGTGGCTCTGGAGAAAAGAGAAATCCGGGTGGTTGAGGCCCGTGGCGGCAGACCTCATCCGCCGCGACCACTCTGCCCATCGGCTTTCATCGGTGGGAAACGTTAGGCGTATTTCAGATAAATGCGGGTTGTTGAACAAGATATTGCGAAGGTAGAGTCGATGCGCGGCCCGATACGTCAATTCGTTTGGCTTCCCCTTTTCGTCGAAAGCACGCCCTTCGTCGTCCTCATGCACGAAGACGTTCAAGAACTCAAGAAACACGAACCATGGCAACTGCTCATCGTAAAGACGATGGCCCCAGATTGTCTCATCCACCCACATGGACGACGATTGTTCCAAAGTTTCAGGTGGCGACAACGGTGGGGGCAGTAGATTCATGGCATGACTTCAACGGCCCTGGGGTCAGGAGTCCCTTGCTCGGTTAAGGACAGAAGCGTGAGTGCAATCGTAGCGCCCCCTGGCATATCCTCCTGGGCGTGGCGCTTGGAATATGCGGCTATCAGTTGACTCTTGAACGCAAGCAAGTCCTCGTAGCACTCCTTGGAGAAGCTGGCAGGCAAAGCCCCTTCAATAGCGATGCGCGACAGGAACTCATAGCGGATGAGTGTGAGGTTGAAATCCACAACGTTTTCTGGCGTGAAGAATACCGAGAGACAAACACGACCGCTCATGGCATCGAACCTGAGGATAATCTTCTCGCCCTTACTCGGTTCGACTGACACGCGCTCTACTAGAATGCGGCTGACTTTGGCCTGCGAATAATTTCCGCTCGTAGCCAAATAAAGCTCGCGGTCGCTGTTGATGAGCATACCAGTGAACACGCGGTTCAAGCCTTTTACGAGTCGTGAAACCAGCGGGCGTTTAACTACAGAATCCCGCTTGAGCACCGCCACAACGTTCTCAAGATATTCGCCAGCAAAACGAAAAACGGTAAGTTCCCACAGGTTCAACTCATTCTCGGCTTCCTTCGGTATCTTGAAAAACAGCCCCCGTCGCTGGGCTACCAGCATGTGGAGGAACTCGTTGGACTTTTCTTCATCTTCACTCGTGCCCTCGATGTATTCACGCTTGGCCGCATAAAAGCGCTCCTCCGCGCCGTAAAATGTGTCCTGCTTCACGAAACTATAAAAATAGCCGCCGAAGTTCTCGTCATCCTCGCCGAAGATAAGCAGGTTGTCCACGCGGTTTGATGTCTCGTAGCCAATTTGAAACCGCTCCAAGAAATCGAAAATTGTGATGGACTGCCGCCGAATATCCGAAAGGTTCGCGCCGAAGATGTTGTTGTAAATGCTGGCCCTTGACACGGTTCCTGCGGAGATGACCTTGGGCACATCGCTGGGCAGCATCAAACACTGGTTAACATCGGGATGACCAAGGACAGCGTTCGTCAGTAGCAGCAGAATCTGCCGCACTGGGACGTGCAGCCCATTGTGGTCACACAATTCGAGCAGTGCCCGCAGCCGTGTTCTGACGAGTGGCGTGCCGAGTAGTTCGTAGTTCTTTCGGATGGGACACTTGGGACCGAAGATGTCGTTTTCAGCAGACACGCCTTGCTTCAATTCATCCCAACCCTGGTGTGCGAGGAATTTCTCGACGGCTCGGTCGAACAACTCGGCAGAACTTGCGCGACTAAGGTTGAAAAACTTCAACCGCACGCCTGGCTGTTCGTGCCGGTCTTCTACAAGCAAATCCTCAAATACCTGACGCCCCCGTTTCACATCCTCCGTGTCCTGCAAGCGCCGGAAGGATTCGATGAGTTGACCGTCGTTGGCCGCGATGAGAAAGATGTCGTCTTCGTCTGGGTTAAAAAGTGAATGGCAGAATCCTTGCAGCAACGCCTCTTTCTCCACGTCCCATTCCGCACCTTGTTGCGGTGCCCAACCACTAAGGTCGCGAATGAAATGAATCTTCACCGAACGATAGAGGCTCGGCTCTTTCGACTCCGGCCACACTTTCCGGTCTTTGGGGTAGTGGAAACTGATGGTGAGGTATGGACTGTCGGACGCCCAACTGTCCTCATCGCCTCTCAGGGCTTTCCACACCTGCCGACATAGATGAGTTTTTCCATCGCCAGCGGTGCCAGTGAGAATCACAGACACAGGGTCCGCCGTAGCTTGGCTGAAAGAGTCGACAATGCGGACTTGATAAGGATGTTCGAACTCTATGGGCACAATTCCCTGACGACGAGCGGCCCGCTGAATCGTCTCGTCATACATGTTGTCATTGCGGGCTACAGGTCCGTAATGACGCAGGAATCGAAGCCACGTTGAATCCGCTGTGGGCATTTCGACCTTTAGGGTGTAATGGATGTAAGGAGCTTCTGGATGAATTCCTCAACTTCGGGGTGCCCCTGACTTGCCTCATAGCAAAGACAATTCACATTGAAATCTTTTTGCCATCGCCTGGCTGCCGTTTCGTTAAACTCGTGTCTTGGAACCAAGGCGTAATGATAAACTCCAGTGCCGTGGAACGCATCGTGCAAGAAATCGAGAAACAGTTGCGTCTCGGGGTCATCGAGAGATACGCCTAAGAAAAGGACGGTCTTAGTAGTAAAAATGGCCGTAACGACCGCTCTGTAGCCAGGGGATGAATAGATGATTGTTCGGTAGTCCTTTTGGGTCAAAATGATGGTGCTTTTTCGTCCGACATCACCATGGACCTTCAAAATAAAGAAGTCGCCACGCCATAGCGCATCCGCAAAGTCGGCTGTGTCGGCGTGTGTATATACGTTGGGAAGATTGTCTGTGACTTTGGAGTAAGCATTCTCCAAGAGTTGGTCATAGTTTGTTGTTACGGCAAGGCTGAACGGAATCTTTGGCAACATTAAGTGCGACGGTGTTAGTGGTTTCTTGACATTGAAGACTCTCACTAGCTCGGTTTGAAAAACCTCCTTTCCGTAACAGTCACTGAGTTCTTGAGCGACCATCAACTGCCGGTTTGGCTGTGCGGCAATTGCCTTAAGCTCGTTGCTTTTGATATCGTTATAAAAGCCTTTCTTCTGACCAGTGTCGATAAGATGCGTCAACAGTGTCGACCAACGCGGGAATCCAGCGCTGACGGACAAGCCAGCGCCGACAAAGAGTGCGCACTTCTTTTCGCGAATTGAAGCGACAAGCTCCTGTGGAGGGTCAAAGGTGAGAGGCATATCAAAGCAGCTCCTGTTTCAACACACGATACCTTGTAGCAAGGTTTTCTTTGAGCGCTCCACCAACGCTGAAAGCCATGATATAATCATAAAGTGTTTGGTTTGGATTTGGATTCGACGCATCGATGAGTTTTGAGGGTTCTCTGGAATGCCGCAAACGTTTGCGCTCAAACTTGACAAACTTGTCTGCTAACACTCCAGGCGCAGGCAAATTGCCCGAGTTCTTAGAAACCAACCAATAGAGGTCACAGAAGCCCCACTTTGTCCTGATGCCACCCGGGACGCTAGCTTGAACTTTCGCCAGAATCGCCAAATGCGCGTTCACACGCGCAACATATTGTTGGTCGAGCGTTTTTGCATAGTCCGTATACATTCTCGCAAGGTCTGGTGCTTTTAAGTCACGAGTGCCAGCGTATAATTCCAAGGCGAAAAGGTGGGCCAGGAGGTCGTCTCGTTTGTAGCGTGCCGTTGGAAATGGGCTGTCGGCGAAAACTGGATGGGTAAGCGCCATAGCACGGATTACGTCACCAACGGCACTCGCCATGCTGTTTCTCAATTCTGGAGGGGTAAGGCGTTCGCCCTTCTGCAAACGTGCGAATAATTCTCTTACGTCGTCATTTGTGGCCCCATGAACAGTGGCGACAACCAGCTTGTAGGACAAAATGTGTCGTTTCTGGTTGGACCTCAGTTCGTCATAGGTTTTGCCGTGCCAGGAGCTGTCATGTCGCTGCACCATCGCCAGCGGATAATTTCCTCCGACGAACTCCCAAATTGCGTTCAGACGTTGTTGTCCATCAGCGACCTCGTAGGCAAATGCACCCGTCCCGTCCATGTGCCGAAGGTAAATCTTGGGTATGTCAAATCGGTTGATTATCGAATCGATTAGTAGTTGCTGCTGAGGCAAAGTCCACACGGGTCCACGCTGGTAAGGAGGTTTTTCATCGATGACCGCTCGCTCGTCGACAACTTTCTGAATCGACCAAGCTTTGTTGATAAAATGCATTTGGTCTTCTTTCGTGTTAAAGTTGGCAAATCAGGCACGCCTTCGGGCCGTCGTCTTCGTCCTCCATCCCTCCCAGGATTTCAACGAGACGCTTGTTGCCACGAGTGGCCTTGCGGCGTTCCTCATACTCGGTGTAGCGACGCTTGATTGCCGCAATGTTCTCGGGCTTGCGTAATTCGCTCAGCGGCATCCCCTGATTCCAAGTGAAGGTCTTACCGGGGTCATCGCTTATTTTCTCATACTTCATCGCCGCTTCAAACTGTTCAGGATGGGTTTCAAGCAACCGCACCCACTCAATCGGGCGTTGGAAGAAACAAAAAAAGCAGCCGGAGTGCGTGCGGCCCCATTTGAGATAGGGTGGCATTCCGATGCCGCTGTCTTGCAGTATCTTCATCACTCCGGCGTAATCGACGCCATCTTCCTTAAACGGGAATACCGCTTTAATATTCTCTTTTGTGCTGATGTAACCGATGCGGTTCTCGTCTGCCCTGATGCCGACATAGCTGATGACGGGCTGCTCGCCGACGTATTCCTCGAACGGTTTCAGTTTGAGTAATTTGGTGCACCATCGCATCTGGGGTGACGGGAGATAGCCTCCGAAAACGTCGAGCCAGTGGTCGAATCCGGCCTTTGCGTTCAGCCGCACAATTTTCTTGCCCAGGAACGCTTCAACCCGGTTCAGGTATTCATACGTTTCGGTCAATTCCTTGTCTGTATCGCAAAAGACGTATTCCATATCCTTTATGCGGTCCCGCATGTAAAGGGCGAGGGCGGTGCTGTCCTTACCGCCTGACATGCAAAGAATGTGACGTGTTCCTTCGCTCATTTTGTTGATTTCTCCGCTTTCTCCAGCTTGGCCCAAATGGCGCGTGATGCTGCCGCCAGGCCAAGGCGCTTATCTTTGCTCAGGAGTGCTTCAAACTCCGATTGAAGTCCTCGAAGTTGAATTTCTTCATCGGCAGCGACGTGGATGACTTGTTCATGCTCGGTGCCATTGGCCTGCGTGATGGCAAGTCTGATACCAATGCCGTTCGCTGACGGCTTCCCATGCACGAAGACAATGCTCTCGACCCGATGAAAGCGCGTGGCGAGGGGGCCGAGTTCCTGTGTGAATAAGTCTTCCTCCGCGTCGTGCCATTTCGCAGGCGGCTTGAGCGCGAGGAAGCTGCCAAGGGATTCCAGCCAGTCTGACTCCGGCAAATTGTCGTCCATCAGCCGTAAGCAAAACGCACGGAGCTTTGCTTCGTTGACTCCAAGCACGACCTGTTCGGCACGCCGCGCCAACGCGGACCTAAACTGTTGGAACTGGCCAGGCAGGTCGAAGGCGTCTCGAAGCATCCTTCGCAGCCGCTCCTGCAACTCCGGGAACGCCGCCCGAAGTTCATCGAGTGCGGTTTTAAGGCTTCGGATGAACGGAGATACTTCCTTACTTGTCGTGGCGCTGGCCGAGAAGGGGTCGAAACCACAGGCTAAGGGCAAATCCGTAAACAGCAGGCGGGATGGCTCACGCGCTGCGAGGATGGCGTCACGCACTGCTAAAGCCGTGGACGGTAGCTTCTTGGTGTTGTGAACGTAGACGGGGAGCTGCGCGACGAACGAGCATAGGGGCTTCACTACGTCGAGCAACTCGACGCGACGCTCCCCTGTTGGCTTAACTTCCAGGACGCTAAGCAGCTTCTCGAAAAGCTCTGAGCGGATACCTTCAATTATGCAGTATTGAATTTCAAATCGCTCCGGCTGTTTGCTGAGCACGAGCATGGCTTCGCCGGTCATCTCTCGAAGGAAACTACCATCTTTGTAAAAGGCCACATCCTTCTCGTGGGCGATGGCGAACACTGTAAGCAGCAGTGGAATCATGCCGTCGCGCAAGCCAAATGGAGGATTCCTCAACTCTTCAAACAATCCTGTTAGTCCAATGCGAGCATCGGGCTGGCGCTGAACGATGTCTCGAATCTTCTTGAGGGTGGGGAGCACTCGGCTCTTTTCATCGCTTCGATGGTGTGGTTCACCGATGCGCCACTTGCCGTCGTGCTCTTGGTGTATGCCCGTGTTTTGCAGCACCGAGAGATACATGCTCATTTCGGGCGGTTTTTTGTCGGGATTCATCGCCAACAACGGGGACTTGCCGTCCGTGAACATCCTTTCGATGAGCCGCATCCGTGCCGCCGCCGCTGCGGAACTTAGACACCGCCGATTGACGAGTTCGTTGTGGATAAGCGGGGCTTCCGGATACGTCTCATCACAGATGCGCGAAAGTTCAGAGAGGAAGTGGCGACCGTCCTTAACTTGAAGGGTTTTACCTCGGTGAAACCAATTAAGAGATGTGCGTTCGCCAAACTGTTTGAAGGCAACTTGGGATTGCAGACGCCGCTCCAGCTGCTCCGCCGCCGCTCGAAGCTGTCGTGAAACTTCCTCACGACCATACTTGTCCGCGTTGAGTTCCAGCGTGTTGGTCGTAACCCACTCCCATCGTTGGACTTCCTGCACCAGACTCGCGAGATTGCTCAATGGTTCCGGCACGGCCACGACCCAGTTGAGTCTATCTTTAAGTTCGTCCAACCTGGCAAACTCGATGGCAACGTTGCGTTCCTCGACGCTTTCACAAAGGGGCAGTAGGATGAGGCCATCCGCTTTGCTGGTGGTGCTGGAGAGCAGCGCAGGTAGTTCCGTGACTGAGCAGTATTGCACATCGAAGTGTCGGAGGTTTCCAGTCTCGATGTAATGCCTTCGGGCCACGATGGGGCGCGTTTCAAGATACTCCTTGATGAGCGATGCTACGCGCTGTGGCGTATGCACAGCGCGTCGGGCCTCGTCGTAGGCTTTTTCGAGGTCGACTGATAGATGCGGCCACAAACAAAGGCCGCGAGCACGCCCACGGTCATAGATGACCCGTTTGACCCGTTGTAGCTTTTCCAGTGCAGCTTTGACTTGACGCTGTTGACCGTGGTCATCACCCGCCACAGCGCAAACTATTGTTTGCTCGGTAGCCAAGAAGTCGTCATTCAGCAGGTTTAGGATGCCGACCGTTTTCAATATTTCGATGTGCAGTGCATCCTCAGTCGCGTAGCTTTCGATGACGGATTCAATGAGATTCCAATGACTGCGGTAACTGTGAACGGCCAACTTGTGCCCGAAAGCGGTTCGGACGTAATCAAAGAGATGATGTAGGCGGTAAGCTCCGGTAGTGTGGAGACGGCGTTCGCTGAACGCCTGCAAACCGAACGGCTCGTTTGAGAGAAGGAAACTGAAGAGTGAGCGCTCGTTTTGCCCGAAGCGCCGGAATATCCGAATGAGCACCGGCAACACCATCGGGTGCAAAGGATACAGCCGAGTGGCCAACTCAACGAGCGGTTGTTTCTGAGCAGCCCCGAACCAACCAAGTTCAACCGTCTGCTCCATCGCCCGGCGAATCGAAGTCGCGTGCTGCTTAGGAATCTCCTGGACGCGCAGGTTTAGCGCAGAGGCGATGAGATGCCCGACCTGCTCCAGGGGCTGATTGAAGATAATCTCCTCGAACCGCCCCGCGACCTTTTCCCATTCGCGTTGTGCCGTTTGATTGAGATGGTCAGCGTAGGCGTTGAATCCTTGGTGCAGAAGGCACACAAGAAACAACGGTTTGTCTCCGCTACGCGAAGCAGCTTCCGCCAGGCGCTGAAGGGTGAATACATCCTCGCGATGAGGGTTGAGCGCAGCGAACTCAAGGAATTTTCCCAGCTCATCGATGACGATTAGCAGCCCCGTTCCCTTCGAGTCCGCGATGATGAAGGAATTGGCGTCAAGGACGGCGTCTACGATTTGTTCGTCGCTCGGTTCCACCTTTGCACTGAGCAACCGTTGGATGAGTTCGGCGGGCTTCGACTTGGTGCCACGTTTGTAGACGGCAGAAACGGTCTTGTGCAGCGCTTGCAGGATGGACGTGCCGAGCGTTTGACGCGAACAGGTGACGAGCACTGGCAGCAATTCAGGTTCTGCCACGCCGAGCTTCTTGAAATCGAAAACACGGACTAGGTGGGAAGGAAGCTTGTTGTCACGGCCTGAGAGCGCGTTTGCAACCAAAAGCGCGAAGCTGGATTTTCCAGAACCGTAATCACCCGTCACCCGCCAGGCTCGACGCCCTGACTTGGGCCGCAGGCCCTCCCCAATCCGGTCGCAGCACTGGTCAATAAAACTGGTCCTGACGTAACCAGACAACGCTGCCGAATCACTGAAATCGCGCTCCAGGTGAGCGGAACGAAGAAAACGGCTCTTGATGTTGAACAAGTCGGCGATTTTCCTCTCGGTCATTGCTCGCCTCCATATCGGTAGATGTGCCTGAAAAGCTCCTCGCCGTCCTGTATCTGGGGTCTTTGGACCTGCTGCAAGTTGGCCGATTCAGCGTAAACGAATAGTCCTTTGGTTTGGGAAGCCAACCGCTCGACTCGTGCCCGCACGTCATCCTCGGGGAGCTTGAGAATTTGACCGGGGCTGCCGTGGCCGTGCGCGACCTCTCGGAAGCTCAGCGTTGATTCGTTTGGGTGCCGTTTGTTCCAGAAATCATTAAGGCAATAGACGAAAAGTTCGGGCGTGATGTCTGGTTTTTCCTCGCGCCTAAACGCATAAACCGGTTCGTTTCTGCCAGCACTTCTGTCCACTGTGCGCTCGCCAACTCGCAGGATAAGTTCCAATTCGGTGAGTGGGGAATCGAGATTATCCTCCTGAACTTCGCCCTTTCGCCCCCTGGTGGGAACGTAGGTGTGCAGGAATGTGTCCCAGTGCTGGTCTACGGTGACCAAAGACAGCCCGTCGTCCTGTCGAACGGCCTCTTTGTGGAGTGCCCTGATGATGATGCTGGGCACCAACTCAGGCTCATGCCAGCGGTTGAGCAGGAAATCCCAGGCAAGCAGGGGATTGTCCGTGCCGGTAGAAAGGTTCCAATGAACCAGCCAAAGAGTGCGGATGTCCTCCAAGAATGGGTCGTATCCGTGCTCGCCCAGCAACTCGTGCCCAAGCTTCGTCACGGTGTGCCCTGTGCCCTTGGCACCGGCTGTTACCACGCCCGAAACCTGCGACCAAAACCTGATGGACCGAACCATGTTCTTTCCGACCCCCAGTTCAACCATAGCTCGGTCATCGTCGCTGAACAGTTTTGGGTCAGCCGCCAAACCCCTCACGGCCTTGGGCAGCCAAGTGTAGCGGCACGGGAAGGACTCATGCCCAGAAATTCGATAAGCGGTTTGCGCGTTCGGTTGCAATGCTTTACGAGTTCAAAACCCAGCTCAAACTGACCCCGAAACGCCTGTCAAAGCACCCGCGCTTCGGTCCCACAGCGTGCTGCCATCGGCGACAACAGCCCACCCGTCGCCATGTTGGGATGTTTGCTGACCTGAATCAACTCTTTTAACGGACCGTTTACGGCGGCGCTGGATGCGCAAGTTCATGGTAACACGAAACTTGCGCTTGCTGAATCGTCGTTACGACTTTGACAAGGCATGATGATTTGGTCCCGATGTCAATTCTGTCGAGTGGCGGGGACAACCAGAAGCCTGGTTGCCGTCGAATCCGAACGACTGCTCGTCGCTGGCAGCAATCCCCTTGTCAAGCGCGTCAGATTTGCCAAGCAAGGCCCTTGTCAAGGTTTCACCGGCACTTGCGCCGCTTGATTTTGTCCAAAGACCATCCAAGCCAGCGGCAGGCGTCAGACTTGGTAAGGCGCAAGCCACCCGCAAGCGCCCCTCAAGGGCACCCTTTGCCCGGTCGTCCAACTTGTCGGCATGGTCGGTCACAACACGGTAGGCTTCTGGACCTTGATGATGAGCCGATGCCGATGGTGAATCAACAATTTTGCAGGCTGATTGATGGCGCAAGTCCCTGCGCCCTGTCGGATTTGCGGATAGAAATCCCCAAGCGGAAAAGAAAGGCCGCTGTCAGTCGCGTGAGGGACGGTGTGGCGGAGGTAATTAGGGCATGTTTAACACCTTTGTCGCACCCGCAGTTGGCTGGCAACCGCCTCGCAGCCCAACCGCCTGTCAGCCGCCAACGGCGAAAAGGGCATCCCAGCAGGACCGAGGGGATTGGGAGGACGCCGCGTTGGAAGAGGACTGGGCGGCGGCGGTCGTCGGGTTTCTCCGCGAGCGCCGACGCGAAGCTGTCCCGTATTGGGAGGTTGTGAACGGCGTTGCCCAGGCATCGACCCAACCCGACCGATGGGAACTTAGGTTCGCAACTCGACGCATCCTGGCGACGGTGAAGGAGCTGCTGCACGAGAGGAAGATTCTGCGTTACCGTCGCCGGTATTTGGCCGTCCTCGACCATCCCACCGAGATTGTGTCACTGGAGGAATACCGCGCCATCCGTAAGAGGGCGGTAAGCGAGCGCTGCACCGCTGACAGCACAAGGCAGCTCGAAGCCGTCCAAACCGTTCAAAACCAGACTTAACTGACGTGCGGCCCTGCACTTGTGAGTCTCGACACGCCAAAGACCGAGGTTTTTACCCCTGGTTCAGAAAAATTCGTGAACCGGAGTCGGGGTGCCGGAGCGCGGCCCGCTAGAATGCCATGGGCCAGGATTGGTATGCCATCGTGCTGATGGGCACGATACCGTTCCGATGGGCACTATGTCGTGCTGATGGGCACTCACCTACATGTATGTGACCTGGAAGCGCGTCAAACCGGATGCCGACATCGGGTTCGACCTGAGCGAGGAATACCAAGCGGCGTTAGCGCTCCAGCCGCCAGCCCCGTAACCAAGCCTTGGCCAATCCCTCCTTCGTCCAGAGGAGCTTGCCATTCGCAAGCCCCTCTCCGAGTAGCCATGCCCGGTGAGGCGACCCCGACGCGCTGACCAGAAGTTCACCATAACCGGGGGCACAAGTTACAGCGCCTCGGCAGAATAGACCGGCGCTGGCCGCACTACTTCAATTCTGCCGCAGATGGCTTTAGCCTTTAGCGTGAGAAGCAGCCTCGGCCTCCTGGGCGAAGGCTTCCAATTCCTTGAGCGTTGGAACCTTCATTTTGGGCTGGGTAATCGCGCTGAACATCTGGGCTATTTTGGCTTCGTGGGCTTCACCTGCCGAGTCAAGAATGGGCGCAGGTTCCTGGCGGTCCAGGCGGACGCCCTTGGTCGTCATCGTCGCCCAGAAGTCATTGCCGTTCTCCAGGTCCAGGATGCTGTAGGGGCGCTTGGGAGTCACGCCACGGCGGAAGTAATGCGCCAGGTCCACAAAGCCGGTCGTGTCGAGTTGAAACTCCCACGGCTTTAGGATTTCGGACTCGCTCATCAGCTGAGTATCGCCCCGGCCAGGGTCAATTTCATAGACCAGGCAATAGGTGAGGTAGGTGATTCTGGCTCTGAGGTTGAACCCGAAGGTGCGGACGCCGTCGTCATTCTGGGCTTTCAGGGCCTGGGCCAGCTCGCAGACGGGACAGGGAGCGTTCGGGTCGCCGCCGAAGTCAGGCGACACGCACTGAGGGCAGACAATGGAGGCTTGGTTCAACCAATGCTGGCCGTTACGGACAAACCACAGGTTGCCCGCGCCCAGGCCGACCGGCAGGAACCGGACCAGCCAGGCTTCATTGACTCTTTCAAAGTTCACCCGCCGCACCGAGTGGAAGTTGCGGGCGTGGATGAACTGCATCTCAACGTCGAGGTAGGCAAGGAAGTTGGGCGCGAGGCGTCCCTGAACCTCTTGGCAGGGTTGTTCTGCCACTGCGGCCTTAGCGTTTTCAGGAAGGGCTTGCGATGCGACGCCGTCAAGGCGCTCGGGGTCGCCTGCGGGGACGGCGCGGTAAACGTTCACCATCCGCCCGCGCCGGTCGCCGGTTCTATGGTCCACAACGATGAATCCCAATGCGCAAAGTTCGCTGACGCGTCCACGGACGCTTCGGACGGACTGGCAGCCCTCCGGCATGAGTTTGGCGAGCTGCTGGGTGGTGACCGGCCCGTTGCGCTGGAGCGCTTCGTAGGCGCGACGGCAGCCCGCCCCGAGCGAGCTGAGCGCCTTTGTCCCAGGTGATGCCTGGGGATGCTGGCCGCTGTCGTTGATATTTGAAGGAGGCGTCGGTGTCATACTTCTCTCTATTCCGCTGAGGTTGAACCGCGACCGGTCCGTGGTCGAGATTCAGGCCCTGGCGGGCCTGCCCCCGGAGGGGCACGGACCAGTCACGGTAAATTAAGTTTAGGTCTATTGTCATACGGCTCTCGACTGCCGGTCTAGAAGGGAAGAACGTGGCTTCTGCGGAGTGGGTGAAGTTTTATTCGTAAACGTTTTACCCGTATCGCATGGCCGCTCCGAAGAGCTACGCATCGACCAACTGCCTCTCCATTTGCCGCGCCTCCTGCCGGGCGCGTCGGATGCCTGCATCAATCTCCTTGCGTGGTAAACTCGTCATCGTAGTGGTCATCGGGAAAAACCTGGAAGATTCGGCGGTTACTCAACTTCCCCACCCAGCCCCATTTCGTCTGGCGAAACGAGGCATAGCCCCGCCGTTCCAGGCTGCGCCGGGCTCCGAAAAACTCGTGGCCGGTGATGTCGAAGTCATGGGGGCGCAACAGCGCCTCGCCGAGCGCCAGGCTGTAAGGATGCCGTCCCTCACGCAGGTTGGCGTATTGCGCGATTATACAAAGGAGGGCAAAGGCCGGGCGGCTGCACTCACGCATGGCAATACCCATGTCAGGACCGAGGTTTACCCTGACACGGTTTTCATTCGGCTGCCCTGGCTCGTTCTCGTAAAGCCAGTCCTCGTCATCGGGCTCGTCGGATTCGTTGGCTTCGTGAACGTGAGCTGACCCGCTGCCCAGCGGGGCATGAGGATGTTGTTGGTGATGTTGTTCGTGTTGCTCTTTCATGGTTTATGGTCTTTGACTGGGGTGGTTGCAGGTGGTTACATCCAGATTTCAGGAGAAGCCTCCAGGCCCAGGCTTCGCTTCAAGCGGCGCGGATTCGTGCGGGTGCGCTTCTGGGGCTTGTGCTCCTGCACCAACGCGCCCCGCGCCTTGGCCTTGGCTTGCTTCTTCCGGCGCTCCTCGCGCATCGCTTTCTGCTCCCGCGCCCTTTTCCGCCGAATTTTCCTGTGCCAGCCAGGCTCAGCGCCGACGCAGGTGCCGGAATCCGAGAACGTCATGTTCCCGACCGACTTGCGCCGACGCAGGTAGAGAAGTTCGCGGTCATATCGGAATTTGGTGAAAATCAGGGGAATGTCCTCACCCAGGAGCTGAGCGAGATGTGTTTCAAGTTCGATGACATACCGCTCATTCCAACTCCCATCCTCCAGCCGTGCCTGGGGCCTGGCCATCGCGTCTGCCACTATCTTGCCGATGGGCACGACTTTCTCGATGTAGGTGACGCATCGCTCCAATTCTTCGGCGGAGCGCATCGGACAGACCTTCACGTCGGGGTGAAAATCGTGGTGCATGTGCTTGCGGTATTTCTTCAGGCCCCTGCGCATCAGGTTGTATATCTCTTCCGCGATGAAAGCGGCGTTGGTTTCTGAACCGTTGGCGATGGCGTGGCCGTGCATGTTCATGCGGGTATCGGCACCCGGTTCCAGCCGGAAAGCGCCCTCCAACTTGTTGCGGTAGCCATCGACCATACCGGATTGATACAGTTCATCGAGCGCTTCCTGGACGACCAGGCCAAGGATTCGGGCGTCATCGTAGCCGAGGTCAGGAACCTCGTGAGCAAGCTCGACCGGATAGGCGTCGTAGCCACGGTCGCCTTCACCGGCCAGGGGCATCGACGGGTCGAAGTCCGCCACTACGAACTTGGAGTTGTTGGTATTGGACGTGAAGCCCAGGGTGAGGAACCACCACGCTTGCGCCTGCCCGAACGCGCCGGAGTGCTCACCGAACGCCTCAACCATTACCTTGAGATGGTCAACCCAGAGGCAGAGCGGGCACAGGTCGGGTTTGTGGCAGCGGCGGCTGTTTTTGGCACTGGACCAGAGTCCGCAACGGATTATCGAGTCCATGTCGCGGAACGGGCCGAAGACCAACGGTGTAACGTGGGCCAGCCAGTCGACGTTTCGCATGGCCTTCCTGAAGTAGCCGTCTTCACCGTCCTGATTCTTGTGGGTGATTTTGGAGGCGATGATTTCCAGGTAGGTTTGGACGTAATCGTTGAAGTGGCAGCGGTGGTAGAAAAGGTAGTCGAAGAATTGGCGGTCCAGGGACCGTTTTGCATCCCAGCGGAAGAAGGCGGGGTCGTCAGCGTAGTGCGATTCAATCAGGCGCTCGTAGTTGATGGAGGCGGAGGTTGCTCGTGCGGATTCAGTGGTCTTGACGCGCTTACGTTCAAAACGCTCTTCAACTTTGAAAGCGTTGAGGATGGCTTGGGATTCAGGAGGGAGGGCGTCGTCTCCAGTATCAACGTCAAGAGCGTCAGCAGACGCATCGACGGCAGCATCGACAGGAGCGTCGTCAGACTTGCGGGGATGATTGCGTTTATGACGTGGCATGGGTCAGCTGGAATCCCCTGAAGGAGGGGAGGAGATGTCGATGCGATGTGAAGACTCGTATTGACCCTATAGTTGCCAAAGCGGTTTTACCGCTAGAAGACGACCGGGATGGGAGACCAGAGTCAGGGCGCAGGGTCACGCCGCCCGGACCACGACCGATGGAATACCGCGCTGGCCCGAGGTTGAAATCCAGGCGCTGACCGGCCTTCCCCTGGCGGGGCACGGGCCAGACGCGGTAAATGCGGTGTTTGTCAGACTTCAGGTTCACGGTTTTCAACGACCGGTGGGCGCTACGCCCAACTTATCTACGAGGGAGAACGGAAGTTCTTGGAGGGGCGGCTCCTTGATTTCGTAAACGCCGGGCAAGGAGCGACGTGGAACCAGGATGTCAGGAACGCAGGGACTCAGGCATCTGGGAGGAGGCTGCGAATCGTGCTGGGATGAGTGGTAGGGCGCAGGCCGTGAAGTGGGTTCACCCTGGGAGGCGGCTCAGCGCCATTCCGGCTGAGCGGCGGGAGTCCGTTCCATCGTTCGGCGTAGCCGGAGGATTGCGTGGCCGTCACGCCAAGTGCCAGGTCGGCCATGCCATTAGGAAGGGTTGCAACCTCGACCAAGAAAATAACGGGCCGCGCCCAAAACCAGCCATCCCAACTGGTGGGCAAAGCGTAGGGCGCTCATACCGCGTCGGCGCGGCTCTTCACGCGCACCTGAGCTAGTCGTCGCGCTTGGGCAGGAACCTCAGCCGCTAGATAGGACAATGATTACGAAGAAATGCGGCCACCTTACAATGCGCAGCGTGTAGAGCTGAAAACCGTTCAATCACCATCGCGTCGCCAGCCATCGAAGCATCGAAGTCCACGAGGTCGTAAAGCTCCTCGGTCAGTGCCTGAACCTTGGCCGCAATGGCCGCGAACCTGCGTCTAGCCAGCAGTGGCCCAAGCCTCCCCGCTGGTTCAATCCGCTGGTTTGCCTTTACGGCAAGCCCCGGCAGCTGCGCAAGCCAATCGCCAAGGTGGCCGAAGTCATCCTCTCGCGCCGCCCTACACAACGCCGCGTAAACGTCGGGCGGCATCCGCACGGTGAACGGGGCTTTACCGGCCATAGGGCGACCGGGCTTACGACCGCGATTTTTGTTGGCTGGCATAATTGTTGACGTTGAAAATGTCACGACCCGCTTTTCGATATTTCAGCGATGCTTGCGTCGGGCTGTGACCCGCCCACACCAGACTGGCCCGACAAAACGGACATGGCAAGGCGTTCGTTAACGATGTCATCAATTCGGAATGCCCTTGATTTCGCAGTCCTACATAACGGATTGCGCTGCCCCGCAACGAAGGTTCACATGCTAGCTCACTCTCCAGCGTTAACGAAAATAACTACGTTCTTCCTTTTCATGATAGGCGAAGTGGCAAAGTTCAAGTATAGCGAGTTGTTGAGTGTGCGACGGCTGCCGGGCCGGTTATTGGCCGAGGAGGTAGCCGTGCTGCTCGGGTTCAAGCCCCATGACATTCCGGTCCTGGTGAAAGCCGGATTGCTCAAGCCGCTGGCATCGGGACCGACCAACTGCGTGAAATATTTCTTCGCGGAAGAAATCGAAGGTCAGATGAGGAATCGCCTGTTTATCGAAAAGGCCACCCGCGCCGTCATGCGGGGCAGGAACACGGCGACAGCCAAAAAGGTGCTGGCTCCCTCTGACACCCTCACGGCCAACGCCGCGTAGCTTTCCAGCTCGTGACTTTTGAAAGTCCTTCCGGTTTCGGATTCAACTCGTCTTGGCTTTGTCCACTGCGTCAGGGCCAAAGTTCACCGTGATGGTCTTCGCCTCCGCTTCTCTCCTGGCCTCCTCCTTAATCTCCTTCAGCCATGCTTCCGGCGTGGGCACTTGGGCTTCCGCCTTTCTGGAGTAGGCACGGTGGACGGCTTTTGACCCATGTCCCAACGCCTGCTGCGCCCACCGTTCCGGGTAGCCAGAATCGGCGGCACGTTGCGCCCAAGCATACCGATACCCATGGAGGGTGATTCCCGTTATGCCCAAGCCGATGCAGCGCTGCTTAAACTCGGTCGCCCGGTCAGCTGACCGCACCGTGCGCAGGTATGGGAAAAGAGGTCCGTGGTCTGGCAAGCTGCGCAGGACGGCAGCGACATCATCCCCAAACCGAATTGACGCAGGGTCGGCGTTGCGCCCCAGGAGCTTCTTCCGCGAGTAGGTAATCGTCTGATGCTTCCAGTCAACGTCTTCGGCGTTGAGACACGCCACGTCCGTCTGGGAACCGCCCAGGTGCCAGCAGAGTTGATAAAAGGCCCGACGCTCCGGGTTCAACTCGCGGTCGATGATGCGCTGGTGCTCCTCCGGTTTGATTGCCTTGCCAGGATGGTGGACAACCTTGGGCCATTGGCGTTTGGGCACGATGGATTTTAACAGCCAATCCATATCGAGAGCGAAGTTGTGCAACCGCCGCATGTAAACGTTCGTGCTCACGGTCCCTTTGTTCACCAACTTGATTAGGTCTTCGGCGGTCGTCTCAATTACAGCGCGTTGGCGGATGCAATCAAAGGCATGGTCTTTCACCGCCGTCTGCCAGCGCCGGAGGGTTTCTCCGTGCTTTTGTTCCAGCACGGCACTCATTACGTCCTGCCAGTTGCGCGTGACCATTTTCACGTCGGCAGCCCGGAGGTAGGCCAGGGCGATGCTGCGGTTGATGGCCGGTTGCCGGGCTGCCTCGTTTCGGGCGTTGAGCAGGCGCTCCGCCGTAGGCCGGTCCTGAGTCCGCAAGCTCTCCTGCTTACGGGTGACGTTATCCTGGAGGTAGAACCCTCCGCCCCTGGCGAAATTCTGGAAGAGCCGGTAACGCTCGCTCATGTCTAAGCCCATGTTGAAGAGGCTAAGACAAACGACCTCCATGCGGTTAGCCGCACGGCGGCGCATACGCCCGCATAAGCAGAAAAGTGGCAGCAACAGGCTGTCTGCTTGAGGGTTTGCTTGAGGCGGTTCCGACCGATTTTCCAACTCGTTGCCTGTTAAGTGGTTACGAGATGGAGGCGAGGGTCGGAATCGAACCGACGCTTCGATTCCAATCGTTTCCATTGCGACTTTCCTAGGAAAAGTGGCACTATTGAACGCCATTGACAGCAGTATTCGCTAGCAGTATGCTAGCAGGCGAAATGGCCAGCGTATTCAAACGCCCAGACTCAAAGTATTGGCACGCAGGCTGGAGAAGTGTTGACGGCACTTTCCACTTGAGGTCGACCAAGCATGAGGACCGAAGCAAAGCGCTCGGTATCGCGCTTGAATGGGAGCGTGTTGACCGGAAGGTGGCACGGGGCGAAATGGTCGAGACCCAGGTTCGGCAGGTCATCAACGACATCCTGGAAAAAGTTGGCGAACCAGCGATAGACGTTCCCTCGATCAGAGCTTGGTTTGGTGAGTGGATTAAGGACAAGGAGGCCAACAAGACCGAAAACACCACCGAGCGTTACCGCAAGGTGGTGGATGATTTCCTAGCCCATCTTGAAGAGCGAGCGGACAGGCCATTAACGGTCCTGACTCCACGCCACGTCCAGACATTCATGGCCAAACGTCAAAAGCAGAAGGTGTCAGCCACGACGGTGAACTTGGATGTCAAAATCATTCGGTCGGCATTGAACAGAGCTCGGAAACAGGGGTTAATCCAAACAAACCCTGCTGAGGCGGTTGACCTGCCGGAGCAGCAGAGCGTCGAGCGGGGCACCTTCACGACCGCCGAGGTGAAAATGTTGCTGACTCAGGCAACGGGCACCGAATGGGAAACCGTGATCATGTTCGCCTACTTCACCGGGGCAAGGTTAGGCGATTGCGTCAAAATCGAATGGGACCACGTTAACCTAATGGACGGCACGCTGAAATTCCTTGAGACCAAAAATAAAAAGTGGATAACGGTCCCGCTGCATACCGACCTCCAGGAGCACCTTTCCAAATTGGCCACGAGCGACAAACCGCAGAAATACGTCACCCCGCACATGTCGAGTCTGGGGCCTGGCGGTCGGCATGGGTTGTCGGAGGGTTTTAAGCGCATCGTCACGAAAGCCGGTCTCGACCTGCAAACCGTTCAGGGCACCGGTATCCGCAAGATTTCCAAGCGGACGTTCCATGCCCTTCGCCATTCGTTCACCAGCGCCCTCGCCAACGCTGGGGTTTCGCCCGAGCTGCGCATGAAATTGACCGGCCACAAATCCGCAGAGATCCATCGAGGCTATACGCACCTCGAAATGGATACGCTGAAAGACGCCATGAAGAAAATGCCGGGGCTGAACCCTGAAAAGCCCGCAAACTGACAATACTCCGTTTGACTCAATTTTCCATGCCCTTTAGTGGCCCATCACGATAAAACGCTATGAGATACGCCCACCCAGAGGCCGCACCCAGTAATCAAATGGACTTTGTACGACAATTTCTACGGTTCCGAAAGACCACAAAATCAGCCCCCAAGCATCAACATCTACGAGCGGTCCAAGAACGAAACGAAATACTGGAGCGACACGAAAAGATACGCAAGCCTCTGAGAGACGTACTTCAGAAGGCCTGCGAGAACAAACTGGATTGGGGAAGCCACGAGGTCTTTCAAGCACTTTGGGTGCTTGACGTGTCGTTCAGAATTGATCCCATTGGACGCCAACCGGAGCACCCGCTTTTCACCTGGTCTCTTGTTTGCGAAGCTCCACAATCGTGTCTCACCGCGAAAGAGCATGCCGAATTCTACGAGGGCATTCTCAAGAACAATGGCCATCCGGACTTTCATAGATTGGCTGCACAATGCCGCAAAGCAGCCTCGAAGCTGGAACAGAGCAATAGGACAGGCGCTTCGGCGTTAAAGGAGTTGGTGGCTGCATACTACAGGCAGGCCGAGCGTTACGACAGATTTGCTGAACATCCACAGTATAGTCGCTGGGTCTCCAGCAAGAAGTATTATGGAGTAACATCGAAAACAATCCGGACGAAAGCCAAGTTTTGGAAATCCCTTCAATGCCATCCGTTGGATTTGGCACAAGATGTTTTAGGTGGTAAGAAGGTCGTATTGGGTGACATAGATCCGCTTGACGCTGGAATTGCCTTAATCATGGAGAAGGAGAACCCGGACGTGCAGCAAATGGCCTACCACAATGTGACTCCTGGAGCTATTGAACCAGTAGCACGTTTACTCGCAGCTGCCATGGGGGGAGATACCTTGCCATTAAGAGCGGCTGTTGTTGCGATCAATAACATGGTTGGGATGCTCAATGATTTTCTGACCTTGTATCCTGAGACCTCCCGAAAGGTGGGCCGAATTGTGGACCGATGGCCGATACTATGCTCGAGGCATCCCAGGTTGGCCCATGATGCAAACCGAATAATGGCTCAGGTTGATCTCGGCAGGGACTTTGATTTCTTTGTGAATAAAGGGGCACGATGGGACGAAAGAGACAGATTCACCAGCGTTGCACGGGGTTTGTATCGGCACATTGGAACAGTGCGAGATCATCCTGATTCACTGGGTTTCCTACCGTACGCTCAAGCCGCTCTCGCGCTACCTCCTATACCCCATGACCCTGCCGCGATCGCTCAAAGTGACACTGCGCACAAATGGTGGAACGTGGCGAAAGAGGCTTTTTTATTCACGTATCCCGCGCCTGAAGAGGTTGAATGCTTGAACCACCTCATCAAGGGCAAAACACGCCATATCCCGAGCAAGGTTGGTTCAAGGATTTTGGAACGTCTTGAAGCCCGCTTCCTCAGCTTGTTTGGCAAAAAGGTCGAAAAAGGACGGGCGGAGGCGGCCAAAAGATCGAGGCAGGCAAAGTAGCCTCCGGGCGGACGAATATCCCCACGGCTGTTGTCTCGAAGCTGCCAGTTCCCTACAACTCCATCTTCCCCGAGTTCACACCCCTTGGTCGGGTAAAGACGGCACGCTTATCGTGCCGTCGTGTTAAAGAACAATTCTAGGTCAGCACGATCGCCGAGGCAAGAGCAGCCCCGCCCGTCGATTCCGGAGCAAACGCGTCCGGTCCACGCTCAAGACTTCGGAAGCCGTGGCTCAACTGCGACTCCGTCAGCCCATTGCCAACCCGCGCTGGCTCCTGACCCAGAAGCTGAAGAGATTGTCGCCAAGATCGTTGGGCCAACCGCTGCCCCTCGCTTCACTACGGCGCCGGTGGCCTTCGGCAGCCCCAGACCTGTTCTGCCTGAGTTTGGCCGATGGCAGGATGTCCAGTACTACTTCGGCATAAAAAGGGGAACTTTATACAATTGGCTAAAGGAGGGGAAGGTGAAATCCGTCTCCATGCGCCGCAAGGGGAACAAGCACGGGTGCCGCCTTTTTTACCTGCCCGGCATCAGTGAGTATCTCCATTCCCAACTCGATGCGTAACCCCTCGGAAAGTGCACCCTCAAAATCAAACCAATTTGGAGCTGGGGTCAAAGGCTCACACCCAGGCCCAGTTAACAAAAGAACCTGTGAGCCATAACAAAACGCCGCCCGAACGAAAAGGCGGCAAGAGAGAACAAGTACAATGCTAATAAAAGCTAAACCCAGTAATAAGGCGATCCTCGCCGAGGCGACTTACAATTCAAATGTAGCCTCGGTCAAAGGCAAACCCACCGATGCCGAGCCCAAGAAAGTGGTTCTTGGCTTCAAGATCCAGGATCAAGAGGGAGAAGTCGTAAAGGAGCTGCCATTTTCTTTCGAAGACGGTAGCCCGTTACGTAATGACGTAGAGACCATCCTCAGGAGGCAGTTCACCAAGACCGAGGCAATCGAAGGCTTCGATCTCATTGGTCTGATCGGCAAGCCCTGCCAGGTCATCGTCATGCACAAGTCCGGCGCTGGCGGCAAACCGCTCGCCGTGGTCAGTGTGGTCCTCCCGGCCGCCCAACCCGTGGTTCAGACTGTGACTACCTGATGGACCCCAACCGTGGCCGCCTCCATCGCGGAGGTGGCCACGGTTTTGAATTCACCTCTAATATTACTATGTCAACTTCAGCGTCCCCTTCGCTGACGATGCCGCTTCCCTTTCCCGCTCCTCTGGTCGTGCGGGCCAAGGGGAGTCGGCTGCCAGAAATAGATTCAGGAAATGACCTCATCACCGATACCGCCTTGGTGGTGCCCCAGGAGATCGTTCCCGGCCTTCTCCACGCTGGGACCAAGGCCGTGTTGGCCAGCGGCAGCAAGGCAGGGAAGACCTGGGTGCTGCTCGACCTAGCCACCAGCATCGCCACCGGCACTCGCTTCCTAAAGTGGTCCACAACACCCGGCAAGGTCTTGTTCGTCAATTTCGAGATTCACCCGGCCTTCATGAAGGCGCGTCTGCAAAAATTGAAGGAGGGGAAGCAACTTCCCAATCTCGACAACTTCAGCGTTTGGAACCTGCGTGCTCGCGGTGCTGATTTCGAGACATTGATCGACGAGATCACCGACCGCGTCCGCGATGAGCGGTATGCTTTGGTCGTCCTTGATCCAATCTACAAATTGCTGATTGGCCGAAACGAAAACACCGGCGTTGGGGTAGGAGTTCTCTGCCACCAGATTGAGCGGTTGGTCGAACGAACTGGGGCGGCGGTGGTTTATGCCCATCATTTCACTAAAGGCAATGCCGCAAAGAAGAAAGCGATAGATCGGATGAGTGGCAGCGGGGTCTTCGCCAGGGATGCGGACACCATAATCACCCTGACCGAGCACCAGGAAGAGGGTTGTTACGTGGTGGAGATAACCCTGCGCAACTTCCCGCCCCAACCGCCTTTCGTTATCGAATGGCATTACCCCGTGATGGTGGAGCGGCCAGACCTAGCAGCCTGTTGAAGAAAGGCGTTTTTTGAAGAAGCGCCCATTCCAGGCAAAAACTCCGGTTGTTTCATTCGCTACCCAACGCTGTAACCTGAAGCATAT
>Ga0316217_10000278_pt1 | contig 75406 bp, 67 predicted proteins | sample 1anoAmetaG_FD_203633 | JGI IMG/M metagenome (GOLD analysis project Ga0316217, IMG submission 203633) | Freshwater microbial communities from Trout Bog Lake, Wisconsin, USA - 1anoA | ecosystem: Environmental > Aquatic > Freshwater > Lake > Hypolimnion/Profundal zone | place: USA: Wisconsin... | reverse complement strand
AGCATGGTCAGCACCGGCCAGTGCGGCGCCCCGCCCTTGGGATGATCCTCGCGGAACACCCCGGCTATCGCATCGGCCAGGGCGGGAAACGGGATCAACCGTTCACAACAGGCGAAGAATTCGCTGGCACGTTTGCCGCCGTGGTCGGCGACGGTCAGGTCGGTGAACGAGGGTTGGGCATTGCTTCGCTGCATGAAAAGTCTCCTGGTTGCGCGTAACCAGTGTATCATATAATTATTGTGATTGCAATAGGAGGTTTTTCAAAGGTCTCAATTTCAAATCACAAATTTCAAATCTGAAATCTCAAATTTCAAATCTCAGATCACAACGCCGCGCCGGCCAATTCCAACCGCATCACCAGCAAGGCCGCCGAGAGCTGCTCATCCACGCTCAACAAATCCTTGCGCATCGTCGGCTGGGTGCTGGGCGGGTCGTCATTGGCATCGCGCAGCACGTCCAAATCCCGGCGGGTTTCGTTCATCGTGAACATCTGCTCATCGGTCATCACCACCCGCACGTCCGGGTCTACGCCCCACGTGCTGCTGTTTTCTTCGCGGTGGATGCACCGGCCACCGGGCAGGTAATAGTGGCTGGTGGTTAATTTCAGCGACGGCTTGGCGTCGGCGGGGCCGCCGTCCAGTTGATAGAGCATTTGCACGCTGCCTTTGCCGAAGGTGCGCTCGCCGATGATCAGGGCGCGATGGTCGTCTTTCAGCGCGCCGCTGACGATTTCACTGGCACTGGCCGAATACTGGTTCACCAGCACCACCAGCGGCAAATCGCAACGGAACTTGCCGGCCTCGGCACTGACCGAGGTCGGCTGATTGCGCGTCTCCCGGTCCGGGTGCGTGCTGACAATCCCGCCTTGCTTGACGAATTTATTCACCACTTCGATGGCCGCCGACAGCAAACCGCCGGGGTTGTAACGCAAATCCAGCACGATGCCTTTGGCGCCTTGCCGCTGAAGTTGGTCCAGGGCATCGTCCAAATCGTCGGCGGTTTTGCGGCTGAAATTGGTCAGCCGGATGTACGCGATGCCATTGGTGGGATCGATCATGTAATCCCACCCGCCACCGGGCTTGCGGTTAAAACCCTTGATGCTGGCGACTTTGATCACTTCGCGGGTGATGACGTAATCGCTTTCCTTGCCGGCGGCGCTGCGAATGGTCAGCGTGACCTTGGTGCCGGCGGTGCCGGTGATTTCGCGCACGGCGCGATCGATGGGGATGCCGTGGGCGCTCTTGTGGTCGATTTGGGTGATGACTTCACCGGCCTTGATGCCGGCGCGATACGCCGGGGTGTCTTCCAGCGGGCTGACGATTTTCAGATTGCCCTCGGCGTCGTTTTCGATCTGGATGCCCACACCGCCAAATTCCCCTTGCGTGGTCTTGTGGAACTCGGCCGAATCATACGGCCAGATAATCGTGCTGAACGGATCGAGCGTGGAAAAAGTGCCATCGGCAAATTCGCTGATGAACACTTCCTCGGGGATGTTCACCGTCTTTTTATTGGCTTCCAGCAGCTTGTCCAGCGACTGGCTCAGCACCGTTTCGGCGTCGTTATCGCTGGCCGCATCCGCCGCCTGCTGGCAACTGTCGATCACTGCCAAGAACTGCTTGGCCTTTTCCTTATCAGCTAGGTCAGGAAACGCATGTTCCAATCCCGGCGTGGTGACGATGGTGCGCACGCCCATCAGCCCGCCTTTCAGCAGGCCCTGGTAACTCACTGTGCGATAATAATTCTGCTCGGCATCGCGCAGCGCATCCCACAACATGCCATACTCGATCCCCTTCACCACATCATGCCAATCGGTGGCCGTGTCCTCGCTGTTCTGCGTGGTGGCGGTGGGCTGCGTCGCCGGCGTCGCCCCGGCGGTCGGCTGCGTGCTGGGCGGATTGAGCAGTTCCTCGGCGGTCTTTCGCTCCTTGCCTTCAGCTTCCTGAAGTTGCTTGAGCATCGTCGGCGTGTACACCATCAGCAGCCGCACCCGCCGGGTCACCAGCTTCATCTTGTCTTTCCACATGGCGATGGCCGGCTCGACGGCGGTCAGGTCCGAATACAACCGCAGCGCTTTCAGCCATTGCTCACTATCCTCGTACTGCTTGGCCAGTGTGATCGATTGGGCGACCAGATCATCCACCCATTTTTCCTTGCGGAAGGCATCCTTATCGTCGGCACGCAAATACGCCCGCGACAATTCATCCATCGCATACGTGGCCAGATCGTGGCTTTCCAGCAGCTTGACGTTGGCGACCGCTTTTTCAAACTGCGTATGGCGTTCGGTGGTGAACTGCTGGCACAGCGTTTCAAACTGCGCCGCCCATTTGGCTTCGCTGGCATCGGTGGCATCATGGGTGATCCCCGCGGCCCGGCTCAGCAGGTCGCTGGTTTGCGCGAACTTGCCCAGGCGAATATCCGCAAACGCAATCTTCTTCAATTGGTCGGCCGACGCCGTGGATAGGTCGAGCGGCGGTGCCAGCGGCGCGATGAGTTCACCCGGCTCCGGCGTATCCGCCGCCTGTGCCACCGGCCCCTTGGCCAGATAACCCGTGTACGCCGTGCCGCCGAGCAAAATCGCTGCCAGCCACAATACCAATAACCGGTTCAACCGAACTTTCATCACCGACCACCTTCATCATCAAGGGATCAAAACTGGAATAAACAGACTGCTAACCTTATCTGCCCCCTTGCCGCGAATCAAACCGTTAATATGTTTCCCACACCCGCCGGTTCGGTAAATTGTCCGGGCTACGGCAATTTGCGATAATCGAGTACCCCCAAATGAGGACGAAAAGGGGTCAAGAAGATTCGCCACAATAGATCTTCCCGCCCCCTTATTTCGCCGACGGCACAAACTGGATCTCCGCTGCATTCTTGGTTTCCAAATCCCCCGCGGTCAGGCTGTCAATCAGCTTCCCGCCAATCCGCAGGTTCTCAAACACCACGTTGCTCACCAGGTTTTTCGCATCATACCCGCTAAGCAGCGATGGCTGCGGCCCCAAATTGCCCACGCTCACCCGCTTGAAGAAAATGCTGCTGATCGCCCCCGGCAGTTCGCTCTTGATCTGAATCGGATTCCGCGACGTGCCGCCGGTGCCGCTCACCTGCTCCACGCGGATGTCGGTAAAGAAGATGTCATGGATGGGGTTTGGGGCATTATCCGTTTTGCTATCGTCGCCACGGTGTTCGATCACCAGCCCGCGCCCGGCGTGGATGATGTCGATATTCTCAAAGTAAATATCCGATTGTGCCGAACGCACCTGCATACCGACTTTCACCCCTGCCGCCGTCGTGTAGCCGATGGAATTGCGGAAATGAATATCATGCAACGGATAGTTCACCGCCATGGCCTTGGTGCAAAAAGTGTCGTCGCCGGTGTAAACAAAACACTGGTCCACCACGGCATCGCAGCCGCAAATGTCGATGCCATCATTGCCGCGCCACAACGGCCCCAGCACTTTGAGCCGGCTAATCTGGATATGATCCACCTTGTTGAGCAGCAGCGACCACCCCGCGCCATCCTGGGCCACAATCCCTTCCAGCGTGAACCCACTGCCATCGGCCACGTGAATGGCCACGCGATGGTACAGCCCCCGCGGCTCCACCGCCGCGGATTTGCCATCCGGTGTAAAAAGCGTTTGCTCGGCGGCATCAATTCTCCCCCGCCCGCGGATGGCCACGTTCTTAAAATCATGGACCTCGATCACCGCCGGCAGGTTTTTATTCTTCGAGGCTTGGTGGTCGGGATCGGCTGCAAAATCCGCCAGCCGATCCGACCCCTGAATCACCGCTCCGCTCGCAAGATAAAGCGTCACGCCACTTTTCAACTTCAAGCTCTGCACGCGAAACAGGCCCGCCGGCACATAAACGACCCCGGCCCCAGCTTGCGAAGCCTTATCGATGGCCGCCTGAATGGCCGTCGTCGCCAGCGTTTTTCCCGACGGGTCCGCCGCATACGCCGGCGCGGTGATATCCTGCACGCCGGCATCCTGCGGCAACGGCATCTTCTCCTCCGGCGGATCCAGCAGCACCACCAGATTTTCCAGATCGTTAATCTTAACCAGCAAATAAGCCGGCCGCGGATTGAAAAGCGTCGGCGTCAGCGAAATCGCCAAGGTATCGCCAGCCACCGTTCCCTTGAGTCCAAAACTGCTGGGATGGATCGAGTAGCTGGCAATCGGCCCGTTGATCTTGATCTTCAATGCCACCGATCCATCCGCGGCGAAATAAGCCACATGCCGGTCGCGATAATGTTCCACCGGCACGATGGTATCGTTGGCGGTGATCTGGAAATCCGCGCTGACGGCTGCCGATGCCGGCAGGGGATAAGCGATGATGGCCCCCGCGGCCAAGCCGCGGCCGCCCAGCAGCAGAACGCCGCATGTCGCCAAAACCAAGGGGAGGATATTTTTCATAGAACGAACCATGATTATGTCGCAAGGCTACCCCGCGCCCAGCGCCATTCAACGCCGGCCATGGATGCTGCCGATAGCTTCGATGACCGGATCATTACCGTCACCGCAGTATATTCCGTTCTATGTGCAGCATACAAGGCGCGGCGAGGGCCAAAGAGGATGACCGGGTGACATCTTCATCGGTGTGCGGCTACGCCTTCATGTTGACGAGCGGGGCGGGGCGAAATATAAATGCAAGTCGCTTGCATTGGCCACAGCGCGCGATAGGATAACTTTGCCGCCGGCGCGGCGATGCCACCCAATGGGCGGCTAAAATAAATTGGCTGCAACCAATGGCTTGGCCGCGCATACATGGCAATGCTGGAGACCCTAATGGAGATTCCATGGCTTTGACGATTCAGCAGCTAAAGAAAACTTTCGTGGCGCCGGACGGCAGTGCCGTCCCGGTCATCGATATTGCGCAGTTTGCTCTGGGCAGCGGCGCACAAACCGCGCTGATCGGCACCAGCGGGTCGGGGAAAACCACCCTGCTGCATCTGATCGCGGGAATTCTTGCCCCGGATTCCGGCGCCATTCATTTTGCCAATGACGATGGCTCCAGCGTGGATATCGCCCAACTGCCCGAAGCCGCCCGCGATGTGTTTCGCGGTCGGTATATCGGCTATATCTTTCAGACGCATCATTTGCTGCCGGGGTTTACCGCCCTGGAAAATGTGTTGCTGGGGATGAGCTTCACCGGGCGGGGGCATGATCGGCAGTGGGCCGAGCATCTGCTCAATGAAGTGGGGCTGAAGGATCGACTGGCTTATAAACCGGCCAAGCTTTCGGTGGGGCAGCAGCAGCGCGTGGCGGTGGCGCGGGCGCTGGCCAATCGGCCGCAGTTGGTGTTGGCCGACGAACCAACCGGGGCGTTGGATGCGGCCAATGCCCAGCAGGTGCTGGAATTGATCCGCCGGTTATGCGGGGAAGTAAAATCCTCGCTGCTACTGGTCAGTCACGATTTGAACATCGCCAACCAGTTGCCGCGCGTGCTGAATTTGAGTGAGATCAACACCGCGTCCACGGCGGCAAAAAATAGTGCCGGGGAACTTAATCAGGGGGCCAAACCATGAATCTATTTCAATTAGTCATCAAGCAGATGCGGCAGCGGGCGCTTTCGACGTGGCTGACCTTGTTTTCGGTCATGCTGGGCGTGGGGCTGGCGATTGCCATCCTGGTGCTGGGGCGCGAAAGCCGCGAGATGTTTGGCCAGCATTCCTACGGCTACGACGTGGTCGTGGGCAAAAAAGCGTCCAAGCTGCAATTGGTGATGAACACGGTTTATCACTTGGACCGCAGTCCGGGAAATATTGCGTATTCGGTGTATGGCACGCTGAATAATGGCGAGTTGTCCAAATACGCCGGCGTGGTCATTCCCACCGTGGTGGGCGACACGCTGGACGGCAAGTATCGCATCATCGGCACACTGCCCAAGATGTTTGGCGTGGACGACAGCACCGGCAAGGCGTTAGCCGAGGAAGACACTTTTGAATACAAACCGGACGAGCGTTTCCGATTATCCGCTGGTGCCGTCTTCAAACAAAATCGGTTTGAAGCGATCATTGGCAGTGATATCACCACGCTGACGCACGGCAAATACAAGCTGGGCGATACGTTCCAAGCCACGCACGGCACGCCGCTGCCCAACGAAACGCCGGACATCCATCCGGAAGTGTGGAAGATTGTCGGCGTGCTGGCCCCGACGCACACCGCCGCCGACCGTTGCGTGTACATTCCGCTGTTAAGCTTCTACACCATCGCCGAGCATGGCGTGGGTCTGATGGTTCAGGAAAAGCTGCGCGCCGGTGAATTACCCACCGCCAAGGAGGAAGAGGATACGGATGTTCCCATCACCACCGACGCCGATGGCACCGAGCATCACAAAAACTACACCAAGTCCAAGGACGGCACGATTCATATCACGCTGGATCCCGAGTCGTGGGCGCTGTCGGCGATTATCGTCAAATCGCGCGGTGGTAATACCGGGCAAACCCTGCTGTATGACCTGAACAATGATTTCATCAAGGACGTGATGGCCGCCAACCCCGCCGAGGAAATGCGCGGGTTCTTCGATACCTTCCTGGCCCCGATGCAATCCATGCTGCTGATTATCTGTTCGCTGGTGTCGTTCGTGGCGGCGGTGGGTATCTTGGTGAGCATTTACAATTCGGTTTCGGCGCGGCTGAAAGAGATCGCCATCATTCGCGCACTGGGCGCCACCCGCGCCACGGTGCTGGCGATGATCTGCCTGGAGGCCGGCCTGGTGGCCTTGATCGGCGCGGTAGCCGGCTTGGTGCTGGGGCACCTGGTTTGCCTGGCGGGATCGGTTTACATGCGCGCGGCTTTTGGCGAAGGCATCGGCTGGTTCCGCATGGATCAATGGGAGCCGCTGTACCTGCTGGCGGTGGTGATCCTGGCGTTGCTCGCCGGCTTGGTGCCGGCGCTGAAGGCGTATCGAACGCCGGTGGCGACGAATTTGGTTGGCAGTTGAATCAAAAATGAGCCGGGCCCTCCTGGCAGCGCTGCTGAGCCGGGCCGGCTCAACGTGGTGGCTCAAGCTGGCAGGCGATCGCCGCCAGCAGGATCAAGCCTGCCCCGCAGTAGCCGCGCACGGTCAAGGTTTCGCGCAGCAGGATGAATGCGAAAATCGCGGCGAACACTGGCTCCATCGTGTACAAGACCGCCGCCTGTGCCGCCGGCACCCGGCGCTGGCCAAAGGCTTGCAACAACGTGGTGATCGTGCTGCCGGCCAAGCCAAGATAAATGATGATTCCCCAGGGTATGGATTCGTTTGGCGGCGGCGGCGAGGACCACATCCACAAGGCACACGCAAACATCACCAGCGGCAATTGTGCCGCGGAAAGCTCAAGGATTTTGAATTGGCCGACGTAATGTTCCAGTCGCACGATATAAAACGCGCAGGCGATGGCGCACGCCAAACTCCACAGATCGCCGCGGACGCTGCCGCCCTGGCCGGTGAGCGAAAGCACGGCACATCCCAGCAGTGCGGTCAACGCTGATGCCCAGACGATCCAGCGGATTCGCCGGCCGGCCAAGGCGGCCAGGATCGGCACGAAAATCACATTCATGGCGGTGATAAACGCACTGTGATTGACGGAAGTGGTCAGCAGCCCAATGGCTTGCGTGGCATAGCTGAGAAACAGCCAGATCGACAGTTCTCCGGCCGCCAGCCACAGTTTTTTATTCAGCCGCAGGAACGGCGCTAAGGCGATGGTGGCCACCACAAAGCGCCAGAAGTTCAGCGCGCTGGGGCGCAAGGTTTTTTGTCCCGCTTGTACCGCGATGAACATGCTGCCCCACAGCGCCGTGGCCACGAGCAACATCGTCACCCCGCCGATACGCCGGCGGCGCAGCAGCTTGGCGGACGGCGGCAGGGTATCGGTGAGCATGGGCGCGAGACGTTAGCAAAGCCGCGGTCACTACTCAATCGTCCGCCGCCCCATCACCGCGGCCGGCGGGGCGTGATCCAGCAGGAATCGTGCGGCGTCATGCCAATATGCGGGTAATAGCTGCGGGCCTTGGGCGCCGCCAGCAGAATCAAATTGGTATGCAATCCCGCTGCTTCATGCATGCGGCGAATCAGTTCCCGGCCGATGCCCTTCTTTTGAAAGGCTTCATCCACCGCTAAATCGGATAGATACGTGCAATAGCTGAAATCGGTGATCGCCCGCGAAATCCCGACCAGCTTGCCGTCCACGCGCGCGGTCACCATTACATCCGCATGGCGAATCATGCCGGCAATGGTTTCCGGCTCATCCACCGGCCGGCGTTGGGCAAGCGTCGAGCGGCGCAGAAGGTTGATGAATTCAGCCGCGGTGAGATCGGATTCGAGGGCGTAGTTCACAGTCATGGGGGTTCCATTGGGAGATTGATGGCATTGAGGCGAAGAATTAATTCTCCAGCCAGTAGATTACTTCATTGCTTTGCAGGCTAATGGCTATGCCGTACTGGTATTTCCACTCAGCGCCAAACTGATCCATTTTGCTGCCCAGGATATAGATTTGAAAGTCCGGCGGAAGGTCGGCCCATCCGGTATTGGCGGCATCGCGAAAATTCACCGGCCCGTAGTCCGCCCGTTGCGTCGTCGGCCGCGTTGCAGCAGTTGTTGCGGCAGCGATTTGGTTCACTTGCGTCGCTGGTAGTCGGCAGCGCAACTGAAGTATGGTGCCTCCCTGTAAAAAATGTGGCCGATAGAAAAACCGCACATTGTTAGCACCCGGCGGAATGGCCGGCGGAAAATGCGCCAACGTGATTGCTGGATCGTCCACTTGTGAGTGAAGCTGCGCGAGAATCTGCGCGTAGCGTGCCGGATTGGTTACGTCGGTTGTGGCCGCGCTAAAACTATGCAGAAACCACAAAAAGCCTGTCAGCAATAAAGCCAGAACAATGAATGCCATTCCAATCAGTGTTGGCCAACGTGATCCGCGTAATCGCATAATCCCGATTGTACTCGCGCGCAACGCCGACAACAGCAACCTGGCGCTTGTAAACCGGAGAGCGAAACTGGGACGTGAACGCTTATTTGAAAAGTGAAACCGCTCACGTTCCCGGTTTCACTCGCGAAAGGGGTGGGAACGCTGGCACGGGCGTTCGGAGGCCATGGCGCGGCGCTTGCAATCACCCGCGGGTCGGGGGTATGACTTTGCAGCGGTTAGCCGGCTGGCGCCGGTAACTGCGTAATGAATGGAATAATGGTCGTAGATTCATTTTCGATGGCAGGGTTTCCGCCATGTCCAAAACCAAACTGGTTGCGCTGCTGATTATCGCCGCTGCTGCGTTGCTCTGCGGCTATGGTGTTAATGGAGAGGCGGTCATGCCGGCTACAAATCCTGCGTCATTGTCCGCGGCCGGGCCGCAAGCCGGTGATGTCGTTTTTCAAACCGGGTTTGAAGCCGCGGATGTCTTGCGCACCTGGCAGGCGGAGCGGAATCCCAGTGTGCGGCTGGTGGACGGAATCCACGGCGTGCAGGCGCTGGAGATCGCTGCGCTGCCTGGTGTTGGCGGGCTGGCGCGGGTGGCGTTGAGTTTGCCGGTGGCGGGGCTGCGCGGGGCGCGCTTGAGTTGCCGGGCGATGATCAAGGCGGATGGGGTGACGCCGCCGCCCAAACCGTGGAATGGGATTAAGTTCATGCTGCATCTGACCGGTCCCGGTGGGGAGCTATGGCTGCAACAGAACAATGTGGCCGGGACGTTTGATTGGAAAGTGGTGCAGTTCAAGGCATCGGTGCCGGAGAATATTACCGCCGCGGAATTGATCCTGGGGCTGGAAGCGGTGAACGGCAAAGCGTGGTTTGATGACATGAAGATCAGCGTGTTGCATGGTCCGCGGCCACGCCCCAGCACTGTGCTGGCCGGGCCGGTTTATACCGGCCATAGCCAGCCGCGGTTGCGCGGGGCGATGATTAGCACCAACGTGAAAGAGGCTGATCTGGACACGCTGGGCGGGGAATGGGGCGCGAACCTGGTGCGCTGGCAATTGACCTGGAATGGTTTTCCGCACAGCCCGGCCGACAACGGCGATCTGGCCGCGTATGACACCTGGCTGGAAGGGGCGTTGCAGCATGTGGATGAACTTTTGCCGGTGTGCGAAAAGCTGGGCATTAAAGTGGTGATCGACATCCACACCGCCCCGGGCGGGCGCAATGCGGCCAATGAATGTCAGTTGTTCCATGAGAAGCGGTTTCAGGACAATTTTCTCAAGTGGTGGGGGAAAATAGCCTCACGCTATAACGGCAACAAGACCGTCTGGGGCTATGACCTGTTCAACGAGCCGGTGGAAGGCGAGGGCGATTTGGGCGCCGGCTGCATGGATTGGCAGGAACTGGCCACGGCGGCGGCGCGGATCGTGCGGCAGCATGATGCCAATCACGCGATTATCGTCGAGCCGGAACCGTGGGGCGGTCCCGAAGCGCTGGACAACCTGCAACCGCTGCCGGTGCCTGGGGTGGTTTACAGCGTGCATATGTATGTGCCGCACTTGTTCACGCATCAGGGCGTGTATGACATTCCGCTGGGGCCGCACTATCCTGGCCTGATCGATGGCAAACCGTGGGACAAGGATCAACTCCGCCGGGTTTTGCAGCCGGTTATCAAGTGGCAGCACGATTATGGCGTGCAGATTTACATTGGCGAATTCAGCGCGATTCGCTGGGCACCGGATGACAGCGCCTATCGTTACCTGAAGGATTGCATTGATATCTTCGAGGAAAACGGCTGGGATTGGTCATACCATGCCTTCCGCGAATGGAGCGGCTGGAGCGTCGAACATACCGCCGACAAAAACGACACCGCCCCGAGCAAGACCGAGACGGTTCGCGAAAAACTCCTTCGTGACTGGTTCCAGCAGAACGCCCGCTGACCACAGGGGGTCAGGCTTTGGCGCACTTGGCGGCGTTGACGCCTTCTTCGCTGAGGTAACGGTCGATGTGCCGGTCGAGATCGCCAATGGAACCGGCACAGGTTGCCCGTTCCACGCGATCAACCATTTCGTCGGCCCAGGCTTCCTCTTCGACCTGTTCACCGATGAAAAAACGCAGCAGCACCTGGGCGGGATAATCCGGTTCCGCCAGCGCCGCGGTGTAGCAGGCGTTAATACCGACGGTGTTGGCCTGTTCCATCGCCTGGGCGCGGAGGGCCACATCCAACAGCGTGGCAAAATTGGCTTGGGGAGCCGCCATCGCGGTCAGCACCGGCGTCACCCCGCGATCCAGCAAGTGATCGATGAATTTCTGCGCGTGTTGCCGTTCCTCAAAAGCCTGCGTGGAAAAATAACTGGCAAAACCCTTGAGGTTCTGCGCATCGCACCAGATGCTCAGCGCCAAATACGCTTGGGCGGCGGTTAATTCGTCGTTGACCTGCCGTTGCAACTCGGTCAAGACCCGTGGTTTAATGGCAATTCCCGGCATAACGCAAAACTCCTTCGCTCTTGGAGCGGCCGCGATTTACACGGCCGCTTTTGGTCCGTTTGATCCGCAGACATCTCCCACACCGCCGGCGTTTGCCGTGCGTGCAGACATCCACGCTATTCCAGCTATCAGTATATGGCCCGTGCCGCCGGGAAGTCACCTTGCGATTTATTGACCTTTGTTCACGGCTTGCCAATTTCCAAAATCACCGCATGATCCGGCACGGGAATCTTCACTGCGTCGGAGCGTTCTTACTTCGTCGCGTCGTGCCGGGAGAGCAGGCCCAACACAACCGGCGTAATCAGAAAAGTAGCGAGGCAAAGCTCGCCGATCAGGTCCGATTGCCTAAGTTTCGCGGCCGCGCTTCGCTCAGCGAAAATCGCGGACGCCATCAGGAACAGGCCCGCGATGACTCCGTGCAGAAAATGCCGACCGGTGGTTTGCAGGGGGCTGGCGATCAGCGTGTAAATCATCGTGGAAATGTGCATCAAGATAACGGCAAGGGTAATCGGAGCGCACATCATCATTTCGGGAGATTGGAGAATCTCCAATCGCCCACGAGGCCAGATACTCAGCAGAATGATCCCAACCAACAGGCCCGCCATCGTGACGCTAATCCCACCCCAAAAATACGGCCACCGGGGCCATCTTCGCCTGGGCGGTTGCGCATGCAGCGGGTTTTCATAGTCAAGCTGAATCATCATTTACCGCACGCGCGTCAATGTAGTCGTAATGGCCGATGTGTCAATTTGCCGTTTGAACGGTGCCGACAGACAAAATAATATTTGTCGATGATCGGTGGCGCTGATATGATGGAATTATGGTGGAAAACACGTTGACCCATCCAAGGCCGTCCAAGGCAAAGCATCACGCCAAAAAGGCGTATGTCGCGCTGGCGATGCGGCAAAAGGCGAAAGCGGGCAAGTTGCCACGCTACCACATCGTGGCCGCGCAGCGCGTCCCGACGGAACCGACCCCGGAGGAGATCGCCGCGGCAGAAAAAATGGCGCGGGATTTCTTCGATCCAGTCGCCGCTGCGGTCGCGCATGCCGCCTATCTCCGCCGGCAACAACCAGCCTGAATATGCCGGGTGCAAATCCTAATCTCATCAATCCGGGCGACATCGTCTGGCTTGATTCCAGGATTTTGACTCCGACACGTGGAGCCGGCCAGCATACTTGGCCGCACAAGGCTATCTGCCTGTTCCACCACTACCAAGGGACCATTCCTGACTTGATCGTCAGCAAAACGATTTTTCATTTTGTCTGTATCAGTTCCATCACCAACGCCAATCCTTTTGACGCGAGCAAACAGGTTTTTCTCAACCATCTGGACCCGAATCTTGGTCTGGATCATCCATCCGCAGTTTGCGTCGATTTCGCCCCGACGGTGCAAGTGACTATCGAAGGGAAGGCGTATGTTCTCGATGGTGTCCAGCGGTTGACGAATCCGGTGGTAAACCGCGTGCCACTCTCGCCGACCTTGTAGGCAATCCTGGCGCTATACAGCAAATACTGGCGTGCAGTGGCCCAAGGCGGCATTGCCGCCGCGCGGCGGAAACCAACGAATTGAGCGGCTAAGAAAATCAGTCGGCAATCAAATTCTCGTCGTCCCTCACCGCAACCGCGTCTCATTATTCCCGATGCCACGTAGCGCCAGATTCAACGCATCCACATTGCTGGCCAGGCGCTTGGCCTCGGCCACGTCGATAATCTGCTTCTGGAATAACTCGGTCAGATGCTGGTCGAAACTCTGGCAGCCGCCTTCTTTGTTGCCTACCGTGCCTTTGAGTTTTTCGTATTCGCCGTCCTGGATGTATTTACGCACCAGCGGCGTGGCCTGCATGATCTCCACCACCGGCACGCGGCCCTTGCCTTCACGGCGTTTGGCCAAACGCTGGCAAACCACCGCCACCAAGTTCGTCGCCAATTGCGTGCGCTGCAAATCCTTCTGATCCACATCAAACAACGAAACCAAGCGCTCGATGGTCATCGACGCGTTGGTCGAGTGAACCGTGGTGAAAACCAGGTGCCCGGTGTCGGCGGCACGCAAGGCCGTGCTCAGCGAAAAGGTATCACGGATTTCACCGATCTGAATCGTGTCCGGATCCTGCCGCATCATTTCCCGCAGCGCGTATTCATAGCTTTGACTGTCGGTGCCGACTTCCACCTGGCTGACCAGGCTCTTGATGTTGTCGTGCTGATATTCAATCGGGTCTTCCACGGTGATAATGCGCTCGGCGCGGGTGCGGTTGATCTTGCCGATGATCGCCGCCAGCGTGGTCGATTTGCCGCAGCCGGTGGTTCCCGAAACCACCACCAGCCCGCGATGGTGTTCGGTCAGCGATTCAATCTGCGGCGGCAGATTCAGTTCGTCAAAGTTGGGAATCTTGGTGACGATCCGCCGCATGGTGATGGCGTAGTGTCCGCGGCTGTGGAAAATATTGACGCGAAAACGTGCCGCGTGATCCGCCATGGCGTAGGAAATATCGATCGCCCCTTTCAGCTTGAGTTCCTTGAAATGTTCTTCTTCATGCACCATCTGCTTGATGAATTCGTTCATCTGCTCGTCGGTAGCCGGCGGGCAATCCAGGAAGCGTGCCTTGCCGTCCACGCGGATCATCGGCACACTGGCGGCTTGCAGGTGCAAGTCCGAGCCGTTCACCTTGATGATGACCTTAAGAAAATCGTTCAACGTCAACCGCCGCTCTTCCACATGAATTTGCGGTGCTACGGCATTGTGATCGTTGTCGGGGTTGGCCGGAACGCTTCCGGCCGGACGGTTAATGCTGGACATTGGGTAAAATCCTTTGTTTGGTTAACGCCAATCTTATGCACGGCGCTATGGACTGCAAACGCCAGGCGCCTACACTGGCAGCCATGAAGCCCGTTGTGCTTATTGTACGCTCCGCCGGCACCAATTGTGATGTCGAAACCGCTTTCGCTTTTGAAAAAGCCGGCGCGGTCGCCCATTTCGTCCATATCAACCGCATCGTGCAAAAACCCACGCTGCTGGACGATTTCCAGATCTTGGCGTTTCCCGGCGGCTTTAGCTACGGCGATGACGTTGCCGCCGGCAAAATCCTGGCCAACCAAATCACCCACCACCTGCGCGACGGCCTGAACCGTTTCGTGCAGGCTGGCAAGCCGATTATCGGCATCTGCAACGGTTTCCAGGTGCTGGTGAAAACCGATCTGCTGCCCGGCCCCATCGGTAATCGCACCGGCCAAACCGCCACGCTGACCAATAACGACAGCGGCCGATTTATCGACCGCTGGATTCATCTGGCCCCGCGCGGCAAAAAGTGCATCTGGACCGCCGGGATCCAGCCGCTGGCTTTGCCCATCGCCCATGGTGAAGGCAAATTTGTGCCCGCCGATGAAGCGGTTCGCAAGGCCTTGTGGGATGGCGATCAGGTGGCGTTGGTATACACATCCACCGCGCCGGTGCCGGGGGTGGTCCAGCCGTACAATCCCAATGGATCAGTGGATGATATCGCCGGCGTGTGCGATCCCACCGGCCTGGTGTTTGGCCTGATGCCGCACCCCGAGCGGCATGTTGATCCCACGCAGCATCCGGCGTGGACCAGCCGCGGCGCTGCCGACGGCGACGGCCCCGGTTTGCAAATTTTCAAGAACGCGGTGAAGCGGGCGATTGGGTGATGTTACGCGGAGCCTGAGTTATGCCATCCCCCCTAATCGTGGAAAACGTGGTGAAGGAATATCGCCAGGGCGATCGCCTAGTCACCGCGCTGGCCGGTATCAGCCTGGAGGTCACCGCCGGGCGCTTTCTCGCCGTGATGGGCGCCAGCGGCTCGGGCAAAAGCACCCTGCTACATCTGATGGCCGGCCTGGACAAACCCACGTCTGGCCGCGTGTTGGTCAACGGCAGCGATCTGGCCGGCATGAACGACAAGCAACTCACTCTTTTCCGCCGGCATCAAATCGGTCTGGTGTTTCAGGCTTTCAACTTGGTGCCCACGCTATCCGCCCAGGAAAATGTCGCCCTGCCCTTGATGCTCGATGGCCGGCACAACAAAAACAGCAGCGTCAGAACCACCGCGCTTCTCCAGCAATTAGGCCTGGAAACCCGCCGCCTGCATCGTCCGGATTCCATGAGCGGCGGCGAGCAGCAGCGTGTGGCCATTGGCCGGGCGCTGGTCACCGATCCGGCGGTGATCCTGGCCGACGAACCGACGGGAAACCTGGACAGCGCCAACAGCCGCACCGTCTGCGAACTGCTGCGCGACCTGAGCGCCACCCACAACAAAACCATCGTGATGGTCACGCACGAACCCACCGTGGCGGTATATGCCCAGGAAGTGGCCGTCTTGCGGGACGGCAAACTGGTGGATCGCTTCAGCACTGAGCAAATCGACGGGCAAGGCTTGGCGTTGCGCTACCAGGAATGTCTGCGGTAACTTGTCGCGGTCGGTTCGCTTCCGCGAACTGGTTATCTGATGGGCCAGCAACGCCAGGAATTCTTGGCGTGCTGTTTGCGTCCGCTGGTGCTGCAACCGCACTTTTTCGCGATGGCTTGGGACCACGCTTGGATCACACGCAGATTGCTGTCGGCCATGGTTTGGGTGTTGCCACGCATGGCGTCTAGCGAGCAGCCGAAAATGACCACCGGGCGATCACCGGCGGGGCGTTTTTGCGGCGGGTTTGCCGTTACGCGGTTTGGCGGGTTTGCCGCCGGCGCGCAGGCTGGCAACCTCGCGTTGCAACTGCTCGACTAAATCACGCAGATTTTGCGCCTCGGCGGGTTCGACATTGGCAGGCGTGGTGGCCGGCGGGGGATCAGCCGGTGGCGGGGGGGCCGGTGCGGCCGGCGCTGTTCCGGTCCACTGCGCTGGGGTCAGCGGCGCCCAGATCATTTTGGTCCAGTCCGCCACCGTCGGCGCGGAAGACTGTAATCCCATGGCGCTGCGCATGTATTGTTCCACGCTGCGTTGCGAATCCAGAAACGACATCAGGGCCTGATTGAAGTACTTCTGCACAAAATCCTGCATCAACTGTTCGCTGGAACGCAGCAGCTTGTGCAGCATCGGCACCGGGAACACGCCGAGTTTGGGCGGGTCCAAATCGATGATGATCTGCGCCAGCACACGGCCGGTGATGTCTTCTTCGGTGCGCGAGTCCACCACGTGAATGTCGTAGCCATCGCGAATCAGCGCGTGGATTTCCTCCAGGGTCACGTGGCAACTGCGCGTGGAATCGTAATACCGCCGATTGGGGTACTTGCAGATCTCCAGGTGCTTATCGGTCGCGTTTTGTGCATCCGCCATGAAAGTTCTCCACTGCCGGATATTGTAACCGAATAGAGCGTCAGCAGGATACGTGTTAAGCGCGCAGGGGTGAGAACGCCCAGCCTCGATATTTTGCAATCACATGCTCTACTGTCGAATGCCGCACTTTTTCGCGCCGCGTGGGCCGTTGGCATGGAGACTTCGGCCGTTGGACGGGGATTTTGCGCCGGGAACACCCAAAATCAGCGTCAAAACCCGCTTGGAGCTTGTAATTAGCCTGAAACAGTGGCATGTTAACGATAAATATGCACATGTTAAGTAGTTGTTAGGCACCTGATAGACCCTGATTAAGCCGAAATAACGAATATGGGCACCCTTGAAATTTTGACGCCAATGCGGTTTGTTCGGAATAGGAGACCCATTTTTAGGAATTAGAGGCCCCTGGCGTGGCCGGAAAAATTCCGTGGAAAATGCACGCTGATTGGGTAAGTCATTTGGGAATAAGCACTTACGGCAGAAAACAACGTGCGTACCTTGCGCGCTGGCGGGCGTGTCGTCGCCAACAAAGCCACTCCCCGGATGTTTTGCCACGCTCGGCCAGAGAATGTCCAGAAATTTTGGCCTTGACCGATTGACATGGCTTGGTGTGGGGTGTAGTATCCCCTTGTTGTTTTTGAAGAACGGCCGTAGAAAAGTTTCGGCGTAGCTACCAGAAATCTTCCGGCATCGGATGATGCGGGAAGGTGTCTGGCTGTATTTTTTGCGCTACGCTTTGGTTAGAATTGACAATGCGCGTGTTAACCAACGCCATGCGGGATGCGCAAGATGCGTACCCGGCCAAAAGCCGCTTTAACATTGTATTAAGGCGGCTTATTTCGTCGGCATGTGGAACGGCCTGACTGCCGGCTGAAACGCAAGTGTGGAATTTTACTAGCCTTTGCAAAGGAACACGTGATGCGAGCATACGAGCCGCGTGACTTCAGCAAGCGTGGTGACACGCTTCCGATTCCCAATCTGATCGATGTGCAGATTGCTTCCTACAAGCGATTCTTGCAAAAAGACGTTGCCCCGGAGCAACGCAAGAACGAGGGTCTTGAGGCCTTGCTGCGGGAAATGTTCCCCATCGAAAGTTATGACGGCAATCTCAAGCTGGAATACATCAGCTACGAATTGGCCGAAGCCCGCTATACCACCGATGAATGCCGGGCATTGCGGTTGACTTTCGGTATGCCGTTCCGCATCAAGGTGCGTTTTGTCCGCAAGGACAAAGATGAAGTGCTGGAAGATTCGATCTACCTGGGGGAAATCCCCATCATGATCGGCGGCGGCGAGTTCATTATCAACGGTGCCGAGCGCGTGATCGTCAACCAGTTGCACCGCAGCCCCGGTGTGGACTTTCTGGTGGAAGTGCAGGAAGGCGACCGGCCGCTGCACGGCTGCCGGGTCATCCCCGAGCGTGGAAGCTGGATTGAATGCAGCGTGACCAAGAAAGATGCGCTGGCGGTGCGCATCGACCAAAGCAGCAAGATTCCCGCCACTACATTTTTGCGTGCGCTGGACGCCAAATACGGCTCGGCCGAGGCGATCATCAACGAATTTTATCAGGTGGAAAACGTCAAGGTGAAGGATTTGCAGGCCACGTATTATGCGGCCGCGCCGATCATTGATGCCGAAAGCGGCGAAGAACTGGTCAAGGCCGCGGCGCAAATCGGCGAAGCGCTGGAAAAGATTCAAGCCAGCACGCTCAAAACCGTGGCGGTGGTCGCCAAGGCCGCCGATCCGCTGATTCTTAACACGCTGGCGGAAGATACCGCCGAAAGCCACGAATCGGCGTTGCTGAAGATTTATACGCGGCTGCGCCCGGGCAATCCGCCGCAGCTTGATAAAGCCAATACCCTGTTTGAAGAGAAATTCTTTGATGAGAACCGCTACCGGTTGGGGCGTGTCGGCCGCTTCCGCATCAACCGCAAGTTCGACCAGAACGTGCCGGAAACGGTGATGACGCTCCGCAGCGAAGATCTGGTCAATAGTTTGAAGTACATGTTCAAGCTGCGCAGCGGCGAAGGTTATGTGGACGATATCGACCATCTGGGCAATCGTCGCCTGCGCTGCATTGAAGAACTGGCCAGCGAAGAACTGCGCAAGGGTTTCCTGAAGCTAAAGCGCACCGTGCAGGAGCGCATGAGCTTGAAGGATCCCAACGAATTGGGCCGGATTGCCGAACTGGTGAACAGCAAGAGCATCAGCAGTTCGATTGATTTCTTCTTTGGCCGCGGTGAACTTTCGCAGGTGGTGGACCAGACCAATCCGCTGAGCCAATTGACGCACGAGCGTCGGCTGTCAGCCCTTGGGCCTGGAGGTTTGAACCGCAAGCGTGCCGGCTTTGAAGTGCGCGACGTGCATATCAGCCACTACGGCCGCATCTGCCCGATCGAAACGCCGGAAGGCACCAACATCGGTTTGATCGCGTCGTTGAGCATTTACAGCGACATCGACGATTACGGCTTCCTGATCACGCCTTATCGCGTGGTCAAGGACGGCAAGGTAACCGGCGACGTGAAATACCTGCGCGCCGATGAAGAAATGAAGAGCGTGCTGGCCCCGCCGGATGTCGTGGAAAAGGACGGCAGTCTGCGCAAGGGCTTGGTGTTGGCCCGTGAAAAGGGCGACTTGGCTTCGGTTCTCAGCAAGGATATTCAGTTCATCGACATCAGCCCGCGACAAACGGTCTCGGTGTCGGCGGCGCTGATCCCGTTCTTGGAGCACGACGACGCCAACCGCGCATTGATGGGTTCCAACATGCAGCGTCAGGCGGTGCCGTTGCTGCGCACCGATCCGCCGGTGATTTCCACCGGTTTGGAGCGCCCCGTGGCGCAAAACAGCGGCATGGTGGTTCGCGCCGAACGTGCCGGTGTCATCACTTATGTGGATGCCATGCGCATCCTGATCGACAACGCCGATGAATACGAACTGCGTAAGTTTGTTGGCCTGAACGAGCGCACCTGCCAGAACCAAAAGCCCATTGTGAAAAAGGGCCAGAGGGTGAAGAAGGGCCAGATCATTGCCGACGGCGCCGCCGTGCATCAGGGCGAATTGTCCTTGGGCCGCAACGTGCTGGTCGCGTTTATGACGTTCGACGGCTACAACTTTGAAGACGCGATCGTCATCAGCCAGCGGCTGGTGAAGGAAGACATCTTCACCTCGATTCACATCGAGGAATACCCGATCGAAATTCGCGAAACCAAGCTGGGTCGCGAAGAATTCACTCGTGATATTCCCAACGTCAGCGAACGCGCTCTGGCCAACCTGGACGAAAACGGCGTGGTGCGTGTGGGCACGCGGGTTTTCCCGGGCGATATCCTGGTGGGCAAGATTGCCCCCAAGAGCAAGAGCGAACTGACCCCGGAAGAAAAGCTTCTGCACGCGATTTTCGGTCGCGCCGGTGAAGACGTGAAGAACGATTCGCTGGAAATGCCCGCCGGTGAAGAGGGCGTGGTAATTGCCGCGCAGCGTTTCAGCCGCCGGATGCACATGACCGACGAGCAGAAGAAGGTGATGAAGAAAGAGATCGACAAATACGAAAAGGAAATGAACCTGAAGGCGGTGGGCATCTTCAAGCAGATGATCGCCGAGATTAACGACGTGACCGGCACACCGATGGTTGACCCCGGCTCGCGCCAGAAGGTGGGCCAATCGGAAAACACCGACGTCATTTTGGAACAGATTGAAGGCTTCCAAACGGATTGGGTGAAGGGCACCAAGGAAAGCCGCGAGCAGGGCTTGAACACGCACAGCCGTTTCTGGCCGCGCGTGCAGGCGGTGCTTAAAGAAAAGAATCGCCGCATGGAACACATGAAGCGTGGCGACGAGCTGCCTTCAGGCGTGCTGGAAATGGTCAAGATTTATGTGGCCACCAAGCGTGCCTTGAGCGTTGGTGACAAGATGGCCGGACGGCACGGTAACAAGGGCGTGATCGCCCGCATTGTGCCGGAAGAAGATATGCCGTTCCTGGAAGACGGCAGTCCGTGTGACATCCTGCTGAATCCGCTGGGCGTGCCCAGCCGTATGAACGTGGGCCAGATTTTGGAAACCCACCTTGGTTGGGCGATGGCCGTGCTGGGTCAGCAGGCGATTACTCCGGTGTTTGACGGCGCCACGGAAGATGAAATCCACGCGGCGGTCGAGGAAGCCAATAAGACCGTGAAGGAACGGCGCAAAGAGCGCGCCGCCGCCCATCAGCCGTTGGGCAACCGCGATCTGGACGTGACCATGCCGTGGGGCGGAAAGGTTCAGCTCTTTGACGGCCGCACCGGTGAGCCGTTCGAGCAGCGGACCACGGTGGGCTACATCTACATGATGAAGCTGCATCACTTGGTGGACGACAAGATTCACGCCCGTGCCACCGGCCCCTACAGCCTGATCACCCAGCAGCCGTTGGGCGGCAAAGCCCGCACCGGTGGCCAGCGCTTCGGTGAAATGGAAGTGTGGGGCCTGGAAGCCTACGGCGCCAGCTACGTGTTGCAGGAACTGCTCACGGTCAAGAGCGACGATGTGGAAGGCCGCACCAAGATTTACGAGAGCATGGTGAAAGGCACGAACACGCTGGAAGCCGGCACGCCGGTGAGCTTTGACGTGTTGTGCAACGAAATCCGCGGGCTGGGATTGAACATCCAGCTCGAAAAGAAGAAAGGCGCGATGGCGGATTTGGATGAGGATTTGATGTAGGCCCGGAGCCGTAACGTGAGCGAACGGAAGTTTGAATGGCACAGCGGCAAGGCGGCGATAAACGTTGCCAAGCATGGTGTGACGTTTGAAGAGGCCGCAACGGTTTTTGATGACCTGCGGCGGCTCCAGATTTATGACTTAGAGCATTCGGTGGATGAAGACCGTGAAATTGTCATCGGTTTTTCTTATCGAATGCGGTTATTGATGGTGGTGATTTATGAGCACGACGACCAAGTCATCCGAATCATCAGCGCCCGGCGTGCGACGCGGCAGGAAGGGCTTCGATACTTTGTCGAAAGTTAGCCATCGCGAAGTTGAATTTACGCCCGAGGAGATGGCGATAGACTGTCCGATGGATACCAGCGATCCCGAAACCTATCCGACCATAACCCGCGGCGACAAGGATTGGAAGAAGTTCGTGACGTTTCGCAATGGCTTTGTGCGACTCGACCCGGAGATCAGAAAAGTGTTTCCCGACAATCGGTCGGTGAACGAGGCACTAAGAACTTTTCTCCGCATTCGCGATGCACGGGCCGAGAGTATGTAAAGATAGTTAGTGGCGGCTTACGAGAGCGCACCGGGTGGTTTTCCGGTGATTCTAAAGAAAGAGAACAATCATGGCTGAAAGCGTTTACGATCGCATTAATGATTACGGTTCGGTTCGCATTCAACTGGCCAGCCCGAACGACATCCGTTCCTGGTCTTTTGGCGAAGTGAAAAAGCCGGAGACCATCAACTACCGCACCTATCGCGCGGAAAAGGACGGGTTGTTCTGCGAACGCATCTTTGGCCCCGAACGCGACTGGGAATGCTCTTGCGGCAAGTACAAGGGCACCAAGTACAAGGGCATTATCTGCGATCGTTGCGGTGTCAAGGTCACGCATAGCCGTGTCCGTCGCAAGCGCATGGGCCATATCAATCTGGCTGCGCCTATCGTGCATATCTGGTTCTTCAAAGCATTGCCCAGCCGGCTGGGTTCGATGCTGGACATGAAGACCAGTGACATTGAAAAGATCGTCTATTTCCAGGATTACGTGGTCACCGATCCGGGTAAGACGCCGCTGAAAAAGAAGCAGCTTCTCACCGAAGAGGAATACAAGGGCGCCTACGAAAAGTACGGCGATGATTTTGACGCCGAGATGGGCGCTGAAGCCATCAAAAAGCTCCTGAGCGCGATCGATCTGCACGTCGAGCAGGACAAGATCCGTAAGGAAATCGAAAAGACCAATAGCAAGCAGAAGATCAAAGATTTAACCAAGCGGCTGAAGATGGTCGAAGCCATCCGCAACTCGGAAAACAAGGCCGAGTGGATGGTGATGGATGTCATTCCCGTCATCCCGCCTGATCTGCGCCCGCTGGTGTTGCTGGAAAGCGGTAATTTCGCCACCAGCGATCTGAACGATCTATATCGCCGCATCATCAACCGCAACAACCGTCTGCGCAAGCTGTGCGATCTGAACGCTCCGGAAGTGATCATCCGCAACGAAAAGCGCATGTTGCAGCAAGCGGTGGACGCACTGTTTGATAACGGCCGGTGTCGCCGGCCGGTTCTCGGCAGCAGCAATCGCCCGCTCAAGTCCTTGACCGACATGATCAAGGGCAAGCAGGGCCGCTTCCGCGAAAACCTGCTGGGCAAGCGCGTCGATTACTCGGCCCGTTCGGTGATCGTGGTCGGCCCGGAATTGAAACTGCACCAGTGCGGTCTGCCCAAAAAGATCGCTCTGGAACTCTATCAGCCGTTCATCATCCGCAAGCTCAAAGAGCATGGCCTGGCGGACACCATCAAGTCGGCCAAGAAGATGCTGGAACGCCGCGATCCGGAAGTCTGGGATATTCTGGAAGAAGTCATCTATCAGCATCCGGTGATGTTGAATCGCGCTCCCACGCTGCACCGCATGGGCATTCAAGCTTTCGAGCCGGTGCTGGTCGAAGGCAATGCCATCAAGATTCACCCGCTGGTGTGCAAAGGCTTCAATGCCGACTTTGACGGCGACCAGATGGCCGTCCATCTGCCGCTGAGCATCGAAGCGCAAACCGAAGCGCACGTGCTGATGCTGGCGCCGAACAACATCTTTTCGCCGGCCAACGGCACGCCGATCATCACGCCCTCGCAGGATATCGTGTTGGGCATTTACTACATCACGGTCGATCGCGACGGCGATAAGGGCGAATTCAGCGTCTACAACACCGTGCGCGAAGCGCTGATGGCGTTTGAATTGCGCAAGATCGCCATGCACACGCGGATTTTCGTCCGGCTGACCAAACGCACCCGCGTGGTGCCCGGCGAAAAATCCGGCGCGGTCAGCATTGCCGAGGAATCCTGGAGAGCTTTGGAAAACCAGCGCAAGGTCAAGGATTCCAATTATCAGTCCCGGCCCATGCCGAAAAATTATGGCGGCCACGTGATTCTCACCACCATCGGCCGGTGTATTCTCAACGACATCCTTCCGGAGAAGATGCCTTTTTATAACTATGCCCTCAGCAGCGCCGGCCAAAGCCGCGTGATCGCCGATTGCTACGCCCAGCTTGGCCGCCCGGCGACCATCAAATTGCTGGACGATTTGAAATCGCTGGGCTTCAAGCGCAGCACGCTGGCGGGATTGAGCTTCGGTATCACCGATATCCGCAGCCCGGACAGCAAGGGCCAGATTCTGGCGGATAGCCAGAAACATGCCGATGCCATCGAAAAGAACTATCGCATCGGTGCTATCACCGAGCAGGAACGGTACTCGCAGCTCATCGACACCTGGGGCCATGCCCGCAAACTGGTGACCGACGATCTGATGAAGGGCCTGGAAAACGACTACCGCAATAACGAAGGCAAGCCGGTCAGCAGAGAGGAGGCCGCGCAAAAGGGCTACCTCAAATACCTCAACCCCATCAACATGATGGCGACCAGCAAGGCCCGCGGCTCGGTGGACCAGATGCGGCAGTTGGGCGGCATGCGCGGTTTGATGGCCAAGCCCTCGGGCGAAATCATCGAAACCCCGATTAAGGCCAACTTCCGTGAAGGTCTGTCAGTGCTGGAATATTTCTCGTCCACGCACGGCGCCCGCAAGGGTCTGGCCGACACCGCCCTGAAAACCGCCGACAGCGGTTACCTCACCCGCAAGCTTGCCGACGTGGCCCAAAACGTCATCGTCAACGAGATTGAATGCGGCACGCTCAACGGCGTCACCAAGACCACCATCTACAAAGGTGAAACCGTCGAAGTGGAATTGAAGGACATGATCATTGGCCGCACCGCCCGTGACACCATCCGCAATCCCATCACCGATGAAGTGCTGGTGAACGAAAACCAGATCATCACCGGCCAGATTGCCGACAAGCTCAAAGAACTGAAGCTGGAAAGCATCCGCGTGCGCAGCCCGCTAACTTGCGAAAGCCCGCGCGGCGTGTGCGCCACCTGTTACGGCGTGGATATGTCCACCAATCAGCAGGTGGAAGAAGGCCTGGCGGTCGGCATTATCGCCGCCCAGTCGATCGGCGAACCCGGCACCCAGTTGACCATGCGCACGTTCCACACCGGTGGTGTGGCCACCGGCGGCCTGGTTGAAAACGACATCAAGTCGGTGCAGGCCGGTGCCGTGCAGTATCGCGACATCAACGCCGTGCAGGTTACCGACGCCGAAGGCAACAAACGCTGGGTGGCCCTGAAGCGCAACGGTGAAATCGCCATCGTCAGCCCGCGCGGGCTGGAGATGGAGAAATACAAGGTGCCTTACGGCGCCACCATCATGGTGCCCGATGGCGAAAAGGTGAAAGCCCGCCAGCAACTCGTGTCGTGGGACGCCCACGTTACGCCGATTCTGGCCGAAAAGAGTGGCACGATCCGCTACGAAGACATCGAAGAAGGCGAAACCGTCCGCACCGAGGAAGAGCGCAAGGGCGGTGGCGCTGAATCCAAGCTGGTGGTCATCGAACACAAGGGCGAACGCCATCCGCGCCTCACCATTGAAGGCGATGACGGCAAAATCCTCGACTTCCACTACCTGCCCGCCAAGGCGCGTATCGAAGTCAAGAACGGCCAGCACGTTGGCGCCGGTCAGATGCTGGCTCGCCAGCCGCGCGAAGCCGCCGGCACCATGGACATCACCGGTGGTTTGCCCCGCGTCACCGAAATCTTTGAGGCCCGCAAGCCCAAAGACCCTTCGGTGCTGGCGGAAATTTCCGGCACCGTCGAGTTCCGTTCCGACAAGCGCCGCGGCAAGACCACCATCATCGTCCGTAGCGACACGGGCATGGAACGTGAACACCACGTGCCCAACGACAAGGAATTGCTGGTTCACGCCGGCGATACCGTCGAGGCCGGCGACCCGCTCATCCGCGGGCCGATCATTCCCCACGATATCCTGCGCATCAAGGGTGAAGAGGCGTTGTACCAATACCTGCTGGCCGAGGTGCAAAACGTGTACCGCAGTCAGGGCGTCAAGATCAACGACAAGCACATTGAGATCATCCTCAACCAGATGCTGCGCAAGGTGAAGGTGGAAGATGCCGGTGACAGCAAGTTCCTCCCCGGTGAAGTGGTGGACCGCTTCCGCTTCCGCGGCGGCAACGATCTGGTCAGCCAGAGCGTGAAAATCATGGACCCCGGTGGCACGCAATACAAGGAAGGCGAGATTGTCACCAAGGTTGAGCTGAAGGACGCCAGCGAGGCCGCCGAAGCCGCCGGCAAGGAACCGGCCAAGACCAAAAAGCCCAAGCCCGCCCGCGGCAAAACGCTATTGCTGGGCATCACCAAGGCGTCGCTGCAAAGCGAGAGCTTTATCAGCGCCGCCAGCTTCCAGGAAACCACCAAGGTGCTGACCGAAGCCGCCCTGTCCGGCGCGATCGATACCCTGGTCGGCCTGAAGGAAAACGTGATCCTGGGTCACCTGATCCCGGCCGGCACGGCCTTCAATCCGCACCTGAACCTGAAGATCAAGCACTTGGGCGCTCCGGTGGCCGAAGAAGCCCCGGTGTTCCCCATCGCCGCCCCGCGTGTTGCTGCCCCGGCCCCCGCGGCCAGCACCACCCCGGTTTCCCAGGCCGGCGCTTGAATACGGGATTTGGAATTGCAGATTGGCGATTGCCAATTTGCAATTGAAGATGCACCCTCACCCCTGCGCACACGATGCGGGGGACAGAGAAAACTCGCGAGCGTGACGGCAACCCCGTCACGCTCGCTTGCTTTTCGCGTGCCATAATGATGAAAACGGCGTCTCGGATAATGGGGCATTAGACTTGGCGTTTGCCATACCGGCTGCGCCGCGTGTTACGCGCGGTGAGCGCAAATATGCCAATGACCACCAGCGAAAATGTTCCTGGCTCCGGTACGCCGGTGATGCTGTCAATTTCGCCGGAATAAGTTGCGACATCGGCCATCCACGATAGCGTGCCGTAGACCATCGCATTGGTGGGTAATGGCAGTTTGGGGTTGACCAGCAGTTGGGTGTCCAGATAACAGTTGATGCCGATCAATTGGCCGGCGGCATTAAACGCCGCGCCACCCGAATCGCCGTAGACAATGATATCGGTTCCGGGGAGGAATTCACCGGCGAAGGCAGTTACGTTACCGTAGCCGGCGTCGAAGGTAGCGGTGCTGGTGCCATTGCCAAGGTCAAAAACGGTGTTGTTGCCCCAGGTTTCATCCGTATAGCTGGCGGTGTTCCCGGTCAAGCCATAACCATAGCCGGAATAGGATGCGGAGGGATTGCCGGCGATGGCGTAGGCAGAGCCGTAATTAGTGATGGCGGTGTTCCGCAACATGCCAAAGCCGACATTGTAATACGGCGTGCCTACCGTTGGGCTGGAGGTCGCCACCGACAATGCCGGTAAAGGCGGATAAGGGGTTTGGAGCTTATACAACGTAAGATCGGCGCCGCTGCTGTCGGCATTCGTGAGTTGCTGGGCAGAATTCGCGACCGCATAGTAACTTTGGCCGTTGAGCGTGATGACGCTCATGCCGCCGTCATGCACGGTACTCAGCGCCCAGCCGTTGCCAAGGTAAACGCCGGAGTTGGTGAAGTTGGTCATGCCGACGTTATTCCACACCGCCGCCAGCGCCGGTGGCGCGGTGAAATTACTGATGCTGTCTATGTCGTTGCTGCCGGAATTGATATCCACGAGCACGGCCTGGCAGGGGGTTACCGTGCCGATGGTCGCCAAACCCGCCGCTGCGATGATCGCTTTGATTTTCATGTGCAATTATTCTCCACCGTGCAAAGTACCAAATATCTTTGCCCCGGTCGAGAAAAAAATGCCGTCCTAATTCGGAATGATTTTCGTGCCCACGTGCTCGCCCAAAACCACGCGGGAGATATTCCCCGGCGTCTTCACATTGAACACCACCACCGGAATCTTATGTTCCATGCACAAGGTGATGGCCGTTAAATCCATCACCCGCAGCTTATCCTGGTGGACCTGCTCGTAGGTAATGTCATGATACAGCTTGGCCGACGGATGTTTTTTCGGATCGGCCGAATAAATCCCGTCCACCTTGGTGGCCTTGAGCAGCACGTCGGCCTGGATTTCCGTGGCCCGCAGCGCCGCACAGGTATCGGTGGTGAAAAACGGATTCCCGGTGCCCGCCGCCAGGATCAGCACCCGGCCCTTTTCCAGGTGCCGGATCGCACGCCGGCGAATAAACGGCTCGCAGATGCTGGTAACATTGATGGCCGATTGCACCCGCGTGGGCTGGCCCATCTTTTCCATGGTTTCCTGCAAGGCCACGGCATTCAGGATGGTGGCTAGCATCCCCATGTAGTCCGCGGTGGCGCGGGGAATATTGCCGTCCTGAGCGAAAGTAGCCCCGCGGATAAAATTCCCGCCGCCCACCACAATGGCCAGTTCCACGCCCAGGCGTGCCACCGCGATGCACTGCCGGGCGATGTTTTCCAGTTCCGGCGCTTCGATGCCGAACGAGCCTTCTTCGCAGAAGCCTTCCCCGCTGATTTTCAGCAGCACGCGTTGGTAAACCGGCTGCTCACCGGTGTGCGACGTTTTGTTTGCTTTGCTTTGCGCCATGGGTGGGATTATACCGATGTTCCCCGTTTTACGCTAAACTCACGCCCACGTGGCAATGGACCCCCGGCACGCCGGGGGCTATATGGAATGAGCATTTTTCTGGTTGGATATCGCGGCAGCGGCAAAACCACCGTCGGCCTCTTGCTGGCCGGGCGGCTGGCCAAACCGTTTGTGGATCTCGATCAGCAGATTGTGGCGATGGCGGAGAAAAGCATCAAAATGATTTTTGCCGAGGATGGTGAAAAATATTTTCGTGATCTGGAAACGCAGGCGTTGCTGGCGGCGATCCAGCAGCCGGAGCAGGTGATCGCGCTGGGCGGTGGGGCGTTGATCCGGGAAGAAAATCGCGCGGCCATTAAAGCCGGCGGGCATCAGGTGGTTTATCTCCGCTGCGATGCGAGCGAATTGGTCAAGCGCATCGCGGCCGATCCGGCCACCGCGGCCAATCGGCCGAATCTCACGGGACTGGGCGGTGGGTTGGCTGAGGTGCAAACGCTGCTGGCTCAGCGCGAGCCGATCTATCGCGCCGTCTGCCATTACGAAATTGACGTTACGTACCTGCCGGCAACCGCAGTTGCCGAAGAACTCATGCGGCATTCCCACCCATGATGACGCACGTGTTTTTCATCATCTTCCTTTTCGCGGTGGGAGCCTGCATCGGCAGTTTCCTCAACGTGGTGGCCTATCGCGTGCCGGCGGGGATTTCACTGCTTTATCCACCGTCGCGGTGTCCGGACTGCCTGACACCGCTGGCGTGGTTTGATAATTTGCCGGTGATCGGGTGGATTTTGCTCCGCGGCAAATGCCGCTATTGCCACAAGCCGATTTCACCGCGCTATCCGTTGGTGGAATTTGCCACCGGGTTTTTGTACGTAATGTATTATGTGCTGTTTTTTATCTATCACGCCGGGCCGGCCCAGAGCGTGCATCAGGCGGAAATTGACGGCGGATGGTTTGTCGGCCAACTGCATTCGCTGATTGATGATTGGCCAATTTACGCCCTGTACATGGTGCTGATCAGCGCGCTGTTGGCGGCCAGCCTGATTGATGCCGAACTGTTTATCATCCCCGTGGGCATTCCCTGGACGGTGGCCATCATTGGTGTGACGGGGCACGCTTTGATCGACCGGCCCGGTTTGCCCGGAGCACTGGTTTCCGGCCCAGTGTGGCTGGCGCTGGGCGGCGGGGCGGCAATTGGTTTGATCCTCAGCATCGTTCTGCTGCAATTGAAAATTTTCCCGATTAGCTTTCCCGAAGGCGATTTGCTGGAAGTGGAACGGAAAGAATTGCACCAGCAGGCCGAGCAAGCCGCGCGCGAGGGCACGGATGCCCCGGAGATTCCGCCGGAATATACCGGGGCGCAGGTCCGCCACGAGTTGCGCAAAGAGATGCTCTTTTTGATGCCGCCGCTGTTTTTCGCCGCCGGCTTCGCCGGCCTGTGCGTATGGGTTCCCGCCACGCGGCATATCTGGCAAAACGTCGCCGCGATCACCTGGTTCAATGCGCTGATTTCTTCCGTGCTGGGCGCGCTGGTGGGTGGGTTCACCGTTTGGCTGACGCGCGTACTCGGATCGTACGTGATGGGCCGGGAGGCCATGGGGCTGGGAGATGTGCATCTCATGCTGGCGGTGGGGGCGATTTTGGGCGGTGGGGCCAGCGTACTTACTTTTTTCTTCGCCCCCTTCTTCGGCTTGGTGCTGGCGCTGTACATGTTCGCCGTGCATCGCCGCCGGCAATTGCCGTATGGGCCATACCTGAGCTTGGCCGCAGCGTTTGTCATGCTCTTTTATTTTCCGCTGGCCGCTTATTTTCAACCGGGATTGCTCAACCTTGTTACAATGGCACGAGATATGCTCCATGGAACATAGGAGATCGGTTATGGCCAATATCGGATTGAAAATTTTGATTTGGGCGAAGATTGTGCTGCTGTCGCTGGTGGCACTGTACTGTTTGTTCTTCTTCTGCTTCAACAGCGACACCGTGAATGTCTGGGTCTTCTTCAAGCACACGTACCCCGTTACCGTGGCGCTGCTGATCCTGTTCACGATGATTGCCACGGCGATTTTGCTGGTTTTGCTGAAGATCGGCTGGGGGACGATTCGGCAAATGCGCGATCTGAAACAGCCGAAGCAAACCCCAAGCAGCGACAATCCGCCCGCCGCGCCGGACGCCAAAGCCAACCCACCGGAAACTCCGCCGGCTTCCCTCATCAGCGGCGTTCCCGGCAGCGGTGACAAAAAAAGTGCCTGAGCACTTGACGGCGGACCCTTTTCGACGCATCCTATAAGCAGTTGTACGGATACAATTAACTTTCCACAAAGGAGTGTTTTATGCGCAGGATGCGATTGATGTGGGGCGGACTGGTGCTCGTTTCTTTATTGGCGATGGGTTGTCAAAACAACAAACCGGATGATCAAACCCAGGCACTGACGGCACGGAACGCGGATTTGGAGAAACAACTGGCGGCAGCCAAGGCACAACTGGCGGCAACGCCGGATGCGACGGCATTGCAGCAGCAGTTGGCGGCACGCGATGCGGAGATCGCCAAGTTGCAGGCTGATGCCGCGGCCAGAGCCGCCGCGCCCGCCCCGGCCCCGGCCAATACGCCAGGCTTGAACGGAGTGGATACCACCTACGACGCCAGCGCCGGCACGGTTACCGCCAGCCTTCAGGGCGATGTGCTGTTTGATTCCGGCAAGGCCACGCTGAAAGCCTCGGCCCAGGCCTCGCTGGACAAAATCATCGACGCCATCAAGAAACAATATCCCGGCCATCGGCTGTATGTGGATGGCCATACCGATACCGACCCGATCACCAAGACGCGCGATCAGTGGGGCGACAACTTTGATTTGTCCTACTTCCGCGCCAAAGCCGTGGCCGATTATCTCACCGATAATGGCATCGACTCCAAAGAAGTGACCATTCGCGCCTATGGCCCGAATGATCCCAAGAAGAGCAAATCGCTCAGCCGCCGAGTGGAAATTGTCGTGAAAGTGAAATAGCGGCGTGAATGTCAGCGATGGATGAATCAAAGCCCACGGATGACGATCCGTGGGCTTTTGCATTACTGGAATTGAATCCACTGCAAAAACAACCCTTCCGGTGGCGCCGTCGCCCCGGCGACACGCCGGTCGCGCGCCGCCAGCATCACGGCGATATCTGCCGGGGTGTGTTTGCCCAACCCCACCTCCACCAGCGTGCCCACCATGATCCGCACCATGTTCCATAAAAAGCCGCTGCCGGCCACGCCGATCACCAGCTTGGGGCCACGCTTGCTGACACTGCATTCCTGCACGCTGCGCACAGTGGTCACGCGATGATGTCCCGGCTTGCAAAAACTGGTGAAATCGTGTTCGCCCACCAGCACCTGGGCCGCCGCGGCCATCGCCTCGATATCCAACGGCTGCCAGCGATGCCAGCAGATGTCCGGGATCAGCGGGTTGCGATCCGGGGCATTCCACACGAAATATTGGTAGCGTTTGCAAACCGTGGAACTGATGGCATCAAACGAATCCGGCACCGCTTCAATCGACCGGATCAAAATATCGGCCGGCAGGCGATAGTTGATCGACCGCCGCATTCCTTCCGGTGGAATATGCGTGTGATGCGTGTCAAAGTGGGCCACCTGCCCCTTGGCGTTCACCCCCGAATCAGTCCGGCTCGATCCCACCAGCGTAATCGGATGCCCGATCACCGAGGCGATCTTCCGCGACAGAATTTCCTGAATCGTCGGTATCCCCTCCCCCGGCGGCGGCATTTTTCCCTTCCACGTGATCACCGGCATCTGCTTCTGCCAGCCGTAGTAGTTCGCCCCCCGGTATGCGATGGTGAGTTTGTAACGCACAGTTTGTATGGGGAACGGAAACGTAAAACATGAAACGTGATAAGAAAATGTCTTGGTCACGTTTTACGTTTCACGTTTCATTCCTCTTCATCTACGGTTAGCTGCTTAGCCACGGCGCGGGCGATACGCACCACTTCGCTGGCATGGACGCGATGATCGCTGGGATATTTTTTGCGGTTCCAGCAACGCAGGATAAACGTCTCGGGATCCTTTTCGTCCAGAAAGACCCGCTTGAACGTGGTGCTGCCGTCGGTGAACGCCACGTAATACGATTTGCCCGGCAAGACGCCTTCACGCTCAACGGCATCATAGGAAAACACCACCACCTCGCCGTCTTTCCACTTGGGCGTCTGGCAATCGCCATCCACCGGCACGGCGAACGCCCGCTTGTCGCGGCTATCGACGATGCGGTTGGCATCGGGATGTTCGGCCAGCTTTTCCACCCGCCGGTTGGCCGCCACACCGATGGCATATTCCGGCACCACCACCGCCGGGCGGAATTTCCGCATATTCAACCCGCCGGGCAAACCGCCCACTTTCTTCACTGGCACATCTTTATCATTCACCTCAAAGCGCGTTTTGAATTCTTCCAGGGTAAATCCCAGCGTCACCGCCAGCTTGGGCAGCCGTTTGGCCAGAATGCCCGCCACTTCATGGCGTTCCACCCGGCTGATGGTTTCATCGGAAACCCCGCCAATGGCTTCGCCCAATTCGCGTTGAGTCAAGGATCGCCGCTCGCGTTCGGCGGCCAAACGTTTGCCGTAAAGGTAAGCTACACGTGCCATAAGAAAGTAATGTACACGGTAGGGAGGGTAATGGCAAACTTGGGTGTAAGATTGGAAGGGGGTGAGGTGACGATCCCTAGCCGGCAGATGTCGGCTTCGATCTGTTCGATAACGCCAATCGCAAAAGCTTGCCACGTACGGCGGATTTGAACAACGAAAAGAGAGCCGGCCTGTTCGCGGGCCGAATTTCGAGCCCGGGAGACCCGACTCTGCTACGCATCAACATTGAACGCACGCAATGCTTCCACCAGCGCCAGGGCCGCCTGACCGGACGTGTTTCGCAGCCCCACCGTACACGGATGCATGAATTTCCCCACCAGCCGATCCACCAGTTGCGTGATCGCCTTTTGCTGTTGCTCGGTCAGATCGGGGCACTTGCCCATCAGGCGTTGCAGTTCGGCGTCGCGCAAGCGGCGGGCGTCGCTGTACGCCTGGGCGATTAGCGGGCCTAGCGCGGTTTCGCCTAGCCATTGTTCGAATTGGCCAACTTCATCGTCCAAAATCTTTTCACACTGCGTCAACGCCTGTTCGCGGTTTTTTTGGTTTTCGGCCACGATTCGGCCCAGGGTGTCGATGTCGTGCAGATAGACTTGCGAGACTTCGGCCACATCCGGCGCGATGTTGCGCGGCACGGCCAGATCGATCAAAAACATCAGCCGGCCATGCCGCTGCTTTTGCACCTGCTTCATGCGCTCCTGCGTCAGCACGATTTGCGGGCAAGCCATCGCGGTAATCACGATGTCGGATTCGATCAATTGTTTGTCGAGTTGGTCGTAAGGCACCGCCACGCCGTTGCACACTTCGGCTAGCGCCCTGGCGTTAGTCAGCGTGCGGCTCATGACGGTGAAATGTTTGACTTGGGCATCGGCCATCAGGTGCTGGCACACCAGGCGGGCGGTTTCGCCGGCGCCGATGATGAGAATCTTCTTATCGGTGAAATCGGAGAAAATCTGCTTGGCCACATCCACCGCCACCGAGGCCACCGACAGCTTGCCTTCGGCCACGGTGGTTTCAGTGCGGATGCGTTTGGAAACCGAAAAAGCTTGGTGAAACAGGCGATTCAGTATCCGGCCCGTGGTGCCTTGTTCGCTGGCCAGGGCGTAAGCCTGTTTGGCTTGGTTAACGATTTGGTCTTCGCCCAGCACCATCGAATCCAAGCCGGAAACCACGCGGAAAAAATGCCGCCAGCCTTGCTCGTCGGAAAACTGGTAGAGATAATTTTTGAAGGTCTGCGCGGGCAGATCGCGCGCCTGGGCGATGAAGCTGACGATATCGTTGAAATCGGGCGTTTGGGTGGGACTGGCGACGATAATTTCCACGCGGTTGCAGGTGCTGAGGATGGCCGCCTCGCAGCCGGGGAATTGCTTCTTGAATACCATCAGCGCGGTGGAAACGCTTTCGCGGCCGAAAGCCACTTCCTCGCGGACTTCCACCGGCGCGGTGCGATGATTCAACCCGACAACCAGCACGCTCATGATTTTTCTCCCGAGGTTTCCGCCATTCGATTTCGCCGCGCCACCGATTGGTGTACGCGGTACGATTCCAGCCACAACATCGCCGCATAGCCCCACAGGAGGAGCAACCCGGCGGCGTAGGCAAAGCGAAGGTAAAACATCATCGTGTCCTGTTGGTTTAAGCCTCAGCCACATTGCCCGTGAGTGGCATCACTTCAAATCCACGCCCATCGGTTTCGCTCTGCTCGGCCAGTTGCGAATGCAGGCGATTGAGCCGGAAACGCGTGCAGATCAATCCACCGGTCAGCAGCAGCACCGGAACCGCCCAAGCCAGCAAGGTCAGTTGCATGGACGTTTCCAGATGGATGGAAGCCGGATGGATATCCGGCACCAGTTTGGCGGACAGATAAACCAGCGGCACGTCCAGAAAAGCGATCACGCCATAAACCGCAGCGACCGTGGCCCGGCGTTGCCGGCCTTCGACACTGGAGCGCAAAATGAGATAGACGCAATAGAGCAGGAAGAGGATCAGGCTGAACGTGAGGCGGGGGCTCCAAGTCCACCACACGCCCCAGGCACCGCGGCCCCAAGCCATGCCGGTCACCAGCACCACGGCACACAATTGTACCGCCACGCGTGCCGACGCCGAGGCCAAATCATCAAACACGGTTCGCCGTTGCCAAAGATAACCCACGCTGGCGACAAACGTGATGAAGCAAGCCAGGAAAGTGCAAATAGCCACCGGCAGATGGAAATAGAAAATCTTCTGCACCGGCCCCATGGTGACTTCCGTCGGGGTATAGGTTTGCAGCAGGCACAGATCGGCGGCAAACAGCCCGGCCACCAGCAGCCAGAAGGCGACAGTCAAAATAGATCGGGCAGATTTCATAACTTCATCAGACGCGGATCACGGTTCCAGCACAATTTCAAATACTAACCAGCTTGCCGTCAGAAAAATCGCGTCAAACGCGACGATGATTCCCACCGCGCCCGGCTCCAGCGGCAGCCCGTCACGAAAGCGGTGCAGCATCAACTGGGTCGAGGCGATCACCAGCGGCAGGGCGATGGGGAAAACCATCATCGCCAATAACCCGCCCTGTAACCGGCTCGACGAAACTACAGCAGCGAATAACGTGCCGACGGCGGCAAATCCTAAAAGTGACAGCGCCATCACCCCGGTAAAGGCTCCGGGAGCGATCGACAAATCGAAATGAAAGAACAAAACCCCTGCTGGCGTAATGATTAACGCCACTGCGGCCATGAGCAGCAGGTTGGTGGCGAGCTTGGCAAAATAGAGGGTGGCGCGGGAAGTTGGGGCCAGCATCAGGGCCGCCAGCGCACCATCGGAGCGCTCGACGGCCATGGTTTTCTCAAAACAAAGAACGCCACTGAACAGGTATGCCACCCACAGCACCACGGTGGCGCCAAACCCAGCCGCGGCATCACCGCCAAGGCCAAGTCCCAAAACGGTGACAATCAGCAATCCCAGCACGACTACCAGCCCGACGGTTTGCCGGCTGCGGGCTTCGATCTTCAGATCTTTGCCCACCAGCAGCAGAAGTTGTTCCAAGGCCAGTGGCATGGTTATCCCCTGCCCACCGGCTGCGCGAGCAAACCGTGCAAATCGTGTAAATCGTTGAGTATGGCAGGCTGATCGACGGCCAACCGCCCGCCACGCAGCAGCAGCACGCGCTGAGCCAGTCGCAGGCTTTGGCCAACATCGTGATTGACCAATATGACGGTCTTGCCGGCTTGATGTTGTGCCAACAGTAGCCGTTCGACCGCATCGGTGCCGGCCACATCCAAACCGGCGAAAGGTTCATCAGCCAGCAGAATATCCGGATCGTGAACCAACGCGCGGGCGATGGAAACGCGCTGGGTCATGCCGCGGCTGAAAGTTTTGACGGCATCGTCGGCGCGGGCCGACATGCCGACCAACTTCAGCAATTCATCGGCGCGATCGCGTATGTTTTTGACGCCGTACATCCGGCCAAAAAACAACAGGTTTTCCCGGGCGGTTAAATCGCGGTAAAGCATCGCCTGGTGGCCGATCAACCCCAGCCGGGCGCGTGCCGCGGCGGCGTAACGTGGCATCGGTTGGCCAAACAGACGCAATTCGCCGGCGCTGGGGGCACTGAGCGTGGCGAGCATTTTCAGCAGGGTGGTTTTGCCCGCGCCGTTATTGCCCAGGATGGCGACGAATTCACCGGCGGCGATGGTCAGGTTGATGCCGCGCAGGATGGGGCGGTCGTCAAGAGATTTGTCCAACGCATGGCAAAGGACCGCATCGGTAACGGCGGTTGTGGCGGTGTGAGGTTGGTCCATGACGGCGGGCATGGGAGATGGAATTTCAAATTTCAAATCTCAAATCGCAAATCTCAAATTTGAAATCTCAAATTGGCGATTCACTTGCCTTTTTTCGCTGCCGTTCGCGGGGATTTAATCAGCATCACCACCGCGCCGATCGCTAGCACCAGCGTCGCCCCGCCCAGGGCAACCACCTTGGCCACCATGCTGCTGGGTTGCCCCGCGTTGGTTGCCGCGCTGGCTTCGGCGTCGGCGGGCATTCCCGGCATCGGGTCGGCATCGCCGGAAGGTGGCTTGGCTTCGGGTTTGAGATCGGCCAACCCCGACACCGAAATCGTCACGCTTTGGTCTTTCTTCAGTGCCATGGCCATGAACATCCGCATGGCGGGGCTGTTCGGGTTCATTTTCTGCGTACCCATCGCATTCATCCCGGGCGCATCCACCTTGGTGCCATCATCCGGCGACATCAAGATCAGGTGTTGCATGGGTGTGGGCGCGGTAATGGTAAAGGAAGCCGCGCCGTCTTTGGCGGCAATGGTGTAGGTGAGGCGGTAGTTATTATCGCCTGGTTTCAGCGGATCGCTGCTGACCAGATTCCCGCCCAACATGTGGTAGGCTCCATCATCCAAGTCCGCCACTTTCACATTGGTAGCCCCGGCCGGCAGCGGAATCACCAGCGTCGTGCGGCGGCCGGTGGCATCGGCGGAGCCGATCCAAGCGTGATCGCCGTCGGCATGGATCGCCAGCATGTCCGTGACTTCCACCGCGTCCTTGACATCGTGCAAAATCACGTGCCGCATCATCACCGACCACGCGGGCGCGGTTTCCGTGGATTCGTAAACGTTCATTTCCAGATCGGCGGTGGGACGTTCCGGCGAGACTTCTTCCCCGACGGCGCTAAACACCACACCATCATGCATGACACGAAACACCGGCATGATTTTGTGGTCCAGCGGTAAACCAGGCACTTCCAAAGCACCGTCCGTGCCAAGCTTGGTTTGGGTTTGCGTCAGCATCTGATTCTGCACATAAAATTGCACGGTGATGGCGTCGGCGCCAACTTTAGGTCCACCGGCAGTCTTCTGCACCACTTGCAGCCGGATGCTGCCGGTGGCTTGCTGCCCCGGTTGGGTGGTGGCGCCCATCTGCGGCAGTTTGGGATGTCCCGGGGGAAGTTGCGATCCTTCCGGTTGCTGTAGCGCGGAAATATCCGGATGTCCCGCCGGCAATTGCGCCGCGGCAGGCTGGGTGGTCGGCACTTGCGCCACGCCCAGACGGCACACCCCGGCGATCATCATGCCGGCAACGGTTCGCATCCATTTCGACTTCATCAACGCTTTCATGGTTTTCTCCAAATTTCACGCTGCTTGCACATGCGGCACACTCGATACCGCGGGCAACGATTCTAGGTCGGTTTGCTCCCGCGTCTGGCGGATAAAAATAGTTTCAATTCGCGGCAGAATGCTGAAGCAGGCACCACTTGCCAGCAGCCACCCGCCCAGCCAAATCAAACTGATCAGCGGATTGCGAATGGCCTGAATGGTCGCGCCGCTGGCGTTGGGTTCCCAGCCGGCCAAGTTGAGATAGATATCGCGCCGCCAATTGGAATCGATGGCAATCAAACTACTGGGCTGATCTTCCCATTTGGTAAAGAACTGCCGGGCGGGATGCAACTCAACCGCTTGTCCTCTGTTGTCTGTCCACACCACGGTGGCAACAATGCTGCTGCACGCCGGCGTGTCATTTTCGGCAACCGACTTGAGCGTGAGTGATCCTCCGGCAAAGGCAAACGACTCGCCATCGGCCAACGCATGGGTGTCTTTGACGCTGAACAGGCTGGAACCGGTGATCCCGACCACCACGAGCATAAATCCCAAATGGGCAAGCTGCCCGCCATACCGGCGATGATTGACATCGAACAAACGGAAACCAGCTAGCAGCGGATTTTCGTTCAGCTTGCGGATACGCTGCCCCCACGCTTTGGCCAAATCCAGCAGATAAGTCACCAGCAGGGCGGTGGTCAAGGCGGCACAAAGCATCACCCAGGGTTGGTGAACACGGCCAATGGCCAAGCCAACCACTACCAGCAGGGCGGCGATGGACGGTGGGATCACGCCGCGCGAAAACGTGCGCGCCGCGTTTGCCCCGTACTGGAGAATCGGCCCAACGGCCATGAGCGCTACCAGCGCAAATCCCACAGGCCCAACTACCTTGTTGTAAAATGGCGCGCCCAGCGTCGTGCGGGTGCCAAACCAACCGCTGATAATCGGGAACAGCGTGCCCACCAGGACGACCAGCATCATGCCGACCAGCAGGGCGTTCACCGCCAGGAAAGCGCCCTCGCGGCCAATCAAACCGTCCAGTTTCTGTTGCGGCCGCAGCCGGGGAATTCTGGCCAGAATCAGGCCAAAACTAAAGACGACGATGATGACGAGAAACACCAGGAAGAAGGTGCCGACGTTGGATTGGCCGAATCCGTGAACCGAATCGATGATGCCGCTACGGGTGAGATAGGTTCCGAAGATGCAAAGGATAAAGGTTACGGCCAGCAGGGCCACGTTGCTCAAACGGAACATGCCCCGATGCTGCTGCACCATCAGCGAGTGCAAAAAAGCGGTGGCGGTCAGCCACGGCAGCAGCGAAGCGTTTTCCACTGGATCCCAGCCCCAGTAACCGCCCCAGCCCAAAACGGTGTAAGCCCAGTTAGCCCCCAGCAGGATGCCGACGGTCAGAAACAGCCATGCCACCAGCGCCCAGCGGCGGGTGGCGTTGATCCAGCGGTCATCGGTTTGGCCGGTAAGCAGCGCGGCTACCATCAAGGCAAACGGCACCGTAAACCCGGCATAGCCGAGAAAAAGCATCGGCGGATGGGCGATCATGCCCGCATCGCGCAGCAAAGGGTTTAATCCGTGGCCATCGGCGGGAACCGGTGAGGCGATGGCGAAAGGATTGGCGGCGAACAGCAGCAGCGCGCCGAAAAAGCCGCACACCACGGCCAGCGTGGCGATGGCGGCGGCAGTGGAAGCGATTTGCGTTTTGGGCAACGTGAGTGCGGCGACGGTGGCCATCACCGCCAGTAACACCGCCCACAAAAGCAGGCTGCCTTCCTGTCCGGCCCAAAACGCGGCTAATTTGTATCCCATGGGTAGCGTGTGGTCCGTAAAGCGGGCCACGTAATGCACGGAAAAATCACTGCGCACCAGCGCGCCGATTAGCGTGTTGGCGGCCAGTAAAAACATGGCGGTTACCCCGATCATCGCCAGCCGGGCCACTTGGATCGCGCGATCGTTGGCAAAGCGCACGGCCACTAGGCACGCCAACACCGTCAGCGCACTGGCGACTACCGCCAAGCCCAACGCCAGTTCACCCATGGAGGTCATGACGGCCTCCGCGTTTCACCATTGGGGCAGGCTTGCGGGTCGGTGGCAGGATGAGCCTGGCCATCCTGCGATTCATATTTGCTGGCACACTTGGTCATTAACAAATCGGCCTGGAACACACCGGCGGCATCCATCCGGCCTTCCACCACGGCGTCGCGATTGGCCTGGAAAAGATCCGGCACGACCCCGTGATAAACCACGCTAACCTTGTTTGCCGTGCCTTTGAGAACGAAGTTGGCGGTCAATCCGGCGGGATTGGTGGCGAAGGCCTTGTCATCCACCCGCCCGCACAAGCGTACGTGCTGATTGCGGTACTGGGCATCCGTCAAATACTGATCGACCGTGAGATGGTAAACCCATCCCCCTTTGGCACCGGCCACGGCCAGATAGGTCACGGCACCGAGAATCACCACGGTGGCAATAGTAAGTTTCACGCGGATTGAGTTCATCGTAGAGTCCTGCAACACAGTCGCAACGGCAGCACAATCACAATACTGATGCCAACCTACCCGCAGTTCGGAAAAACGGGGAATTATCGAAAAAAACGCCGGTTTGAAGGAATAAAGCCGGGTTGGCGGCGTGGGCGGTGGCGGCAAGCCAAGCAAATATCTCACGGGTGGGAAACCGGCGACTGGTGCAAATCCAGATTGCGGGAAGCCGTAGAGTAGGGTGGTAGCAAGCTAATGCAATTCGTGGAGTTACGCAAGCATGGGCAACTTACGCTGCGGACGGCCAAATCGTGGAAAACACCGCAGTAATGGGGATTTTGAAATCACTTTGGCTTTTTGGTCGTACAGGGTGAAGGTTTCGCGGTCCAACGCCCAACAACGTCTGAGGATTGGTACGCGACTTGCCAAAACAACGTTGGAGTCTGTACCGGGCGAAGTTGGTCGGCGTGTGCCGATCAACCCCAAATGTAACTTTTTCCCCAGAAAGGGAGAACGCATATGAGATTTTCCAAAAAGCGGGTAATGATCGTCGCCGCCGAGGCGGCGTTGCTCATCACCGGCCGGGCGATGGCCAGTGAGTCCGTCGTCAATGGTCCCCATAACCTTAACGTTTCCGCAGGCTTGAGCTTGCCGCAGGGGCAGGTTTGTATCGCCTGCCACACGCCGCACAATGTGCCGAACAATGTGGGTGGTACTTACCAATACCTATGGAATCACAGCATTAATTTGACTAAGGTCTATACACTGTATGGCAATGCCAGCGGTTCGACCTTGGACACCGCCAGCCGGCTTTGCTTGTCTTGCCATGATGGCGGGGCCAACGTCGACGCCTTCGGTTCCAGCGCGGGTACCGTCACCATCAGCACCCTTACCCAAACGGACATCAATGGCAATCCGGTTGTGGGTGGCTCGCAAATCGGCACGTCCACGGGCAGCGGCGGCAACGCCACCGGCAGCCTGGCCAATTCGCATCCGGTCGGTGTCCAATACGGGACATCGACTTTTGCCTCCACCACCGGCGGCAATGTCACCTATAGCGGCAATTACGTGAACAGTCTTGCGCAGTTTAATGGCAACTTCTCGGGCAATGGCACCCAAGGCAAGGTTAGGCTGCAATTGGCGGGCGATGGCACGACCAAAGCCGTGGTTAGTTGTGTTACCTGCCATACCCCGCACGACGACACCAACGGTTTCTTCCTCACGATCCGCAATGACAATAGCCAGTTATGCCTCCAGTGTCATAACGAATGATCCCGGCCCGATGCGCAGGCCAAGCCAATAGCGCATAGACCACCTGGCGGGCCGGTCCGCAAAGACCGGCCACACCAGGGGTACACAGAGCTAACGGGTTTGATGGCGTGTTCTTGATCCGCCCGGTTCACAGGACTTCCGGCAATCCAACCCGCAGCAGCCAAGTTTTGTCCGCGGGAGGCCCGACACAGGCTTCCCAATATTCCACGGGTATCGGCTTAAACGCCGGTGCCCGTGTTCGATCAGGAAAAGTTGTTCCCTACCGGTTCTCAGGAACCCAGGTGGTTTTCTATGATAGCCGTCAATGTGAATTCCCGCCAGCTTTCGCCACGGATTACGCTGCTGGCCTTGCTCCTCCTGGCTCTGGGCGGCGGTTGTGCCAGCCAGGCACCACAAGTTGAAAAACGCAGCTATGCCTTCTGGCCGGCCTATCCGGACGAACCGCGCGTGCTGTTTTTGGCCAGTTATGCCCGCAACAGCGATTTGGAGCCGCCCTCGTCCAGTTTGGATCAGATGCTCTATGGCAACGATGCCGACAAGGGTGCCATGCTCATCGATCATCCCTACGGCGTGGCCATGTGGAACGGGCGCGTGTACGTTTGCGACACGCACAATTCCGCGGTGGAAATTCTCGATTTGCGCAAAAAACAAATGTTTTTGATGCGCGCCGAGGACAGCAACCCCATGGTCAATCCGGTCGCCGTGGTCGTCGCCGATGATGGGTTCAAGTACGTGGCCGATAACATCGGCAACACCATCTCGGTGTTTGACGCCAACGACGTGTACGTGCGGCGGTTCGGACATAAGAATTTTAGCCCGGTGGGTCTGGCGGTTTTTGGCAACCGCCTCTACGCCACCGATTTCAAGGCCGGGCACGTCGAGATCTTCGATCGTAACACCGGGCAATCGCTGGGATTGATTGGCCAAAAGGGCACCGGGACTGGAAGCAAGGACGGCATGTTAGTCGGCCCGCTGGGCGTGGCGGTGGACCTACAGGGCAATGTCTACGTGGATGAGCTTTACAACGACCGCGTGCAGAAATTTTCACCGGACGGCAAATTCCTCGGCAAGTTTGGCCAGGCCGGTGACAGCGCCGGAACCTTCACCCGTCCCAAACACCTGGCCGTGGACGGCGACGGTGTGCTCTACGTGGTCGATGCCGCGTTTTACAACGTGCAGATGTTCAACCAGCAGTTTCAACCGCTGATGTATTTCGGCGGTCCCGGTACCTCCCCCGGGTCGATGGACATGCCGGTCGGCATTACCGTGCATGACGGCGATCTGGACATTTTCCAAGATCGCATTCCTGCCGCCTTTGAAGCTCAGCGCTTGCTGGTGGTCACCAACCAGTATGGCATGAGGCGTGTGTCGATCTATGCCCTGGGGCACCTGCGGCCGGGGCATAGTGTCGAAGAACTGCACGCCAGCAGCAAAGTGGTCCAAGAATACTCCACCACGCGGCCCACGACCGGCCCCGGCGCGCCGCTGCCGCCTGGTGTGGGAACCATGCCCCCGTCACACTAAGCACCCCGACGCAACCTCAAGCGGATGCTGGAAAAGGATTCATGCCGGTTGGAACCAACAAAATTCGTCGCGGAAGGGCCGCGATAGCGCTGTTGCTGTTGGTTATGCCGGCGTTGGTTTTGCTGGGTTGCTCGACCCAGAAGAATTACAAGGTGCTGAGTTTCTTTTTTGACGGTGTGCCCGATCCTAACGCGCCGCAACCAGTGCTGGTGAGTCAAACCTCCGGCAACGGCCCCGGCGCCAGCGGCCCGGTCGAGGCTCGAAAATATCAGCATCAACCTTATGCCGAGAAGAAATGCGCCGCATGTCATACCGCCGATCAAAAGCATCTGACGTCCCTGTCGGCGCCGGAGTTGTGCCTCAAATGTCACACCAACGTGGTGAATCGTTATGCGGTGATGCACGGCCCGGTGTCGGTGGGGCAGTGCCTGTGGTGCCACGAAGCCCACGCCAGCAATCAGGAACATCTGCTGAAAAGCACCGGCGCGGAGTTGTGCCTCCAGTGTCACGATCGGCACTTGCTGCCGGACGATACGCCCGGCCATCGCGCCGAAGAGGCAATCTGTTTGGATTGCCACACCGGCCATGGCAGCGATCAACCGTCGCTGCTGCGGGCGCAAACACCCACGGTAGCGCCACCGCATCCACCCGGCGTTGCCACGACCCAGCCCGGTGGAGGTGTACCATGAAACCGCGACGGGCAAAATTGGCCTTGGCGGCTTTGATGGTGAGCTTGGCGGGATGCGCCGCGCCAACCACGCCGCTGCCGCAGGTGGATACGCCCAAGCCGGCCAAGGCTGGCGGTGGTTCGCGGCCAGCGTTCGGCTCGGACCTGAGCTTGTTCGGCGCCCCTTTGGTTTTCTTGGGCGGGATGCTCAATCCCGCCCCAGCCAACGCGCCGCGCTACGCCGACATCGACAATGGCGACAACGGCGGTGCCCCGATCCTGGTCGGGCAACGCGAAAAGCTGCCGATGTTTGGCATGGACCGGCCCAGCGGTTCGCTGGACTTCGATTATTTTTACGAACACGACCGGGAGACGCAAAGCGGTGTCCCGGCGACCTCCAGCACGGATAACACTTCGCAGGAAACGGTTACCCTTAAAGACCATGCCTACTTCATCCATCCCAACTTGCTTGACCTGACCATGAGCGGCACGTTTGGCATGCAGCAGGAAACCTTTGACGGTGCCGGCCAGCACCAATACACCGCCGGCCTGCTGGATGCTTGGGACGTCAATGCTGCGCTGCTGCGTAACCAGGATATGCCGATCACTTTGTTCACGCAGCGCAGTGAACAAATCATCACCCCGGACTTTTCCCCGTCGCTGGATAGTATTAATACCAACTACGGCGTGGGCGTGGGATTTCTCTCGCATTGGGCGCCGTCGCAGTTGCAGGTTTCCCATAGCGACAGCACCGAAACCGAACCCGGTGGGCTTTTGGATTACAGCCTGGCACAGGACACGGTGCATTGGCATACGGAAGTGCTCGGTCTGCCGGATCACACCCTGGGATTCGACTACACCTTTCAAAACAGCCAGGAGCAAAACCAGGGCGGCTCGGCGACCCATTATCAGGATAACAACGCGACGCTCAATGATGTTTATTTGTTTGGCCCGGGCAAAGTGGATTCGCTCAGTTCCACGGCCAATTTCAGCCAGGAGCAAGGCAATCGCGACTACCAGGACATCCGTCTGGACGAAAATCTGCGCATACCTTATTCCAAGACTTTCGAAACCCACTACGAGTATTCCTTCGATCAAAATACCGTGGACGATTCCACGCAAACGACCAACCATGTGCAAGCGGGATTCATTCACCGGCTATTTCAGAGTCTGGTGACCACCGGCAATATCGGCGGCAGCCTGCTGGATTACGCCGGTTCGCAGGTCGAACAACTCGACGGCACCCTGGATCTTAACTACCGCAAAAAAGCCTGGCTGGGCGAACTGTTTGCCAATCTCGATCTGGGCTACCACTGGCAATACAGTCCCGAGGGCACAGACGTCGTGCATGTCATCAATCAGGCGCAAACCTTCAACGACCCACAACCGCTGGTGCTGACCACGCCCAACATCAACGCCGGTACCATTCGCCTTTTCAGTGCCAGCGGTGTGCCTTATACCCTGGGCAGGGATTACGCGGTCAACCAGGTGGGAAATTTGATTCAAGTGCAGCGCGTGCTCGGGGGCTTAATTGCCAGCGATAGCACCGTGCTGATGGATTACGACCTGAATCCGCAGCCGGCCAGCACGATCAACACCACGTCGCTGGGCGCCGGCACGCGTTACACGTTTGACCGTGGGCCGCTGGACGGTCTGTCGCCTTACGCGCGTTACAACACGCAGAATCAGCAGGTCGATACGCCGGCGACTACCAATGCCATCGTGCCCAATTCTTTCCAGCTATTTGCCGTCGGTTCGGATTACAAGATCTGGAATTTCACGTTTAACGGCGAGCAGGACTGGTATCAAAGCACGCTGGTTCCCTATAACTCCACGCAGTTTTCGGGGCGGTATGACCAGGCGTTCGCGCACGATTTGACCGCGGAACTCTCCGCCAGTTACCAAATGCTCAACTACTATGGCGAAAGCGATCATGTCACCAACTCGGCGATCAACGCCACGGTGCGGCGGCGCTTGAACAGTGATTGGTCGATCCTGGCGCGGGCGGCCTGGGTGGACGATCGCGATCAGCTTTTTGGCAACAGCAACGGCCTGGAAGAATCGCTGGAACTGAATTGGCGGCATCGGCAAACCCACGTGTACTTGCGCCTGCGCAATGCCGATCTGGTCACCAGCGGCCAGCGTGATGACTTTCAAACCTTGGAGATTGGCGTAGGCAGGGATTTCTAATCCCGGTCACTTGGTTATGAGCAGAAACCCATCCATTTTCCGTCCGCGTCTTGCCGCCCTGACGGCCATCACCCTGCTGGCGCTGCTGCTGGGCGGCTGCGGGCAGGAGGCCGGTGTGGTGTTCCCAATGCTGGCGAATCCACCCTGCTGGCCACCACCGCCGGAACCGCCGCGGATTCGTTACGTGGGCCAGCTCACCGGCAGCGCCGATTTGAAACCGGGGCAATCCGGACTGGATACGCTGGGAACCGCACTCTTTGGCGAGGACAAAAAGGATTTCGCCTTTGGCACCCCCATGGCGGTTTGCACCGATGGCGGTGACCGCGTGTTTGTTGCCGACACCACCGATCACGTCATCCACGTGCTGAATCTGAAATCGCGCCAGTACCAGCGCTGGGTGCCCAAGGACCGCCAATTGCAAACCGCGGTGGGCCTGGCGTATGACACCGCCGCCGGCCGGCTGCTGGTGGCGGATTCCGGTGGACGGGCCATCCTGGTCTTCGCCGCCGATGGCCAATATCAGGGCACACTGGCCGTCGGAAAAGTCGGCCGGCCTTGCGGTATCGCCATCGATCCCACCAATGGCCGCATCTTCGTGGTTGATGTCGATGCTCACCAGTTGGTGGTGCTCTCACCGGCCGGGGAAGTCATTCGCCGCGTCGGTAGCCGCGGCAATGATGTCGGCCAATTCAATTACCCCACCAATGTGGTGGTGGACCGGCACGGACTGATCTACGTCAGCGATACGCTGAATTTCCGCATCCAGCAGTTTGGTCCCGATCTCCTGCCCATTCGCCAGATTGGTAAGCAGGGCGACATGCCCGGTTATTTTGCCCAGCCCAAAGGCATCGCCGTGGATGGTGACGACCATCTCTATGTCATCGACAGCCAGTTTGAAGCCGTACAGATTTACGATTCCACCGGGACGCTGCTGCTGACCTTCGGCGAAGAGGGCCGCCAGTCGGGTGAATTCTGGCTGCCGGGTGGAATCATGATCGATCATCAAAATCGCATCTGGATTGCCGATGCGTTCAATCATCGCGTGCAGGTGTTTGATTACCTGCCGGAGGCGCCGAAATGAAATCCCCAGTTGTCATAGCAATTCTGTTGGTATTAGGGCTTGCCGCCGGCGTGCGCGGTAGCTCGCCTACCAGTGTGGTTAACAGTCCGCACAATCTTTCGGTTTCCGGTCCCGGCAACATTAAGGCGACCAGTGAACAAGAGGTCTGCGTTTTCTGCCACACCCCGCACCACTCCTCGCCGGTGAAACCGCTGTGGAATCGGAATTTGCCGCCAGGCGCCTACCGGATTTATTCCAGCCCCAGCATGATCGCCGTGCCTGGGCAGCCCACGGGCAACAGCAAACTGTGCCTCTCGTGCCACGACGGCACCATCGCCCTGGGATCGGTGCTGAGCAGCTTTACCCCGTTGACCATGCAGAACGGCGTGACCACGCTACCGCCCACCGACATCACCTATCTGGGCACCGATTTATCTTCTGATCATCCGATTTCCTTTGCCTACAACGCCGCCCTGGTCACCCAGGATCCCAACTTGGTGAACCCGACGAGTTTGCCGCGGCAAGTGCGGCTGCAAAACGGCAACGTGGAATGCAGCACCTGCCACCGCGCCCACGATGACAGCCTGGGTAATTTCCTGGTGATGGATAACACCAATTCCCAGTTGTGTACCAGTTGTCACCTGATTTCGGGGGAGTCGGCGATTACCGGCCACGATCAATGTATCGATTGCCATCAGGAGCACAACGCGCCCAGCAAGGCGCTGCTGCTCAATCAACCCACGGTCACCGCCACCTGCCTGGTCTGCCACAGCACGGGCGTGCCCACCGCCTCGGCGGTCGCCAGCGCCCAAGGCGTTCCCGGTATGGGGCAGTTGGCGGTGGTCACCGATATCAATCCGAAAACCAATTTGCCGCACGTGATTTCCCCCAACACCGTGAATGCGGAGATCAACAAGATCAGCCGCCACAATAAGGAAACCAGTCCGTCGTTGCGGAGCACGCAGAAGAATGCCGCGCGGCAATACAACACCGCGCAGGTGAGTTGTGCCGATTGCCACGAAGCGCACACCATCGCCACCGGCGAGCAGGCCGCCCCGCTGCTGCCGCCTAACCTGGGCCGCGCCCGCGGCACTAACGCCGCCGGCACGCACGTGCGGCGTGCCCGCTTTGAATATGAAGTTTGTCTCAAGTGCCATAGCGCCAATAATTCCAGCACGCCCTATCTCACGCGGAACCTCGTGCAACCCAACCTTGCCCTGCAATTTGCCACCAGCAGTATTTCCTTTCATCCCGTGGAAGGCCCCGGCCGTGGTAAGGACGTGCCCAGCCTGGTGCCGCCCCTGACCACCGCCTCGGTGATCTACTGCGGCGATTGCCACGGGTCGGATACCAGCAAGAAAGCCGGGGGATCCGGCAGCAATGGCCCGCACGGTTCAGACTACGCGCCGCTGCTGCTGCTGCGCTGCGAAACCCATGACGGCACCAGCGAAAGCGCCCAGGTTTACGCCCTGTGCTATCGCTGCCACGAACGCACCAGCATCCTCACCAACCAGTCTTTCTCCAAGCACCAACTGCACGTGCAAGGCCAACGCGCCCCCTGCACGGTTTGTCACGATTCGCACGGCATCAGTTCCGCCCAGGCGACCATGTTGACCGGGGCGCACCTGATCAATTTTGACACCAGCATCGTCCGGCCCGATCCGATCACCAAGAAGCTGGCCTACCGCAGCACCGGCCCGCGCAGCGGCCAGTGTTTTCTGCTCTGCCACGGCAAGGTGCATTCGGGAACCTCTTATCCATAGCTATAACAAGGGAAAGCCATGAGTGAAACCACTAACCCACCATCGCCGTCAGCACCTCTGAAGAGTCTTAAACCGACTCTGTGGACCAACCCCATCACACTGCTTGGCCTGCTGCTGGTCGCGGTGGGCATCCTGCTGCTGGTCACCTTCTGGTTGTTTCTACTGCTTTCGCCCGCGGCGCGGCAAAACCAATACGTCGGCATTGTTGGCTTTATGCTGCTGCCCGGAGTGCTCATCAACGGCATGGTGATGTGCCCGGCCGGTATGTGGCTGCGCCGCCGCAAAATGCGCAAGCACGCCGACTTTCAGCAGATTTCCATCCGCCACGCGCTGATTTTCCTGGCCGTCACCTTCTTCTTGATCCTGCCGGTCTTGGGCGTCGCCGGCTACAAAGGCTATCAATTCACCGAAGCCGCCGAGTTTTGCGGCACCATCTGCCACAATATGAACCCGCAATGGACGCGCTACGGCCAATCCCCGCACGCAAAAGTCACCTGTGCCGGCTGCCACATCGGGCCGGGCGCGGATTTTTTCGTCAAAGCCAAGCTGTCGGGAATGCGGCAAGTCTATTTCACTTTGACCGATTCCTTTCCCCGGCCGATCCCGCCGGCGATCACCTCGCTGCGCCCGGCACGCGATACCTGCGAAGAATGCCACTGGCCTTCACAGTTCTTCGGCTCCCTCTTACGCACGACGGTGCATTATGCGCCGGATGAACAAAACACCCGCCACGCCTACGAAATCCTCGTCAAAGTCGGCGGTTTGAATAATGTCCTCGGCAAAGCCGAAGGCATCCACATGCACATGCTGGACCGCGTGGAATACGTGGCCACCGACGCCATCCTCGACAAAATCCCCTGGGTGAAATATCGCACCGCCGACGGCAGGGAAACCATCTATCGCTCGGATGGCCAAACCGCCGCCGACGCCGCGCCGACCGGCACCCATCGCTTGTTGGATTGCATCGATTGCCACAACACCGCCGGCCACCAGTTCCTCTCCCCCGAGCGTGCCGTCGATCACGAGCTATCCATCGGCCGCCTGGACGCCACCCTGCCGTTCATCAAACGCCAGGCGGTGGTCGCCTTGGCCGGCACGTACACCACCACCCCGCAGGCTATCGATGCCATCCAAAACTCCCTGCGCACTTTCTATCAGCAGAACTACCCCGATTATTGGCACAATCATCGTCAGCAGGTGGATCAAGCGGTGGATGATGTCTGCACGATTTATCGCGCGCAATTTTTCCCGGAGATGCACGTCGATTGGCGGACCTACCCCAGCCATCTGGGCCACATGGAATCCCCCGGCTGCTTCCGCTGCCACGACGGCTTGCACGTTTCCGACGATGGCAAGCGCATCAGTTCCGACTGCCAGACTTGCCACATTTTCCAATACCATCAGCCGGACGATCCCAAGGTGATCGTCGAGAAGAAGTTCGATCATCCCATGAAGATTAATTCAGCCTGGACCGGCTTAGGCCCGCACGAAGCGATGCTCTGCACCGACTGCCACGACGGCGGCCTGAGCGCCGCCGGTTGGGATGCCAACGCCGCGACGGAGTACAAGTGCGGCAATTGCCACCCCAGCCACCGCTGGGAAGAAATCCAAAAGACCCTGACGATCCGCCGCGCTGCCTCCTCCCGGCCAAACGTCCCATGAACGGTCGATGCTCGCGGGAGGATTTGCGATCCAAGCTGTCGCCGGCAAATCAAGAAGGCGGGTTGGTGCTACACGGCTTTGGCGTCCACAAACCACCACCACAGCGCCGTAGCGCCGTTTGGCCGCACCATTTTTGCTGATGTGCCAAGCTTGGGTTGGTTGGCACACCATTCCCAACGTCCGCGCGAATCTCCTGGGAAACGCGCGCATAAAAAAGGTGGCGTGGACCTCTCGGCATTCCACGCCACCCAGGGAAGGAGGCTCGTTACACTTAATATACGATAGGTCCAGTCTTTTGGTTCGTCCTCTGGAAAAATTTTCATTTTGCCAGCAATCGCCTCACCGGACTGCTTCTAAGTATATATTTCATCGGGTCTTAACGCAAGGCTCATGCTGAACAAAAAAAATGAGATTTTTCCTGTGGCGGTTTTTTCCCTGGCGATTTTGCCCCAACCTTACTTGACATCCACGCCGGTATGGCCACAATGCCCGGTCCCGATTTGTGGAGTTTTTAACTTATGTACGCGATTATTGATGATGGCGGCCGACAGCACAAGGTGACCCAAGGCGATGTGATTAAGATCGATCGCCAGGCCACGGATGACAAGCAGATCACGTTTGATCGCGTGCTGGTGGTGGGCGGGGCGGGCGATCCCAAGATCGGTCAGCCACTGGTGGCAGGCGCTACCGTGGTGGGCGATGTGCTCGGTGCCATCAAGGGCAAGAAAGTCGATATCATCAAGTACAAGCGCCGCAAGGGCTTTCACAAGCACATTGGCCATCGCCAAACGCAGTTGCATGTGAAGATCGCCGAAATCAAGCTGGCGTAAAGCTTGCCTTACGCGGATTCAATCCGTTCACCCCGGATCAACCTTCAGCACGCCGCGCTGGCGTTTGACGGCGATCACCCGCTGTTTGAGCGTTTCAAACAATGGACGCGGATTGGGGATTCCCCGCAATAAAAATCGTGGCATGGTTTCATCGTGGGAAATGATCGTGATGTTGCCCACGCGCAGAACGCGATCCAGCAGGCTCTGGTGAAAGTGCAAATCTTCCACGTGCCAAAGTTCCAGCGTGTCGATATTGCGCGACAGCAAACCCCGCTCAAAATCAATGCGGTAATTGGTGATGCGGTAACGGATGCTTTTGGCCAGGACATTGGGGATGCACTGCATCACCACGGCGATGACGATCATCGCCACGCCAAGCCACCACGGCGCTTTGTGCTGGAAGCAGAGGATACCGCCGGCGATCAGCGCGATGCCCACCAATCCCCACATGGCCATGCTGGCGATAAACGCCCGCGAGGGCGGGGAGCCATCAAAATAGACCTGTTCCTCGTCGCCCGGCTCGGCATGGGTGCGTGTATCGGCCGCCTCGACTGGTTTATCGGTGGTCATGGTTTGGCTCGCTGTGGGTTTACATCATCGGTCCCGCCGGCCCACCGCGCGATGCGGTTTGCGGCAAAGCGTCGGCCAGGGGGCGCTGATAGGTCTGGCTGATCTTGCGCAGCAGGTCGATAAATTCCAGTTGCGCCAGGTTGGCGTTTTTCACCTTCAAATGCGAAACGATGCGTGATTGCAGCGCTTCCAGCCCCAACCGCTGCGCATCGGTCACCGGCCGGCCAGTCTGTTCCTGGCGACCGAGGACTTCCAGTTGGCGTTCAAATTCAGCCAACATGCGGGTCGCTTCGGGATCATCGGTCAGCGCTTTCTGTGCCGACCGGTAACGCTGCACGGTGGGATGGTCCTTGAGTAGCTGGCCGATTTTCTCAGCCAGATCGAAAATTTCCTTGTTATCAACAGCCATATCGCTCCTTGTTGGACAAACCACTATAATCGCAGGCGAGCGTTGTGGAAACAACGCCCCCGGCATGACGGGGCTAGAGGCAATTAATCCCATGCCAACCAACCCTGGCCAATGTGATCGCTACCACCGCCAAACCCTGCTGCCGGGCGTGGGTCCGGCCGGGCAAAACAAACTTGCCGAGGCACGAATTTTGTTGGTTGGCTGCGGGGCATTGGGCTGCACCCTAGCCGATCTGCTGGCCCGCGCGGGCATTGGCTTTCTTCGCATCGTCGATCGCGATCTGGTCGATTTCACCAACCTCCAGCGGCAAACGCTTTTCAGCGAAGCCCACGCCGGCCAGCAAACGCCCAAGGCCTTGGCGGCAGCCGAACGGCTGGCGGCAATTAATTCCACGATCAATATTGATCCGGTGGTAAAAGATGTTTCGCCGCGGAATGTGGCCGAACTCGTCGATTCGATCCACCTTATCATTGATGGCACCGACAATGTCGCTACGCGCTATTTGCTGAACGACCTGGCCGTGGAACGCAATATCCCCTGGATTTACGGCGCGTGCGTGGGCGCCACTGGCCGGGTGATGGCCATCCGCCCCGGCCAATCGGCTTGTCTGCGCTGCCTTTACCCCGATCCGCCACAGGGAGCCAATTTGCCCACTTGCGACACCGCCGGCGTCTTAGGCCCAGCCGCTGCCGTCGTCGGGGCATTACAAGCCTCCGCCGCCATCCGCCTGCTGATCGACGGTGGTGCCGACGCCATGTTGTCGATCAAGCTCTGGCCCGTGGAATTTCGCCAGCTCGCATCCACCCGCCAGCCGCAACCCGATTGCCCCTGCTGCGGCCAGCGTCAATTTGATTTTCTGCACGGCCTGGCCCGCGAGCCAACCGTATCCCTCTGCGGCCGCAACGCCGTGCAGGTTTGGCCCGAGCAATCCGGCCGGATTGATTTGCAAGCAATCAGCCGGCGCTGGGAAAATCTCGGCCAAGTGGAAAGCTCCCGATTTTACCTCCGCTGCCATCTAGCCGGCGGCGATGGTTTGATGCTGACGCTGTTTCCCGATGGACGGATGATTATTCAGGGCACCAGCGATCCGAACCGGGCGAGTTCGCTTTATGCGCGATATCTGGGGGCGTGACGCTGGCTTGGAATTACGCAAAGCTCGATCTTGCCGTATAATCTAATATGCGGTTTGGCCGCATTGGAGGCAGCTTATGACGATGATCATTGACGCGGTTTACGAGGGCGGCTTCTTTCGCCCCATCGAAAAGGTCGATCTGACCGATGGGACACACGTTGAAGTGCGTGTCCGGCAAGTTGCGGGTCTGCGCGATCCCAAAGCGGTGGCTGCCAAGTTGCGTAACCTCGCCGCAAACGCTCCCCGTAACGGCCTGTCGGAATCGACCAGTCGGGATCACGATCAGATTCTTTACGGTGGGAAGCCATGATCTTTGTGGATACCGGTGCCTGGTATGCCAGCGCGGTTCCCGACGACGCGGATCATCCGTCCGCGCAGCAATGGCTGGACCGCAATGCCGCGCCGTTGGTGACCACCGATTACATTATCGACGAAACGCTGACGTTGCTGAAAGTACGCGGCTATCCGGCGCTTGCTTTGGACATGGGGCGAATGCTTTTCGGCGGCGAGTTGGCGGACATCGTTTTAATCAGCGAGGAAGACAATCAGCAGGCTTGGCATATCTTTCGCACCTTCCGCGACAAGGGGTGGAGTTTCACGGATTGCACCAGCAAGGCGGTCATGCAAAGGCTGGGCATTCCCACAGCGTTTTCCTTCGACCACCACTTCCGGCAGTTTGGCTCGGCCAAGGTCGTACCGTAATTCAGCAATTTCACCCCCAATATTCCGCCACACCTTCCGCTGCCAAAATCTCCCCGAAATAAATCCGGTGATAATCGCCGTGATAATTGGGCGCGATGTAATCTGCCACGAAATGGGCCGGCTGCAAATCGCTGAAATAACTCTTGCGGCATTGCAGGATCAGTTCCGCTTCGGCGAAGCCGGGGCAGGCGATTTGGCTTAACGCGATCGGCGTCAGGCCGCAGGCGGTCATTTTATCGCTGTCGCGGCCGGACAAGCGGCCGAGCATTTCCAACGCCGGTCGCTGGGTTTCCGGGAAAGCGCACAGGCTGAAAGTGTCGTAGCGATCGATAAACTCGCGCGTGTAACGCTGCGGGCGCACGACCACGATGGCGAGCGGCTTGCCCCAGATAAAGCCCAACGCTCCCCACGACACGGTCATGCTGTTGAACTTCCCCGGCTTATTCTCGCCGGCGGTCAGCAAAAACCATTTCTGGTCCCATGCCGCCAGCGGCCGCATGGCTAATTCATTGAACGGAATGTCTTGGCGTTTCATGGCCGCATTATAACCGATTAGCTTGCTAAAATGGGGGTATCTTGATTCGGGTTGGCTGCCTAGAATGTCCGGCGTTGATGTGTACCGTTAATTTTGGCCTAGTTGTCTCTAGCGTTGCTGGGAAATATGCATTTGAGGCTTGACAGTAAACTTCAGCTTGGAACGTCGCTGCTTGATTTGATCGGGAACACGCCACTTTTGCGGTTCCGCCGGGTGACCAAGGATGTTGCCCCGGTGGAAATTTACGCCAAAGCCGAGTGGTATAACCCCGGCGGCAGCGTCAAAGACCGGGCGGCATTAAACATGATCCTGGAAGGCGAACGCTCGGGAAAACTGACGCCGGACAAGACGATTATTGACGCCACCAGCGGCAACACCGGCATCGCCTACGCCATGATTGCCGCCGAGCGCGGTTACAAGGTGGAAATCTGCATTCCCAAGAATGCCAGCCACGAACGCAAGCAATGTTTGATCGCTTATGGGGCGAAGCTAATTTTTACTGATCCGACCGAAAGCACGGATGGGGCGCAGCGTTGCGCCAGGCAGATCGTCGATAAGAATCCCGAGCGTTATTTTTATCCTGACCAATATAACAACCACGCCAACTGGAAAGCCCATTACCAAACCACGGCGGTGGAAATCTGGAACCAAACCCAAGGCCGGATCACGCATTTTGTCACCGGCATGGGCACCAGCGGAACGTTTATGGGCGTCACCCGGCGGCTGAAAGAATTCAATCCGGCCATTCAGTGCATCTCCATGCAGCCGGATGCCCCGTTGCACGGGCTGGAAGGGTTGAAACACATGGCCACTGCCATGGTGCCGGGGATTTACGATCCTGCGCTGGCCGATAGCGGTGTGGTGGTTTCCACCGAAGACGCCTACACCCATACGCTGCGATTGGCGCGCGAAGAAGGTTTATTGGTCGGCGTATCCTCCGGCGCGAATTTTGCCGCGGCATTGAATATTGCCCGCGGCCTGCGCCAAGGCGTGGTGGTCACCATCTTCTGTGATTCGGCCGCCAAATATCTTTCCGATGATTTCTGGTCCGAAGGCCGTCAGCAAGCGGAGAATTGGCCATGAACACCCCAGATCCGCGAATCACCCGGTTAGTATTGACCACCGAGCAGCGCCGGCAGATCGAGCAGCAAGGCGTCGCCGCTTTCCCCGATGAATGCTGCGGCGCCATGGTTGGCAGCGACGAACCGGCCGGCAAAAACACCCGGCGGATCGTGCATCGGCTGGTGCCGATGTCCAATGCTTACGATGCCCAGGAGCGGTTCCATCGTTTTTCCATCAATCCGCGCGAGCTGATCCAAATTGAAAAATCCGCCGCCGCCGATGGTTTGGTTGTCCTCGGGTTTTATCACAGCCATCCGGATCATCCCGCCCGGCCCAGCGAAACCGACCGGCTTAACGCCTGGCCGTTTTACAGCTATCTTATCGTCTCGATCTTGCAGCGCCGCCCGGATGTGATGACCAGTTGGCAGCTTGACGCGGCCACCGAACAGTTTGGCCAGGAGCCTATCGACATTCTGGACGCAACCTGCGTGTAATTCGCGTACGTTGACTGTATCTTTATTTGGAGAAGGAATTTTTATGCCACTCAAACCACAAGGCCGTATCTTTGACGACATCACCCAAACCATCGGCGGCACGCCGCTGGTGCGCCTTAACCGCATCATCCCCAAAGATCACGCCACCGTGGCCATCAAATGCGAATTCTTCAATCCCATGAGCAGCGTGAAGGACCGCATTGGCCTGGCGATGATCGAAGCCGCCGAACGCGAAGGCAAAATCACCAAGGAGACGCTGATCATCGAACCGACCAGCGGCAACACCGGCATCGCCCTGGCGTTTGTGGCGGCGGCACGCGGCTATAAGCTCATCCTCACCATGCCCGAAAGCATGAGCATCGAACGCCGCCGCCTGCTCAAAGCGCTCGGGGCGCAAGTGGTGCTAACCCCCGCCGGCGAGGGCATGCACGGCGCCATTGAAAAGGCTGAAGCCCTGGCCCGGGAAAATAAAAACAGCTTTATTCCGCAGCAGTTCCAGAATCCCGCCAATCCGGAAATTCACCGCCAAACCACCGCCGAGGAAATTTGGGCCGATACCGATGGCAAAGTCGATTTCATTGTGTCCGGCGTGGGCACCGGCGGCACCATCACAGGCATTGCCGAAGTGATCAAACCGCGCCGCCCCAGCTTCAAGGCCATTGCCGTGGAACCGGTGACCAGTCCGGTGATTACGCAAACGATGCAGCACGAGCCGGTGAAACCCGGCCGGCACAAAATCCAGGGCATCGGCGCCGGTTTTGTCCCCGGCAACCTGCACACCAACATCGTCGATGAAGTGATTCAGATCACCGACGATGAGGCGTTTGCCTGGGCACGCCGGCTGGCCAAAGAGGAAGGCATTTTTGCCGGCATCAGTTCCGGCGGAAACGTTGCCGCCGCCGCCAAGCTGGCCGCCCGTCCGGAAAACCAAGGAAAATTGATCGTGACGGTGGCGTGCAGCTTCGGTGAACGCTACCTTAGCACGCCGTTGTTTGAAGACGAAGCATAATAGAACCCCGCATGTATATGCGGGGCTACGCATAGGAAAGAACGCAAAACATGGCAGAACAAAAAGCGACGAATATCACCTGGCACCAAGGTTCGGTTACCCGGCAGGAGCGCGAGCAACTGCTGGGCCAAAAGGGCGTGACGGTTTGGATGACCGGCCTGTCGGCCTCGGGCAAATCCACCATCGCCGTGATCCTGGAGCAAATGCTGCTGCATCAGAAGAAGCACGCCTACCGCCTGGATGGCGACAATATCCGCATGGGCCTGAACAAGAACCTCGGCTTCAGCGCGGAAGACCGCGCCGAAAACATCCGCCGCATTGGCGAGGTGGCCAAGCTGTTCACCGATGCCGGCGTGATTGCCATCACGTCTTTCATCAGCCCGTACAAGAAAGACCGCGATGCCGTGCGTGCCGCCAGCAAGCCCGGCGAGTTTGTCGAAGTTTACGTGCATGTCTCGCTGTCCGAAGCCGAAAAACGCGACCCCAAGGGCCTGTACAAGAAGGCCCGTGCCGGCCAGATCAAAGGTTTCACCGGGATTGACGATCCCTACGAAGCCCCAGAAAAGCCGGAAATCCTCATCGAAACCGAGAAGACCGACGCCGAAGCGGCAGCGAAGTTGATCTTGGCATATTTGGAAAAGCACGGGTATTTGCAGGCGTAAGTTCGCGTGGCCCTTATCCCCGGTGTGTCACCATGCAGTGAGTTGCGCGCACCACGCGCGCAGCAATTTTTGTCATAAGTCCTTGTCTGGCAAGGGTTTAAGTCCAAGCAGTGCAGTTTCGGACGAATTTTTCCAAGCGGGCTACATCGCTCAATTTAATTGACAAACCAGTATTTTTTCGCTATTACAAGTTGTTGAGTACGCTTGAAACCCCCGAGATTGAGGCGAGTTTTGGGGCACTTTCAGCGACTTTCATGGGAGGTTCCGCGAGGTTTCCCGGAGGTTCCCGGGGGTTAGGGGTAGGTTTCCCGGCCTTAAACTCATCTGGAGGCCTCTCGACCGCCCCAACATGCCTCGAAACCGCCCCAAGGTGCCTCCAAAACGCCCCAAGGCCCGCCCAAAGTGCCCCAAGATTTTGGCGGAAAAAACTTGCGTCAATCATGCGGCTAGAACCAACCAAAACCCACGCCATTCACGCCAATCGCCACTGTAGCTTGGAAATGCGGTTTGGTAGCAATTCGCCTGTCACAAAAGCCATTCTCACGTTTTTTCCGCTCCGGGCGTTCCGTTTTTGCCTTTCATTGTCATTACGCATTATGAATTATGCATTCTGCATTATTCCCGTCCACTTTTCATTTGGCCGTCCATTGTATAGATAGATGACACCCATGGCCGCCGACGATCATGATCCGGCTCTGCTCCAGGCTTACCTGGACGGCTCGCAAGCCGCGTTCGCGGCACTGGTGGCCCGCTATCTGCCGCTGGTACACAACGCCGCGGCCCGGCAAACGCCCGATACCGCCACCGCCGACGATGTCCAACAGGCCGTCTTCATCCTGCTGGCACGCAAGGCACGAGCGCTGGCGTCCCAGGATGTTCTGGCCGGCTGGCTCTTGCGGGCCACGTGTTATTGTGCCGCCGACGCCCAAAAACTCGCCTGCCGCCGTGCTCTCCACGAACAACAAGCTGCCGCCATGAAACCCGAATCGACTTCCACGCCGGACGTGACGATCGCCGAACTGTCGCCGCAGTTGGATTCCGCCCTGGCGGCGCTTTCATCCATGGATCGCAATGCCGTCATCCTGCACTACTTGCAGCGGCAAACCCTTGAGCAAGTTGGTGATGCCCTGGGCATTTCCAAGGATGCCGCCCACAAGCGGATCACCCGCGCCCTGGAAAAGCTCCGCAAACGTTTCGCCCGCCACGGGCTGATGCTCTCCGCCGCCGCGCTGGCCACATTGCTGGCAACCGAATCGCTGTCCGCCGCCCCGGTTTCCGCAGCAATCGTCTCAACCATTGCCGCCAATGCCATTGCCGCCGCCCATGGCACATTGACCACCGGCGCAGCCGTAACCCTTGCCAAAGGAGCCGCCACCATGATGACCATGTTGAAGCTGAAAGCCGCCGCCTTGGCGGTGCTTGCGATTGTCGTGTTGCTTGGCGGGGCGATGGCTCTGCATGAGTCGTTTGCCGGCGGCCCGGTGGCTGCGACGTTGCCGGCGAGCAGGCCGTCGCCACTGGCGCAGAATCCCCAAAGCCAACCGTCCGCACCGGCTTCAGGACCGGCACTGGCCGGCCCACTGGAGCCGGTTTCGCCGCAGCAGGAGAAGCAGATTCGCGCGGCGGTCTATACCCTGGCTCACTACCATCTTTTTGCACAGGACAATGAATGGCCCAAAGCGATCCGCACGCTGGTGGAAATCGGTTCGCCAGCAGTTCCCGAGTTGGTCGCCGAGCTGGACCGCACCAGCAATGACAGCACGCTTCGTGCCATGGGATTCACCCTCCGGGCGATCGGCGATCCACGGGCGTGCCCGGCCTTGATCCGCGCCATCGGTAGAACCAGCGTGCTCAGTTCAGATTGCGGATTCCACATTGAGGACAAAGAACTGGCCAGCTTTATGCACAAGCACGAATTAAACCATGACCCACGATGGACTTCCTATGGCCGGGCCATCCGCGAGATTGCCGGGGCGTTGGAGAAGATCACCGACCATGTCGAAGGAAAACCCGGCGATATCGACGCGGACTCGAACGACCCCGCTGCGATGCGTGCCGCTAAGCTTCGCCACGAAAGACTTTCGCGGCAATGGCAAGTTTGGTGGGACCAGAATCAAGATGAATTCGTCACGGCCGAAGCGATGGCCAGTCTCACCGCCCATCCGCACGAAGAATCCGCTCTCGAATCTGCCGGCATTGAAATCAACGGCCCGCTGTTTCCCACGGGCCAGCCATACCATCTCGGCCCAGTGCGCGATATCCATCTTCACGTGTGGGACGAAACGTTTGACCGAACCGAACTTATCGACTTTGACGCACAGCGAAAGATGACGCTCCTGGAAGCGGTACGCCTGCTGCCCCCGGGTATGCGCGCCATGGAGGATGGCGTCTCGAACTGGTACAGCAGCGCAGGTGCGGACGCGGACGGATATTGTAGCCTCCTCCTCCTTCCCAACCATCCGGAAAAGACTCAAGGCAATAGCGACCATCACGTGATCCTCCATTTTAATGAGAAGGATGCCCGGAGCGTCTACAGTTTGTATGGCCAGGAAGATCTGACCTGGTGCATCGAGGATGGAAGATGGGACAGCCTGGGGGCCGAGATCGAGTCAGGCCATCCGATAGTGCTGGAATCGCGCGGACCGGACGATGAATTCATCTGGCGCGATCCGAAAACGGGGAACCGCGATTGGGAGCATTTCCCGGCCACCTTCCTATTCCGCACGCGCGAAGGCGGCGCGGGAATCGTGCAACTGCTGGAACCAGACGATAAACGGCAATCGTTGCATCTCCGCTACCGCATGGTTGAGCCGCACCCCAAGGGTTATGTGCCTCGGCCGATACCGCCGATTCCCGCTGCCGCGCCCTTCGGTGAAGTGAAGCAGCTTACCTTAGCCACGCCAAAGTCTGGCGTGACTTGCGCCCTGAACCTGGCCACCGGTGTAACCTTCGCGCCGCCCAAAGACTTGGCAGACGATCCCACGACCGGTCCCTTTGCATTCCAGTGGTTCATGGCTTCGCCGGCCGATTTGATGGCAGTGGAAGCTTACCAGAGCACCAAACCGGTCGGTTTGAAGTTCAACAATACAACGCTGGTCGGACTGTCATCCGGGGCGTTTGACAGGCTGGAGCCGGGAATGGTTGTGTTGGCACTAGACCACCTTGAGGCCCGACCCGAAGCCTTCGTATTCAGGCCTGGTGATGGCAACGACGGCACCGCCACCTTCCGCACCCGCACCGGAACCATCGGCATGATCCAGATCACGGCGGCCTCCGACGATCCGCCGACCGTCACCTTCCGCTATAAACTTCTACCGTCGGCAACCACGCCGGCAGGGGAACCCGGGCATTGACGTTAGCCAGTTGAAACCGACGGGCCGAAGCCCGTCCTACGGCGCTTGGCGTGGTCGTGGCGAGTAAATGTTCTGCCATCCATCGACGGAATAATATGTCAGGCCGAAAATAGGGAGTTGCGGCTGAAACTTTGTGCCATGAACTCCGTCTTTACCATGGTGCGCGTGGTTCGACGCCCACCGGAAAGGCTTGGACAATGCTAAGACCGCTATTGATCGTTGCCATCTTGGGCGTGTGTCTGCAATCGGCGGTTGCCCAGACAACCCAGCCTCCCGCCGATGCGGCCAAGCTGTATTTGCAGGCGGCGAAGTTGATTGACGATAACTACGCTACCAAGGGAATTGAATGCCCCAGTTCGTCCAATGACGTGTTCCGCGGCTATCCACCGTATCCTGCCAACTGGCAGCGTATGGAAAAGGAAGACTTTGCCGCCACCGCCGAAGCCCGCGTGCTGGCCCATCAGGCGCGAGCGATCGCGCAAGCCAATTGGCCGCCATTGGATGTCAAGATAGCCGGCGGCTCCTACCTGAATCATTGCCGGGCTTTGGCCAACGATCTGGCCGATGCGGCGGCTTTTCAACACGATCAGGGGGATGATGCCGCTGCGGTTGAAACGCTCCGCGATCTGTGGCACCTGGCGGACTTGGTGGAAAATCAATCCGACAAGAAGTTCATCAACTTGCTGGTTAGCTTGGGCATTCGCAGCCTAGGTGCGGTTCGGTATGAAGTCGTCGCGTCCAACGTCGAACTGACCAAGGATCCCGGCGACGGCAAGGATCTTCAGGTTAACCTGGCGCGGGAATTGATAGCCCAATTGCTTAAGCACCAAGGTGGGAAAGCCGAGGTGGATGAGTTTCTCCGTGCAGACGAGCCGGATTTTAGCGGGCTGGTAACACATCCCGACGGCTCGAAAACCGACATGAAAGCCAAAGATTGGGTGGAACGCGCCGGCGAAACCGGCAATCGCGTCTATGCCGAGTGCGATATGGCGGCGATGTCGCTGGCGTGCCATTTGTACCGTTTCGACATTGGCCATTGGCCGAAATCGTTGGACGATCTGCACGCTGATCTCCCCAGCCTGCCGATTGATCCGTGGGGCGATGGCAAGCAGACCTTGGGGTATGTGCTGATCAAAGGCGGCTTGCCGGACGGTTCGGATCGACCCTTGGTCTATTCCCGCTGCCGGATGAAGGATGGCTTGTTCGTCCGAACGGACCAGCCGACCTATGGCTTTTACACCGGCGATGGTTCAGACCGACCCGCGGCCCAGCAAAAGCAGGGCGGCCAATTCCGCGACGTGGCAAGCTGGGTGCCGCCGGAGGGATACCATCCGGCCGCCACCACGCAGTCGCTGGAGTGAGAAGCAGGTTTGCAGTAAACCTAGCGGCTAACTTGTCGCCCGCGCGTCTTCCTTCGCCTGTGCCTTTTCCGCCTCTTCCAAGGCGAGGTCGATCTTTTGCAGCGTGGGCATGGTTGGCGTCAGCTTGCCTTTCTCGATGCGGTTGAGCGATTCCGCGGCAATCCCGGCGCGGCGCGCTAATTCCACCTGGGTCAGGCCCACGGCACGGCGGTCGCGGATGAGCCGACGTGCCAAACCAATACGCATCGCTTCGACCGCGGGATAGTTGCCATCAGGCAAGCGTTTGGGAAGCGCGGGTAGATCGCACTCTTCAAGGGTTTCGGCGCGGCGCGTCAATCGGCGAAAATCACGCTCTTCCACGATCACGAAGCGTTTGCCGGCCAATTCCAAGGTTTGTGTGGTCATGGTCAATCCTCATAAAATCCGTCGCGATGGCCGATCTTCTCGACGATGATCGTCGTTGCTTCCAGGCGAAATTGGACGCGATAGTCGCCGGTGCGGATGCGACACCGTCCCGTCAAATCATGCCGCAGCGGCTTGGCGCCGCTGACGTTGGGCCATCGGGCCAAACGTTCGATGATCCGCACCACCCGCCCGTGAATCATGCGCGGCAGTTTGTCGGCCTGCTTCAGCGCCTCCGGCGAAACGATCACCGTCACCGCTTGCATATCTTATAGCATCGCAGGGATTGACTTGGCAATCAAGATTTATGACTCGCTGTTGGATTTACTCAGAATCTTGCAGTTGCGACGGAAACCGGTGCCGTGGATTCGCTCCCAATAAGTAAGACGGTTGTTTCCACGCCCAACAGAAACGCTAATCAACCGTTGTGGGTTGCGGCACTGCCGTCTTTGGCGTCGTGGCTTTAATCGTCAACATCCGTTCCAATGCCACCAGCGCCCACTTTCGCGTGTTTTCGTCCACCTTGATTTGGTTCACCACTTTGCCATCCACCAGGTTTTCCAACGCCCAGCACAGGTGCGGCATGTCGATGCGGTACATCGTGGTACACAGGCATTGGCAATCGCTTAAGACGATGATCTTTTGTTCCGGGTGCTGATGGGCCAAGCGGTGGATGAGATGCACTTCGGTGCCGATGGCCCATTGGCTGCCGCGCGGGGCGTGGCTGACTTGCTGGACGATGTAAGCCGTGCTGCCGACTTGGTCGGCTTGCTGCACCACCTCGAAACGGCATTCGGGGTGGACGATCACTTTCATGCCGGGATATTGGGTGCGGACTTGCTGCACATGTTCGGGGCGGAAAAGCTGGTGGACGGAACATTGGCCTTTCCAGAGGATGAATTGGGCTTGTTGCAAGCCGCGGATATCGTTGCCGCCGAAATCTTGTTGGGGATCCCAAACGCGCATGGCATCTAAGGGGTAGCCCATGGCAAAGGCGGTGTTGCGGCCCAGGTGCTGGTCTGGGAAGAAGAGAATTTTTATTTTTTTCGGGTCGGTTTGGCCGGTGGCGCCGCCAGCCAAAGCCCATTCGAGGACTGCCCGGCAATTACTACTGGTGCAGACGGCGCCGCCGTGCTGGCCGACGAAGGCTTTGATGGCGGCGGAGCTATTCATATAGGTTATCGGAACCACGGTTTGGCCGGGGCAATGCTCGGTAAGCTGCTGCCAGCATTCTTCAGTCTGGTCGATATTGGCCATATCGGCCATGGAGCAGCCAGCGCCAAGATCAGGTAAAATCACCGTAACTGCTGGCGCCGTAAGGACATTGGCGGATTCGGCCATGAAGTGGACACCGCAGAAAATGACGAATTCAGCATATTTTTGCTTGGCGGCGGCACGGGAGAGTTCGAAGCTGTCGCCGGTGAAATCGGCGAAGGCGATTACGTCATCCTGCTGGTAATGGTGACCGAGGATGATCAGGCGGCGGCCAAGCGTTTGGCGGGCGGATTGGATGCGGATACGCAGCTCCGGGTCGGAAAGCTGGCGATAAATTTCCGGCAGGGGCTGTTGCCAAGTCTGGTTCATTGCCGATATTATATCCGGCATTGGCTGGGTGAAAAAGCCGGGCGAAAAAGGTTTGAGTCGGGATTGTTAAGGTTGGGTAAAGAAAAAGTCGATAGAACCTCTTGCAATTGTCGCGCGGTTTAGTATACTTTTGACGGCTTGAAAAGGCGTCAGTTCGGTTGCAATCGGGACCACTTGCCCGGATAATGGGCGAGTGATGCGATAGCAGCGGGACCAAAAGACGCGAAATTTGGTTGAAAAGGTCCGAAAAAGGGAACTGGCATCACTGTTGCTCTAGGTGATTAGCCTGGTTCAGGTGAACGGTTTTTCTAGTTTTTTTCCCCTCTTAGAGGGGTAGGAGACAATATGAAGGTTCGAAAAGGGTTAGCAGGTTTGGCGGTAGCCATGCTTGCACTGGGGTCGGTCGCGCGTGCGGCTGATACCACTTCCACGGCCAGTGACGCGATCGTCATGCATCCCATCCTGGCCGATGATGCTGCGGCTCCCGCGGGTCCGACGACCCTGTTGGATGCCGGTCTGGACAAAATCGGCTTGTACAAGCCGCTGAATAGTCTGGGCATCAATATCACGGGATTTGTCGATGGTGGTTGGAACTACGATATGACGGTTCCCAACCGCAACGGTGAGATTCCCCGACGCATTCAGACCGAATTGATCGCTCCGGACAGCGCGCACAAGAATTCGGTCGAGCTTAATCAGGTTGCCCTGACCATCGAACGCGATGTTGATGTGATCGGCAAACTGCAAAAGGGCAGTTGGGATGTGGGTTTCCTGGTGGAAGGAATGTACGGACAAGATACCTTCTACACTCATTCCAACGGTCTGCTGGATAACAACAGCTTTGCCCACGGCAATGATGGTCCGGACAATGAACTTGATCTGGAACAATGCACGGTGTCGCTGGGTATTCCGCTGGGCAATGGCCTGACGATTATCGCCGGCAAGTTTGATACGCTGCTGGGCTATGAAACGATCGATGCCCCGAAGAATCCGTTCTACACGCACAGCTATAGCGCGGATTTCGGTGAACCCGCCACGCAGACGGGCATCCTGGCCAATTATTACCTGACTGCCGATGGCAGCCTCCAGGTGACCGCTGGCGCCACCCGTGGCTGGAATCAGTCCACCAATGACGACAACGGTGCGATTGACTTCCTGGGCGGTGTGTCCTGGCAGGTCGATAAGAAGTTGAACGTGGCCTTCAATTTGTCGGTTGGCCCGCAGATGGCCGCCGATTGCAGCCACTATTCGACAGTTCCCGAACTGATCGTTAAATACAAGATCAGCGATCAGTTGTCGCTCGGCGCGGACATGATCTACGGCTATCAAGCCCAGCCCGGTGACACGGAGACCCAGTACTACGGCGTTGCTGCCTACGCGGCCTATAACGTGTGCAAGTACGCCACCGTGAACTTCCGCGGTGAATGGTATGGCGACGAGGGTGGCGCGACCGTTGGTTATGGCTATGCCGGCGCTCCGGCGTATCCGACACCGTTGGGCGGCAAGCCGCCCTTCGCGATGGCCACCAACAACTACTACGAAGCGACTTTGGGCGTGGCGATCACTCCGCTGCCCGATACGCAGTATCTCAACACCCTGACCATCCGTCCGGAAATTCGGTACGACTGGTCGGACCATGGCGTGTATGACGGTCAGAAGAACAAGTTCTCTGAAGTCACTGCCGCCGTCGATGCTTACTTCACGTTCTAATCCAGCGTGATCGAGCTGAAGTGATTTGCAGGCGGGCGTTCCGTTGGGAACGCCCGCCTTTTGTTTGCGCCGGATCGGAGCTACCGCCAAGGGCAAAGCCTTTGTTTGCCCTTCGCGGCGAATCGTGCTTTTGCCGCTGGGTTCTGCCTTGACACCTGCGGCGGGGGGGCATACGGTAAGCGCGTCGAGGAGTTGCTATGTCGGTGCAGATGGAACTGTTTCGCATCATCATCAGCGAGATGCAGGATTCGCAGATCATCGTCCTGAAAGAAGTGGACGGCGAACGCAATTTTTCCATTGTCATCGGCTCGGCCGAGGCCTATGCCATCGACCGGCGGCTCAAGGGCAAATCGTTGCAGCGGCCGCTGACCCATGATTTGCTGGCCAATGTCATCGAGCAGTTGGGCGGGAAGATCGAGCGGATCGAAATCAACGACTTGGAAAACCACACCTTTTTTGCCCGCATCCACATTCGCCAGGCTGGCAAGCTGATGGAAATCGACAGCCGGCCCAGCGACGCCATTGCTTTGGGCGTTGCTACTACCGTTCCGATTTACGTTGCCGAACACGTCTTGAATGCGGTGTGTTGAGATCGCCCGCTTGGTAGGCATTGGCCGATTTTTCCGGTCAATCTGCCCATTTTCTGCGCGGACGTTTTCCACCGCGGCCAATGCGAGGCTTCATTTCGGAGAAAAAACCCTTGTTTTTTGGGGGATTGGCGCGTGGCACGGGCCTTGTTTATGCCGAATTACCGCGATGGCTCGGAACGTCGCCTTGATCGGCCTCTGGCATGAGTGAGAGCCTTCGGTAAGATGAAGCCTGTAGCTTTCCCGTGGTCGGGAAAATATCAACGAGGCGCTGTAGAGCCGAGGAGTTCTCATGCAGATGATCGAGGCGGTCATAAAGCCGCAGAAAATTGACGCCGTTAAAACCGCGCTGGCCCGTTTGGGCATTTTGGGTGTGACGGCGATTGAATGTAAAGGTTTTGGCCGGCAAATGGGCCACACCGAGCGGTATCGCGGAGCCAAGATGGATGTGGGCTTTGTGCCCAAGGTGCTGCTGAAGGTTTGCGTGAAGTCCGCAGAGCTGGACAAAGCCACCGCGGCGATTGTCGAGGCGGCGCGAACCGGTGAAGTGGGTGACGGGAAGATTTTCATCTACCCGGTCGCCAAGGTGATCCGCATTCGCACCGGCGAAACCAACGAGCAGGCGCTGTAATTCGGCGCGGCCAAAGGCCGCGCATCAGCTCACATCCACCCTACAGACTTTTTGCATCGTGATTTGAAACGAGGCTCGCTGGTTGCTGCGCTTCTTGGTTAGTGCCGGCAATGGGCGGGATTTCCTGTTTGGAGGATAGCTGATGTCGCACGTATCTTGTGCGCTGCGGCGGGCGCTGAGCGCTCGCGCGGCCATGGTGGCAGTGGTTTTGTTCGCGGCCTTTTCCGCTTCGTCGGCCTTCGCCGGTGACGTGGCCCAGCCGGTCACCTTGTCACCCAGTCACCTTGTCACCTTGTCAGCGATCGAGCCGGTGAAAATCGGCGGCGATTACAAGCTCGACTCCGGCGACACCGCCTGGATGCTCACCAGTGCCGCCCTGGTGCTGATGATGACCGGTCCCGGCTTGGCGCTTTTCTATGGCGGCTTGGTCCGCCGCAAAAACGTCCTGGCGACCATGATGCACTGCTTCATCCTCATGGGGGTGGTCAGTGTGCTGTGGGCCATTGTTGGCTACAGCCTGGCGTTTGATGTCGGCACTCCCTTCATCGGCGGTTTCCGCTTTGCCTTCCTGCGCAACGTGGGCTTCGCGCCCAGCGAATACGCGCCGACCATCCCGCATACGCTGTGGATGGCATACCAGATGATGTTTGCCGTTATCACCCCGGCGCTGATTTGCGGTGCTTATGCCGAACGTATGAAATTCAGCAGCATGTTGGCCTTCTCAACGCTATGGCTGCTGGGCATCTATTGCCCGATGGCCCACATGGTGTGGGGCAAGGGCGGTTTGTTTAACGCCGCGATGGGTGGCGCGATTCCCGCCATCGACTTTGCCGGTGGTACCGTGGTGCATATTAGCTCGGGCGTCTCGGCCCTGGTGTGTGCAATCGTGCTGGGTCGCCGTCGCGGTTTTGGTTCCACGCCGATGCCGCCGCATAGCGTGGTGTTGTCGGTGATCGGTGCCGCCATGTTGTGGGTGGGCTGGTTCGGCTTTAATGCCGGCAGCGCCTTGTCGGCTGGCGGGCTGGCGTGCAACGCCTTCGTGGCGACACACTTTGCCGCCGCCGCCGGCGCCCTCGGCTGGGCGCTGATGGAATGGCTGCGGAGCGGCAAGCCCACCGTGCTGGGCGCGATTTCCGGCGCGGTCGCCGGCTTGGTGGTCATCACTCCCGCGGCCGGGTTCACCCTGCCGATGTGGGGTATGTTGATGGGCTTCATCGGTGGCATCTTCTGCTACTTCACCGCCACCAGCATGAAGCACGCCTTTGGTTACGACGACAGCTTGGATGCTTTCGGTGTTCACGGCACTGGTGGAACCCTGGGCGCGATTTTGACCGGTGTCTTTGCCGTCTCCATCGTCAATCCCCAGACGTCGCTGAGCGGCACCACCGGCAAGCTCGGTTTGATCGAAGGCAACGTCACCACCGTGCTGCACCAGATGATGGCCGTGGTCATCACCTGGGCCATCGCCGCGATTGGTTCGCTGATCATCCTCAAGGTGGTGGATGCAATCGTCGGCCTGCGCGTCAGCGAAGAAGAAGAGTACGAGGGCCTGGACCTCAGCCAGCATGGCGAGTCCGGTTACAACATCGAGGACGCTTATTCCGCCACCTACGCCGGCGGCGGGGCCACGATGTCCGAAGAGAACGGCGACAAGGCGGAACTGGCCGCGGCACATTAAACGCGGGCCATTTTCTTGGTTAGCCGCGACCCCGTAGCGACGGTACTCCGTCGCGCAGGGGAACGTGTCGGTTGGCATTCGCCGCTTTCACGGTTGTGCGAACACGCCTTGGCTCAAGTTGAAGAACGTGCCGCCCCCGGTGGTCTGGAGTTTTAACGCACGAACCATGTAGACGTTGCTGCCGGCTGGCGGGGTGGCGTCCGTGAACGCCAGTTCTTTCACCAAGTCAGGGCTGATGCGGACAAACGGCCCATCGGCGTTGGCCGCACGGTAAATGTAGTAGCCGCGAATATCCTGCGGCGGGGCGGTCGGAGGCGTCAAAGTGAGTTTCACGGCACCGCCAGCAGCGACCGCGGTAAGGCCGGTGGCTGCGCTGACCGGCATGAGCCGCAAGGTCGGATCGCCTTGCAGGGCGATGTGGACCATGGCCTGGAGATTGTCCGAATACGGCGTGGCCCAGGGGTTGGGATAGAAACCGCGATTGTTCTGCGTGAGCCGAACCGCGTAGCCGATGGTCTGCCCCATGGCCATGTGCTGGAAGTACCACTGGCCTCCCCAGCCCACCGCCAAACACATCGGTTGCGACGCCAGCATGGCGCGAACCACATTATCCGGCGTGTCCCAGTCGCCGCTCAGCGATCCCATCAACATGGCAAAAACCACGTTGGCGTGTCCGTTGGCCAGTTGCTTGGTATCGGTCACGCCGGCCACGCTGGTGTAGCCGCCGACCGCGTAACCAAAGCCCCACAGGTAGGTGTTGTCGGTGGCGGCTTCCTTTGGCCAGTCGCGCACGTCAAAGGCATCGTGGCCAAGCAGCGCGTCGCTAACGGCGGACAAGGCCAGGAAGTACGGCCGCGGATGCCCGTTGAAGCTTACGGGTATCAAAGCCCGCGGGCGAACGGTGTCAAACGGCGGCAGATTGTGCCGGTAGCGATGGTCCTTGTCCAAGTAGCGGGCCAGCAGGTCGATTTCGTCCAACTTGGGATCGACGGCGGCAAACGCCGGCAGGTTCGATAAATCCACCCGGCCCACCTGGATCACCACTTGCCCGTCGTTGGGCAGATGATCCTGGTCCCACTTGCCATCCCCCGGCACGTTGTAATTGCGCGGTGATTTCAGTTTGGCCAGATGGTTATCCACCGTGGTGTCGGTCCAAGTTCCGGTCAGGTCGCCGTAATACATGTCGGCCGGCCAGGCGCCTTGGTGGTAATCATGGCCATCGGGATCGATATTGCCGGAATACGGCACGGCAATGTGTCCCAACAAAAATGCCGCCTGCACGTGTGCCGGATCGGCGTGATAATCATTGGCAATGATGGATTTGATCTGATAGTCCTTCAGGCCGGCGTCAACATCGCGTCGCAGCACCTGCCAGCCGTCGCCCACCAAATCCTGCTGGAGTTGGATAATCTCGGTTTTGAGTTTTTCCGTCAGTTTGGATTCGACCAGCAAGATGATCTTGCCGCGTGCTTCGATGGCCGGCACTTGGATACCCGCGCAAACGTAACCATAGCCGCGAAAGCTGTCCGGCGGCTGAACGTCACGAATTACCTGATATTCGTAAGCGACACCGGTCCGCACGGCGCTGTCGGCAAACATCTCGGCAGTGCCCGGCAGCACGGCAATCGGCTTACCCCAATCGTTGTCCGCAGGGTCTTTGCGATAGATGGTGTGCGACTTGTAAGTCACGCCTTCCGATGGTGCGACTGGCCAGGAAAGCACGATCTTGGGCGGGGCGGCCTGTGCCTGAGCCGACACCTGCACCGCCACGTCGAAACCTTGAACGCCGGCCCAGCCGGTGGCTGCCCAGAGCATGACTAAACTGCAAAGCACGGTGATTGTCTGTCGCATCGGACTCTCCTTGCGGTGCCACAGGCTAACACAGCCGCCACCGCGATACACGCGGGTGATTTCCTCAAGCGCGCTTGTGCCAATGTCTGGGGCCGGTAGAATTGCCGGCCACTATGGCGCACTACTTCTTTCCGGCCGTTTTGCTGTTCGTGGTCATTTCCATCGCCCGCGGGCAGGCGGCCGCGCCCGTGGACGCTAACGCCTTGGTGCAAAAAATCCAGGGCGAGCTTGGTGGGCCGGCGCTGCCGGACAGCGTCGCCGACCCCAAGGTGCCGCACGGGGAAATTCTCCATGGGGCCATCAACGACTCGAAGATTTATCCCGGCACCGAGAACGGCTTCCAAGTTTATGTGCCGGCGCAATATGACCCGGCCAAGCCCGCCTGCCTGCTGGTCAAGCTGGATGGCTTGGGCCAAGGCGAAGCCACCGTGCTGGATAACCTGATCGCCAAAAAAGACGTGCCGATCATCATTGGCGTGGGCATTTCCTCCGGGGTGGTTTTTAAGGATCCGCCGGGTACTCCCAAACGGCAGGTCGCCCGCTTTAACCGGTCCTATGAATTTGACAGCACCAACGATCACTTTCCCGATTATGTGCTCAATGAACTGCTGCCGGCCGTGCAGAAACTCAAGACCCAGGATGGCCGGGCGATCGTGATTTCGCCCGATGGCAACGATCACGCCGCCACCGGCGGCAGCACCGGCGGCATCGGTTCGTTCACCCTGGCGTGGCGGCGGCCGGATCAGTTTACCCGCGTTTATTCGATTATCGGCACGTTTGTTTCCATGCGCGGCGGGCACGAATATCCGGCGCTGATCCGCAAAACCGATCCCAAGCCCATCCGCATCTTTTTGGAGGATGGCTCGGCCGACGCCTGGAACCCGCTGTTCGGCACCTGGTGGGAAGCCAATCTGAACATGGAATCGGCCCTGAGTTTTGCCGGCTATGACGTCGCCCACGCCTGGGGAACGCATGGCCATGATGGCCATTTTGGCGCGGTGATTTTTCCCGATGTGATGCGCTGGTTGTGGCGTGATTACCCGGCACCAGTCAAGCCGGGGATTTCCACGAACAGCACGCTGAAGGAAATTACTTTGCCGGACCAGGGCTGGCAGAAAATCCCGCAAGCGTTTCAGTCCGCCGCCGGCTTGGCCGCCAATGCCAAGGGCGAAGTTTATCTGAGCGATTCCGCCGCCACGACGGTTTATCAGCTTGGCGACGACGACAAGCCGGTGGCGTTTTCGGAACACGCGCCGTCCATTGTCAGCCAGGTGTTCGGCCCCGATGGCACGCTTTATGGCGTCGTGCCGGGCGAGAAGAAGATTGTCGCCGTGCAACCGCAAGGCGCTCCCCGCACCGTGGCCGAGGGCATCGCGGGACACGGTATCACCGTCACGCACGACGGCACGATTTATGTCAGCGAGCCAGGCGAGCATAGCGACATGCCCAGCCGGATTTGGCAGATTAAACCCACCGGCGAAAAGAAGGTGGTCGATGAGGGGCTGGCCGCGGCGTCCGGCATTGCTTTCTCACCGGATGGCGTGCTGTTCTATGCCGCCGAAAATAGCACCAAGTGGATTTACAGCTATCGCGTCCAGCCCAATGGCTCCTTCGGCGATAAAGAAATGTTTTATTGGCTGCACATGACCGATATCCCCAACAACAGCGGGGCGGAAGATTTGGCCGTGGACACGCACGGCAATCTTTATGCGGCCACGCGCATGGGTGTGCAGGTGTGCGATCAGAATGGTCGGGTGCGTGCCATCCTGCCGCTGCCCACACCTTGCGGGCCGGTGCGCAGCCTCTGTTTTGGCGGGGAGAAGTTTGACGTGCTCTACGTGACCGACGGCGTGCAGGTGTTCAAGCGGCAACTGAAGCTGCCCGGCTTCGCCCCCTGGGCCGCGCCGATTGAGGTCAAGAGCCAGGGCGGTGGTTGATAGCGCCGATACTTTTACCGGAAGGCCCCATGTCCATCTGGTCGCAGGTCTACGATCCGCTTGGCAATATCTATGCCTCGGCGCTGCTGGCGGCCATTCCCGCCGTGTTGCTGCTGGTGTTGATCGCCGGCTTCAATGTCCGCATTCACCGCGCGGCGCTGGTGGCCCTGGCGGCATGCCTGGCCTTGGCCATCGGACTTTATCACATGCCGGTGAGCTATGCCGCCGCCAGCGCGGTTTACGGCGCGGGCTATGGCCTGTTCCCCATCGGCTGGCTGGTGCTGAATATCATCTTCATTTACCAGCTTACCGTGCAGCGCGGCTTGTTTGACGTGCTGCGCCGCAGCCTGGCACGCATCGCCCCCGACCCGCGCATCCAAATCATCCTGATCGCGTTTGCTTTCGGCGCATTTCTGGAGGGCATGTCCGGCTTTGGCGCGCCGGTGGCCATCACTGCCGCCATCCTCATCCAACTGGGCTTTCGCCCGCTGCAGGCCTCGGGGCTGGCGTTGATCGCCAACACCGCGCCGGTGGCTTTCGGTTCGCTGGGCATCCCGCTGATAACCTTGCAGCAGGTGACCGATCTGGATCTTGGCGCCCTGTCGGCCACCACCGGGGCGCTGCTGGCCGCGTTCGCCTTCGCCATCCCGTTTCTCATCGTCACCATGCTGGCCGGCTGGCGCGGGCTGCTGGGCGTCTGGCCGGCGGCTCTGGTGGCGGGACTGTCGTATTCAATTCCCATGTGTTTGCTGGCGACTTATGACGGCCCCAAATTGGCCGCGCCGGTGGCGGCACTCTGCTGCATTGCCGCGCTGGTGGTGCTGCTGCGTTGCTGGCGTCCGCGCCAGCTTTGCCGTTTTGATAACGATGGCAATCTGGTTCCCGCCATCGCGCCCATATCCACCGACGATTTACCCGATGCGCCCGATGCGCCCCGGCGGGTTTTCCACGCCTGGCTGCCCTGGGGCGTGCTGACCATTCTCATCCTGCTCTGGGGATTGCCGCTCGTGCAAACCAGGCTGGATAAACTCTGTCCCGCCGAGTTTAACATGCCGCGGCTGCATAATCTGACGCGCCGCATGCCGCCAATCGATCTGGCCAATGCCGGCCCCATTAAGGCCGTTTTCAAGTTCCACATCTCTTCGGCAACCGGTACCGGCATTTTAGTGGCCGCGATTATCATCGGTTTTTTCACCGGTTACTCGCCACGCGAATGGGTCAAAATTTATGCCCAAACCATCTGGCGCATCCGCCTGTCGCTGCTGACCATCGCCGCCATGCTGGCTCTGGGCAACGTTACCCGCTATTCCGGCAGCGACGGCACGCTGGGCCTGGCCTTCGCCCACACCGGACGGTTCTATCCCTTCTTCGGCACGCTGCTCGGCTGGATCGGCGCCGCCATCACCGGCTCGGACACTTCGGTCAACGTCCTCTTCGGCAGCCTGCAAAAAATCACCGCCCAGCAGATCGGCATCAGTGCCGTGCTGATGTGCGCCGCCAACACCTGCGGCGGCGTGATGGGCAAAACCATCAGCTCGCAAAGCATCGTCGTCGCCAGCACCGCCACCAATTGGTACGGCCATGAAGGCCGCATCCTGCGCTATGTGTTTCTGCCCAGCATTGTTCTGGCCGCGTTGATGGGCACCTTGGTGTTCCTCGCGGCATACGTGGTGCCGTTTACGCGGTTGGTGGCGAAATGATTATTCGGCACCCGGTTGGGAATGACGCCAGATCGTAGGGTGGGTGTGCTCGCCCACCGCATTCTGTCCGACGGCTAACTTTCCTTTGGTTTGAGGAGTAAACGATATGTTTTCAACGCCCAGGGTCAATGTCATAGCGAGTTCGGCCGGGTTTTCGGTGGAGGTTCTCGGTCGCACCGGTCTTGAATACAGGGAGGGTGATAAGGTAATGTTCGTTGATTCTGAAGTTCTATCGGTGGGGATTGCTGTCTTCACGAGCACAATCAGCAAATGGAATCCACCATTTGACAAAGAACCGATAACTAAACACAAGAAGCAGGAAATAAGCGAGAATATACGTGCGGCGTTTTTGTCGCGGAATGAGACGGTCAACATTCATTAGCAGATTCCGCTGAAAAACCCCCGTTTGCGAACGCTCTCTGCCCGACGGTTTGCTCGTCAATTTCCCGAAGCACGATCAACTACCTGAACGCTAACTCGTGTCGTTCATAACGCTCCGCCGCCGCGCGG